>Ga0181347_1000658_pt1 | contig 11475 bp, 16 predicted proteins | sample Su13VDMM110SN_FD_130102 | JGI IMG/M metagenome (GOLD analysis project Ga0181347, IMG submission 130102) | Freshwater viral communities from Lake Michigan, USA - Su13.VD.MM110.S.N | ecosystem: Environmental > Aquatic > Freshwater > Lake | place: USA: Michigan | collected 2013-07-16
GCCCCTGCTTTTTAATTGGAGAAAAATATGGCTGATGCAGTTACGAGCCAAACGCTCATAGATGGTGAGCGTACGGTCATCATGAAATTTACAAACATCAGTGATGGCACTGGTGAGTCTGCGGTTTTAAAGGTTGATGTTTCTGCACTAACGGCAAGCGCATCAGGCGCGGCGTGTGATCGTGTCACAGTCACCAAAATCTACATTGCCAATCACGGCATGGAAGTCAGAATGTTTTGGGACGCCACTACAGATGTGCCGTTCTTTCTGTCCTCGCCCGGTGCGACTCAGACGCTAGACATGACAGGCTTTGGCGGTATTACAAACAACGGCGGTGCTGGCGTTACTGGCGACATCATGTTTAGCACGGCGGATGCCTCTGCGGGTGATACCTACTGGTGCATCTTGGAGATGGTCAAGGGGTACGCATAATGCCAAGCAAATCACCTGCCCAACACAAGTTAATGAATGCGGTTGCACACAACCCTTCTTTTGCCAAAAAGACTGGCATCCCTCAAAAAGTCGGTAAAGAATTTTCCAAGGCAGATGAAGCAAAGAAAATGAAAGGCGGCGGATTGTATGCAAATATCAATGCAAAACGTGAAAGAATCGCTGAAGGCTCTGGCGAAAAAATGCGGCGAGTGGGTAGCAAAGGTGCGCCAACGGCTGGTGACTTTAAGCAGTCGGCAAAAACCGCCAAAGTAAAATGAGCAAAAAAAAAGTTAATCTTGCAGTCGGTCGCGGCGAGAAGTTGCCTGTTGAAAAAGGCGCTGGATTAACTGCCAAAGGTCGGGCAAAATACAACCGTGAAACGGGAAGCAATTTAAAGGCTCCACAGCCCAAAGGCGGCGCTCGAAAGGACTCCTTTTGCGCACGCATGAGTGGAGTTGTGGAACATTCAAAGGGGGAAGCGCCACGCGCCAAGGCATCGCTGAAGCGGTGGGACTGCCCCGGCTGGTAAGGATAAAAACAGATGGCGTATTCTGACACCTACGGACAAACGGTCAATGTACAGACGTTGATTGACCACGGCGCTCGTCGGTGCGGAAAACTGGCGGAAGAGTTGACTTCTGAACAAGTTGCCTCCGCTCGTCAATCGCTTGGGTTCTTGCTTTCCAACCTTATCAATCGCGGCATCCAGTACTGGTGCATCAGCAAAGAGGTCATTGGTCTAACCCCCAACAAGTACCAATACACCCTGCCTAATGGCGCTGTAGACACGCTGAACGTGCTGTACCGCACGCTGAACCGCCCTGTGGGGGCGTACACCTCTTCTGCTGGCGGAACGGTTGCAAACCTTTACGATGGCGACACCAGCACCTTTACCCAGCAGGCTTCTGCCAACGGCAACTTCACGGTCAATTTTGGCGTAACAAACCCCATCTATGCAGGCTCCATTGGGTTCTTGCCCTACATTGCTGGTGGCGGGTCGGCAACATGGAATATTTCGCTCCAATACTCAACCGATGGTGTGACATACGTCACATTGCAAAACCTTGGGGCGGTGGCGGTTACGGACAATACATGGGTGTGGACTGATATAGACCCGGGGCAGAGCGTCGCTTTTTACCGCATTGTTGCCTCTGGTGGCACAACTTTGGCCCTGCGCGAGTGGTACATCGGCAACAACAGCACCGAAATAATGATGTCCCGCTTGAACCGCGACGACTACACCAACCTGCCAAACAAAAATTTTACAGCAAACCAGCCTTTTCAATTTTGGTTTGACCGCACCATTCCAGACCCTACGATTTACCTGTGGCCCACCCCAAGCAATGCCTTTGTGCAAATGACTGTGTGGTACTCCACCCAAATCATGGATGTGGGCGCTTTGACTGACGAATTACAAATTCCTCAACGCTGGTACGAGGCGGTGGTGTTCATGCTGGCTCACCGCATGAGCCTTGAACTTCCGCAAGTTGCAATGGACAGGGTTGGCTATCTTGAGAAGATGGCTGAGAAGTACCTGTACGAGGTAGAGCAGGAAGAGCGCGACAAGTCACCGATTTACTTCGCCCCCAACATTTCGGTGTACACGAGGTAACGGATGCCTATCTTTTTAGACACAACGGGACTGACTTCACTTGCCATCGCGGTGTGCGATAGGTGCAAGATGAAGAAGCCGTATGTGAATTTAAGACCCGATGGGAACAGCCCCGGTCTGCGCGTGTGCGGGGACGGATGTTTTGACGTCCTTGACCCTTACCGCTTGGCGGCACGCAAAACCGAAAGGATTAACCTTCGGTTTGCACGCCCTGATGTGAGCGTTGCGGCAACCGACAATTTCCTGATGACTGGCGGAACAAGTGAGTTTCAACTTTCAACACAGCAAAACACTCAAACTCCTACAAGCACTGGAAACCAAGACACCATTTCTCCGAACCCGCCAAACGATACGAGTACATAAATGTCAGCACAAGTAACCATACTCCAACTGCCAGCCGCTGGTGCTATCACAGGCACTGAGGCGGTTCCCATTGTTCAAAATGGAGTGACAGTCCAGACGACGGCTTCGGCGCTTGCTGGCTCACCTGTCCAGACTTACACCTATTTGACAGTCTCTCAGACCCCTCAACTGACAAACAGTCGGTATGTGGGGGCGACCAATGGGTTGACCACAACTGACGGCGGGGCGCAGGGAGTCTTCAATATAACGACCACAGGCGCTTTATTGTCCTTGGTGAACTCTGGTACTGGGTTCCAAGTTAAAACGTCTGCTTTGGCCCTTACAAACCGTTCTATAGCCGTTTCTGGCAATGGACTGTCTATTTCCAACGGTTCTGGCGTATCTGGTGACCCAACCATCGCTTTGAGCGGTCAGGTCGCAAATTTTGCCAATGTCAGTGCAAATGGCCTTGTGGCTCTCTCGACCGCTGGCAACATTACTTCCGCAACCATCACAGGAACTGCAAACCAAGTCGGCGTTACAAACGGGACTGGGGTAAGTGGCAATCCAACGATTTCTTTGGTGGACAACCCCACAATCCCCGGCACTGGGGGCGTTGTTGTGCCAACGGGAACAACGGGCCAGCGCGGAGCATCTACGCTTGGCAACTTTCGCTACAACTCAACAACAGGCTTGTTTGAGGGATATAACGGTGCTTGGACTGCATTCTCCGCTGGCTCTGGCGTTACTTCTGTTGCCACTGGAACTGGCCTTTCGGGTGGGCCTATCACCTCCACTGGGACAATCGCCCTTGCCAACACGACGGTGACCGCAGGCGCATACACTGCCGCCAACATCACCGTCGATGCTCAAGGACGAATTACGGCGGCGGCAAACGGCTCTTCTGGTGGCGGAACAGTTACCAGCGTTGCTTTGTCTGGCGGCGCAACTGGCCTGACTACCTCTGGTGGGCCTATCACTTCGTCAGGAACAATTACTCTGGCAGGCACTTTAGGCATTGCCTACGGCGGAACGGGAACAGCCACCCCTTCTATTGTTGCTGGCACAAACGTCACAGTCTCAGGCACTTGGCCCAACCAGACCATTGCGGCAATAGGCTCTGGCCTTGGCGATGTGATTGGCCCAGCGTCTGCAACAGACAATGCAATCACAAGGTTTGACGGCGTAACTGGAAAAATTGTACAAAACAGTTTGGTTACTGTTTCTGACGTTGGTGCAATCACTGCGCCGCAAGTCGGGAGCATGATTCCGTTTTATTACGCCAACCAAGCCGCTTTTCCTTCAGCATCAACTTCTCATGGCGCATTAGCCCACTCACACGCAGACGGGGCAATGTATTTTGCTCATGGTTCAGCTTGGATAAAATTAGCAAACGAACTTGCTTTTTCTATGGTTGCTGACGGTGCTAGTGCGAATTATGTGTTTACAGGCTCTGGCATCGTTGCAGGAAACACAGACGACCCAATACTGTATTTGAGCAAAGGTTTTACATACACCTTTAATAATTTGGCAGTTGGGCATCCTTTTGAAATTAGAGTGTCGTCAGGCGGTGCGCAATATACTTCTGGAGTGAGCGGAAGTACGACTGGCATACAAACATTCACGGTTCCTATGAACGCACCTGCTACGTTGTATTACCAGTGTTCTGCGCACCCTGCAATGGGCAATGTAATTAACATCAGCTAACAGACACCTACATTAAGGAAAAACATGGCACAGGCAGGCTTTACACCCATTCAGACCTACTCCAGTCCAACGGCTACCAGCGTGCCTGTGGCGGGAAATCTTGCCGTTGGCGAATTGGCGGTAAACACGGCTGACCTGAAGTTGTACGTTAAGAACAGTGCTGGCGTAGTGTCCTTGTTGGCCTCTGCTGGCAGTGCGTCGGCTACCGTGAGCAGTGTGAACGCTTCTGGCGGCTCTACTGGCATGAACTTTACGGGTGGCCCAATCACCACCTCTGGCACGTTGACAATGGCTGGCACGCTAAACGTGACCAACGGCGGTACTGGAGCAACAACCATCACGGGCATCGTAAAGGGTAACGGCGCAGGCGCAATGACCGCCGCAGTCGCTGGAACTGACTACGCCGCACCTACCCCTGCCAATACCTACATTTTGGCTGGAAACGGCGCTGGTGGTTTTAGCAACGTGCCTGCACCTGTGAACGGGCTGGTGCTTGGCTACAACGGAACAAATTACATATGGGTTGCCGCCCCTGCCGCCGTATCCGCCGCCAACATTGCTGGTGGTATTGCGGGTCAGATTGTGTACCAGTCAGGCTCAAGCGTGACGGCGTTTTCTCCAGTGGGGAGTATTGGTCAAACATTTGTGTCTGGAGCCACTGGTCAGCCTAGTTGGGTAGACCCTACTTCTGGCACTTTTGGTTTAGACTTGACAAATCTTAATGGTGGTTCTGCATCAACGACAACGTGGAATCCTCTATTTCTTAACTGTGGCGGAGCAACATAATGGCAATTCAAATTCAATACCGTAACGATACGGCGGCAAACTGGACTTCAGCTAACCCAGTTTTGCTTGCGGGTGAAATCGGTTATGAGACCGATACAGGAAAAGCAAAGATTGGCAATGGCTCAACTGCGTGGACAACGCTGGGCTACTTCCCAACCAATGTTGCAATCACATCAGGTTCGCTCACTGGCGTAACAATCAACAACTCGGTTATCGGCGGAACGACTCCAGCCGCTGGCACTTTCACTGCGTTGAACTCAACCAGTGGTGCGGTGAACGCAACAGTTGGTGCAACCACGCCTAACTTGGGAACCTTTACACGGGTTGCCATGTCGGCAGGCACAACCTCAGTTCAGCCAATGTTGTTCAACGCTGGTACAAACCTGACCACGCCTGTGGCTGGTTCGGCTGAATACGATGGCGTTGTTGCTTACCTCACAACAACAGCCAGCACCCGTGGCGTTTGGATGACGGAGCAGTTTATTCTGCAAACGTCAAACTTCACGCTCACATCGACCACTGCGGCGCAACAAATTTTTAATGCAAGTGCAAACGGCGCTGTGACTTTGCCAGTTGGAACCTTTGAGTTTGAGTGCCAATTTAACCTGTCGTCCATGTCTGCGTCTTCTGGCTCGTTTGGCTTTGCTCTAGGTGGCTCTGCAACAATTAACCAGTATTGGACAGCCAACGCAACCAAGACGGCGTTTGCAACACCTACTGCGGCGACCATCTCCTACAACGTCGCGGCAAACACTGCGATTGCAACAGCCTCAACAACCACGACTGGTTTTGCGGTGATTCAAGGCTACATCACGGTGGCTGGCGCAGGAACGATTGTTCCTCAAGTGTCATTGGGTATTGCGGCTACCGCTCTGGTTGGTGCGGGTTCCTTTTTCCGCATTCGCCCCCTTGGTACAAATGCAGTGAACCGAGTCGGTAACTGGAGTTAAAAATGGCTTTTAACTTCACACCACCTGTCAGCCCTACAACGGGGCAAGTTTATTCCCCTGCGACGGGGTACAACTGGATTTGGAACGGCACTCAGTGGGAACCGTTTGTTCCAGCTTTAAGCGTGGCTCCGGCCACCGCTGGGTCGTTCAACGCAGGTGGTGCGGCAGTCTTTGGCACAAACCCCATCACCATCACGGCTGTGACCCCCTACAGGGCGCAGTTCTCGCTGGTCAATACCATCGGTACTGCTGGGCAAGTTTTGACCTCTGATGGCACATCAGCGTATTGGGCGGCGGCGGCGGCTCCGCCAGCAACTGGGCCAACAATTGCACAAACATATTACATGGCTCAATTTTAAGGAACGAACATGGCATCAGGCACACTAGGTCAGGCATCACTTGCCGCCATAACAAACACCACGGTCTACACGGTTGGTGCGACTCCTTCCGTGTTCAACGTCGCAATGAACAACACAAGCGGTTTCCCTGTTGCCGTCAACTTGGCAATTGCCGCGATATCAACACCAACAGCGGCTGAGTACTTGGAGTTTGAGACTGTGATTCCTCCGAACAGCGTTTTGGAGCGCGGTGGCATCGTTGCTACTTCAGGTAAATTGGTGGTTGCTTATGCCAGCGTTGCAGGTGTGAGCGTCAACGTCTACGGATACGAGGGTTAAAAATGTCACGTTCTATTCAACAGCTTCCAAACAACTCAGGCACGACAAGCGTTGCCGAGGTCTACACATCCACTGGCTTCAATGCTGGTGACCCTGTGTACTTCCAGAATGGCGACTACAAGAATCCAGCCAACTTGACAGCACCAAGCACTGTAAATTTTAGTTTTCCAGATTCAGCCGCAATCAACCCATCTGGGACAGGTGGAATTGTTGCCCCAGCGTTTACTTACGCTCAGATGCAAGCAGGCTCTGGCGGTGGAACAAGCAGACGATTTGCGTCTGTTTTAACCAATGGGAATATTGTTCAAGCGTGGTCAATGTACAACTCATCTGCTTTGCAAGCGAACCGTGTTTATTTTAGAGTGGTTGATGCAGGCGGCACTGTTGTAGTTGCTTCTACGCTTGTTTCGGCAACTTTTGTATCAGCAACTTATGCCTGCGTTTCCGTTGTTGCTTTAGTTGGTGGTGGTTTTGCCGTGGGATGGGGCAATAGTTCTGGTGGCACATCTAACGTCGTCAACTATGCAATTTACGACAATGCAGGAACTGTTGTAACAGCCGCAACGCAAGACACCTCACTTGCCTTTAGCGGTGGCGGGACTTATTGCCCTTTAGAAATGACGGCTCTTGCCAATGGTGGGTTTGCCATTGCAATAAAAGACACTGGCGCAACATTATATTTACGGGCATACAGTTCTACTGGCGTTGGCGCGTATGCCGCCATTAATACAGGAATAACTGCGGCGTCTAACGAGAACTCATTTGCTTTAACATCAAGAAGCGATAGTTCTGTATTTATTTGCGACCGTGGCGATGCTACCACTTACTACTACAATCTTTATAATTCAGGTGGAACATCAATTACTGGTGGCATTTCGTTTACCACCCCCTCTAGTCTTTCTAGTGCTGGTACTTTAGCTGGGCCAGACGCCTCCGTTTTGTCGGATGGAACAACTATTGTCATAGGTTACAACGCAAACAATGGAACATACGGTCATCCAGCGTTTCGATTTTTACCAACAGGCAACACGCTAAGTTCACAAACTATTGCAATTCCTATTGCAAACCTTTTCTATCAAACCTCTTATGGCGGTTCGTATTTGAGCGTTCAGGCTGTTGGCACTGGTAATTTTATTTTGTATTTTTCAGATGGTTATGGGAATATGCAGTACGCATTCTATAACTCTTCTGGAACTTGTATCAGCGGTTCAAATGGCACTGGTGCAATCCCTATTCAAGTGACTGGTGGATTTTGCGCTGGTAACAATCGAGTTACATTGCTTGAGTCTAGCGGCTTTGTTAATGCGTACTGGATTTCTGTAACCAATCAGCAGAAACCTACACAACAATTCTATTGCAGAATTAGCACATCAAGTTATCTTGTCACGCCATTTACCTCCATAGTAGGTACGCCGTACGTTGTTTCAGGCGTAACCGCCGCTGGAATTACACCTTTTTCAAATCCCAATTCTGTATCGTTTTATCCAGCTACAACTCAAAGTGCTGTTAACACAAATACTCCAGCCACAGTGTCTGGCCCCACGGCGATTGTTTCTTCAACAGCAAATTCAATTGCAAGTTGCTCATTGCCAAATGGTAATTTTGTTGTGGTTTATAAGATTGGTTCGGATATTACTGCAAATGTGTACTCCATAGCAGGCGGTATTGTAATTACCATAAGTGTTGGGACGGGTACGTCGTCTACTTATGCATTAAAAGTTGCCGCCTTGTCTGGTGGTGGTTTTGTTGTGCAATACAATTCAGCCGCAACGACTCTTAATTTAGATGTTTACTCTTCTGGCTACGCCTTAACAACTTCTACGTCGCTTTCATTTTATAACTTTTCCGCTCAAACTCAATTTGACATTACTGGTTTGCAAGATAATAAGTTTGCCATCATTTACAGTACAGACGGGTCTAATTCTAATGTACGGGTTTATAACTCTACGCTTACGGCTTTGCAGAATATTTCTCTTACTACATACACTGGTTCGCAGGGATTTTCAATAGCTGGTAATTCTTATGGCGGTTTTGGTTTTGCTTATTTTTCTACAACTTACGGGCAGAGTTTTTTCCATTCATATGTGCCAACAAACACAAATACATGGGCAGTAGTTACAAACGGCACAGGTCTGGGTGCGGGTGGTGCGTATAATCAAAGCCCTCAAATGTGCGCAACAGAGTCTGGTACTTATATTATTACAACATATAATGGTGGGAGTCCAGCCTATTCAATGATGAGTGATACGGGAGCAATGGCTCCTTATTACACTGGCGGATTAGGTACTGATTGGCCTAATGGTTTAGGTTCTTCAAACAACCCAACCTCTTATCCTATGATGGGAGTAGGGATGACGGGTAACGGAAATATAGTTATAGCAACATCCTATAGTGCTACAAATATGGGTTTTGCTTGTCTTCCAGCGAAAATGACGTTCAGCAATGGTCAACCATTGCCGTTTGAAACAACAACCACAAACAATGTGCCAATGTTTTCAAATAATGCATATAACCCATCAATTGTAGGCACAATATCTGCCCAGCCGCGAGTTACGGCTGGCGCTGGAAATAATGCAATTATTACGTTCTTGGGTGGTGCTTCTAATTACCCTTCTTTTATAATTATCAATGGCACGAGCCTGTCAAACGTATACAACATAACTGCGGGGGTTACGCCTTCAGCATTGACTGCAATTGCGCCAGTAGCAACCTCTGGCGTTATTTCGGGTGCTTTTGCTGGGGTTGCCATTACAAGCGCAACAGCAGGCTCTACGGGGCAGTTGGCGACCAATGGGCAGGCTTTGTTGGGCGCGTCATACACAGGCACTGCGAGTGGAGCCTTTGACAGCACGGGCGGCGCTGTGGGTGGCCTCAAGGGAACCTTCAACGGCAGAAGCGTCAATTTAAAAGGAAATTCATAATGGCAGTCCCTATTCAATCTACCGCCTTTAACCCAATTAGTGGGGTGTTTGGCAATGGACAGGTGCAAATTTTTAGTTCCTCTGGAACGTGGACTGTCCCTCCCGGGGTTGCCAACGTCCGCGCTCGTTGCTTTGGTGGTGGCGGTGGTCGAGGAGGCGGAGGCGGTGGCTTCACAATGCGTGCCATATACGAATTGACAGGAGTCGCTTCTGTTGCCGTAACCGTTGGCGCGGGGGGGGTTGGCGCTAGTTCCACGGGTGGCACTTCTTCGTTTGGGTCATATTGCTCTGCAACAGGAGGCGCTTCTGTGTCGTCGGCGGCAGTAACTGCTGGCGGAACTGGTGTTGGTGGAGATATAAATACCACTGGTGGCGCTGGTTACTATGACGTTGCTGGGGGCGGCGTTGCATCTCTTTTCGGCAATGGCGGGAAAAGCGCCGCCGCTACTGGCGAAAACGGAAGAACTGGCGCGTCAGGTGGCGGAGGAGGAAACACCAACGGTGTTCAGGGCGGTAATGGTATTTTTGGCTCTGGCGGTTCTTCTTTTGCGGCTACTGGAAATCCTCCAACAGTTGGAATGCCATACTTTTCAATAGATTTTATTGGCACTGGCGGCGGTGGTGGTCAAAACTTAAACGGCATAAATGGCGGTGGCGGTGGGGGTGGTGCAAACATCCAATCTGGTGGCTACCCCGGGGGTGGTGCAGGCTCAAACGCTTCTAGCCCTGCTGGTGCTGGCATGGTTATTGTGGAGTGGTAAAAAAATGACATACGCACGAATCCAAGGCAACGCAGTTGCAGAAATTATCAAACCAGTTGATGGTTTTTCTATCCAGCAATGCTTTCACCCTGACCTCTTAAAGAGCATTGTTTTCTGTTCTGACGAAGTTCAATCAGGTTGGTCATACGACGCCGAGACTGGCGCGTTCACAGCCCCTTCAGTGCCTGAAGCCCCTATTGAACCCGTAGCGCCTGTTGAGCCTCCTGCGGAGTAGGCATGGCGGATGTTCACGAACTTGCCAATGAAACGGACAAGCGTCTAGGCATCCACGAGGCCATCTGCGCCCAGAGGTACGAGGGCATCCAGAACCGCTTTGACGAAGGTACAAAGCGGATGAACAGGATTGAGTACCTGCTGTATGGGGTGATTGTGTGCGTGCTGTTCGGCCCCGGGGTGGCTGGGGAACTCATCAAAAAGATTTTGGGGCTGTAATTGCTGGCTGTGAAATGTCTAATTTTCACAGTTTTTTTTTGCCAATAGCGGTTAGCAAAGACAAGATTGAATACCGTTGCGTCCGTTGGACATGGACAGGAGATGTTTACAACCGAAAGGTTGTTTGCCTTGAGTGGAAAAAGGTTGAAGGAAAATGATAGACCCTCTAACGGCTCTTGCGGGAATACAAGCCGCTGTTGCCTTAATCAAGAAGGTCAGTAAAACCGTCGATGACGTTGCCTCCCTTGGCCCCGTGTTGGGGAAGTATTTTGACGCCAAAAGTACGGCAACAAAGGCTGTTACTCAGGCCAAGAAATCCAAGTCCAGCATGGGAGTTGCCATCCAAATAGAGATGGCTCTTGACCAAGCAAAAAGGTTTGAGGCTGAGTTGCAGTTGTTGTTTATGCAGGCGGGGCGTATAGACGTCTGGAACCGTATAAAAGAACGAGCGGCGGCGATGGATGTTGAAGCGGCTCACGATGCTAGGCGAGAAAAAGAAACGGCGGCAAAGCACAAAAAAGAAGTTGAAGAGGCTCTTGAGATTGTGTTGCTGGCATTAGTCTTCTTTGCTATGGTGGGTTTTGTCGTCTATATCTCTTATGAGATTCTTGACCAATGCGCTGGCAAATGTGATTTTCATAGGAGATAAACAATGGATTGGTTAAAACAAATCGCGCCGACAATCGCCACCGCGATGGGTGGCCCGTTTGGGACTCTAGCCTATGGGGTAGTGTCAAAAGTTATGGGCATCTCGGCTGAAGACGCACAAAAGACTATTGAGTCAGGCAAGCTGACAGCAGACCAAATTGCTCAAGTCAAGATTGCTGAAATTGA
>Ga0181347_1000659_pt1 | contig 11470 bp, 39 predicted proteins | sample Su13VDMM110SN_FD_130102 | JGI IMG/M metagenome (GOLD analysis project Ga0181347, IMG submission 130102) | Freshwater viral communities from Lake Michigan, USA - Su13.VD.MM110.S.N | ecosystem: Environmental > Aquatic > Freshwater > Lake | place: USA: Michigan | collected 2013-07-16
CAGACTTCACGCACGTGTCGTCTGATTGATTTCCCGGGGAGGGCTGGGGTAAACACATTCCCTGGGACTGGGTGACTCTGGGGGCACTGCGGGGAGGCTGACGGGTGGGAGCTGGCACCTCCTCGAGGTGACGGTGGGCGAGAGCGCCGCTGGGAGTCCTGCACCGTGCTGTGGTGGTGTCCCCTATAGGAGGAGTGTCACTTGGAGTGTTGGGAGTCCGTGTACTGTCTGTGTCCCCACTTGTCTCACTTCCCCGTGATGTTCTTGGTTTGTGTTGCACCCGGGCTGTGTCCCGAACCGCGGTCAGGCAGGGGACTCGACGCGCTGGCTCTGGCGCGCCACCCACTCGGCGACGTCCCACCCGCTCACGCCGGCGGTGATGTGCTCGACGTAGAGCGGGTCATGCGGCGCGCCGGAGGGTCCGAACAGCCGGACCACGAGCAGGGTCTTCCCCGCGAAGCGGGGATCGATGGTGCCGGAGATGACGTCGTGCGGGAGCCAGACGCGGAGGTCACCGGGCTTCATCGATCACCTCCAACCGGTCCTCGGGCATGCGCCAGTGGGGACTCCCATTGATCATCAGCCAGAAGAACCTCACATCCTGTTCGGGATTGACAAGGAGATCCTTGCCGTCGGCATCACTGATGATCAGACCCACGATGCCGTCATAGCGATCGGGCTCGTCATCCTCATCTGGAATCAGGCGGACGAGATCACCCGGGCTCACTTATCACCTCTGAATTGTCCTCGATGATTCGCTGCGACCAGCCGCCATCGACGATTCCATCCGCGACAATATCCACCCAAACATCGACCGAGAGGACGAGGAAAAGCTTGCCGTTGAACCTCACGTCTCCGAGCCTGAACGCGTCATCGTGAAATCGTCGAAGGTCACCCGGTTTCATCGATCACCCGTAGCATCTCTTCGTCGACCCACACTACCCGTCCGCAGTGGAGGACTTGGACTATCTCCTGTTTGTCGTCCCGTCCCTCAAGGAGAACGCCGAACTCACCGTGTTCCCACTTCTTTTTGTAGGGTACCGCGATGTCGTCGAACCTATCGTAGACATCGATGTAGGCGATGCGAGCTGTATTGGAGAGGTTCATCCTGCGGATTGTGACGAGATCACCGCGTTTCATTGAGCACCACCACGGGTGAGTCTGCACCTTTCCACATCGGTGGGTACCCGTAGCCCACCTTTAGCTGACCATCGACGATGGCGTCGAAGTAGAACTTGTGGCACATACCTTCTGCGGCTTGACGCACCGCTACGACGAGGCCGATCCGACCAGCGGTGGTTTCAGCCCAGGTTCCATCATCTGAGAATCGAACGAGATCACCGGGATTCATGGGTTCTGTTCCTGATGGTGTGCTCATCGACGGTGTCCTCCCTTCCGTTGACTAGGACCTTCCAGAGCTTCTCGGTGTACGGCCTCGGGGTGGGCTCGATGAGGATGATCGGAGTTCCGGCGAGGTAGAAGTTTCCTGTGCCGCCGATGGTAAAATCGCTGAAGAATCTGAGGTCACCGGGTTTCACTTGGACTTCCTCCGCCTCTTCACGGTCTTTATCGCAGTTGGCTCGGTTGCCTCTGGACCAGTCAGGAGCCGGAGGTCGTCCTCTGACCACAGGGTTTCCACCTTGCCGCCAGACCACATCACGGTGAGGTATCCGACTGCGACACGCTCGATCACGATTCCAGAGCGCAGGGAGAATCGCGGCAGGTTTGGCTGGTCCCAGTCCTTGTCCCAGTTGTACCACGGGGCAGTGACGAGGTCTCCCTGCGAGATCAAGGAGCTCCCTCGCAGATCCAGTCGTCATCGTCTTCCTCTGCCTCGTTCCCATCGCCGTCGAGCTCGTGGCTGAAGTAGCCCTCAGCGCGGGAGAAGTCCTCGACCTCGTGCTCACTCATGTAGCCGAGCAGGTTTGCCGCGAGCTGCCTCGCGTCGATGATGCCCTCGTCGACTGCCTCGAGGAGCTTGTTGGTGAACTTACGCGTCATCTCAGGACTCCTTGTTCTCGTGCCAGCGCACGGCGTGTAGAAGCTGCAGGATCTTCTGCTTCTGGAAGGGGCTCCACTTGCTGTCTTTCTTCAGATCGTCGATCATCTTGGCCTGCCACGCTTTGGTGCTGAACAGGCGGAGCACGACGATCATGATGTAGGGCCAGATGAACCAAGCCATCGCCAAGATGCCGAGGGCGGCCAAAGCGCCGATGCAAGCCAAGAAGCCGTTGATGATGTAGTCCATTGCTTCTTTCCTCTCAGATCTTATAATTCACCGCACCGGCTGTGGACACCCATTGGCCAAACTATTTCCTCACATTTCCACGGCCTCGAGGTCCCAATTGTCTAGCTCTCGCGGCTTCCCATCGATGAGGACGATGCTCCCCTTGAGCAGCATTCCAGGTGGGAACGGGTGCTTGTTCGCCCGCCACGCGCCGACCACGATGCCCATGGACCGCTCTGCGGGTTCTCCCCTGTGAGGCCAATAGAGACCGCCAAGGGAGTCACCCACTGGCCTGAATCGAACCAGGGTTCCGATTGGATAGTGCCCTGCGAATCTGACGTGGAGCCACATGTGTATACTACGGAGGAGCTTCACTGATGAGCTCCCCGTGCGACGTGATCCAGTCGATGTCGTCCCAGCTCTCCTCGCCTCTCATGAGATATACCACAAAGACCTCGCCGTCTCTGTTTGGCTCGAAGAGACCAGTGACGAGGAACACCTCACCCCGGCTTCCGGCGGTCTCACGCCACAGCCAGAGCTGACCGGGCTCAGGCCGCACTGACAAGCTCGAGCTCGTAGAGCCAGACATAGCCGATCACCTCGCCGACCATCACCAGGGCCCAGGTCTCCATCCCTGGACCATCTGCTCCGACCTCACTGACCTCAACGATGACCGCAAGGGTTCCGGATAGATAGGTGTGCTTTGCCCACTGTTCACTGCGGTTGGGGGCCGGCGCGATGCAGATAGAGTTTCCCTGGTTGTTGAGCCGCACGAGGTCACCCGGTTTCATCGATCACCTCGAGACGGTCCTCAGGCATGCGCCAGTGGGGACTCCCATTGACCATGATCCAGAAGAACCTCACTTTGTGCTTGAGAGCGTCAGGAAGAACAACATCTGCCTCACCAAGGACCAGACCCACGAGGCCATCGTAGCGATCAGGCTCGTCATCCTCATCGGGAATCAGGCGGACGAGATCACCGGGTTTCACTGATCACCACGGGCGCGACCCAGAATGCGCTTCTTCAGAGACAGAGTTCTCCCGCCCACGAGGACGATGTAGTCGTGCTGTTCACGGACGCTAACGGGATACTCGATGGGCCTGATCTCGAGGAGGAGACCCACCTGACCGTCGATGCTGTCATAGTCCACCCAACCGTTGGGAACTCTGACCTGGACGAGATCACCGGGCTTCATTGATCACCTCGCTCTCGAGCAGCAGGGTCCTGCTGGTGAACTTTACTTGGGAGCCATGGCGACCCAAGATGTACCACGTGGACACGCCATTCCAAGTGGGTCCAGCATCGACAACGATGAAGAGCTCACGGCCGCCAGAGCCAGACCACTGGCGCAGCTGTCCAACCTCGATCTCATCCATTCGCTGGCTCGCTCCATTTCTCAATGGTATTCCGGTTGAGATACTTTTTCACGCCCTCTTCCAGCACCTCCCAGACTCCGCCCCCGCCACCGTGGTCGTGGACTTCGGCGATCACCAGGATTACCTTGCCCATGCGTTTTGAGTTTATGGGCGTGTTCATGGCGTACTTCCAGCGACGGAGCTGGCCGGGCTCAAGACTGTCCACTCTTCTTCTCCGCAGGCTTTGCGCTCCCAGCACCGATCCACCACAGCTCGCCGTCGATCAGGAGCTGGAGTTTCAGCACTTCGGATCGACCGACCAACCTGGTGCCGACATCGACCACCATGACTGCTTGGTCGGGCGCCCATGTCCGCGAACGGCCCCTGCTGGTGAAGGTGGGATTCATGTTCTCGGTCACGGTGGTCAGCCGGTGGGGCATCACGAGATCACCCACTTTCATCGATCACTTCGCTCATCTGATCGAGATTGGATTCATGCCAGTGCGTGTCGACCTGGCCGTCGATGAAGATGTCCCAGGAGCTCAGCTTCGAGCCGTCTCGGCGGATGAGGTGAGGGCGCTCTCTGACCACGATGAAAGTCTTGTTCCACCACTCCTCGGGAACTGGAACCCGAGCGTGGGTCCACCTGCGGAGCTGGCCGAGGCTAACCATCTACCACCACGGTGTGGCGGCTCATCCAGCGGTCGCTGAACCTCCTGGTCATGCCGTTCTGCATGAGGACTTCGACCATCGGGTACAGCGGTTTGAAACTGACCACAAGCAGCAGGTCACCGCCCAAGATGCCGATCATGATGCCGTCCTCGTCCACGATCTTCCGAAGCTGACCGACCTCAATCATCTTCCACCTTTTCACTGAAGCGCTCGATGTTTCTGGTGTCTATTGTGTAGATAGTGCCGCGGTCGAGGATGCGCGTCGTCCCCTCGTCATGCAAGTCAACGACTAGAAACGGCTCATTGAGCTTCGCTCCCTCGCCGACGCGCCACTGGCGGAGCTCACCGGGCTTCATTCGATGACCTTAAGGTCCCGGCGGAACATCGTGTGGATGCCCCCATCGATGAAGATCTCATACAGGCTCTGCCGGTGCCAGTCGTTCTTCTTCGCATCGGGGCAGGTCTTGCTGATGACGACGCCACATGTGCCGTTCGGGAACCAGCGCTGGAGATGAGGGGAGTCGAAGGTTGAGACGCCCGGACCACCCCTCGGCCAGGGGGCACCGCAATTGTCGTGGCTGCACTCGATCTCAACGAGGTCACCCTTCTGCATTTACCACCTCCAGGTACTTCTCACCAAAGCTCGTGACGACCCCGTTGACGAGCACGTAGTAAGTGGTGAACGAGAAGGACTCGAGCTGCTCGTTCACCACCTTGTATACCATGCCGATCTGTCCGCTGTAGCGGGTGTGAGCGATCTTCGCGTCCTCGGGGATGCTGATTTTGACCAGGTCGCCTTCTCTCATGAGATCTAGTAATCAGGTGCTGGAAGGCTGGACACCGCCCGTCGAACATCTATTTTCGTGGAGAGGGCGGAGCTCAGTCTCATACGCCCAGCCAATCCAGCCATCGATGAGGACCTTGAACTTGCGCTCGAGGCCAGGCTTCTTCGTGGTGAGCTCACCGAGGCACAAGGCGACGGTGCCGACGCGGAACCCCCTTTGCTCTTGCATCGTCAGGTCGACGAGGATGAGCTCTCGCGGCCTGTCCTCTCCACTGTCGATGACCAGGAGTTCACCCTCACTGTGCAAGCTGCACCACCTTCAGGAATGAGCTGTCGACACCCTCAATGACCTCGCCACCGATCAGGATGTCGAAGATCGTGAAGCCCTCTGGCCTGATGTCGTAGAACTCGAAGTCGAGCACCACTCCGGGAGTCCCGGACCTGATGCCCCAGTCGGTCATCACCACGAGATCCCCGCGCTTGATGTCAGGCATCACTCTCCCCAGGACGGATGCGGCTTGATGCGGACGCCCTCGATGCTGGGCGGCAGTCGGCTGAGCTCCTCGATGTCGTCATCAAAGTGGCGCTGGGAACCAAGCTCGATGAGCTTCGAGACCTTCCACTGCATGTTCGTGGCGTGGACACCTGCGATCTTGTTTCGAACTTTCCACCTGGAGAGCCACTCCTCGACCTCGGGAAGCCTTGCCTTGAGCCGGGAGGTGACGATGTGGACCTTATCTCCGCGGTTGATGTGGAGCAGCAGGTGGCGGAATCCGACTGGATTGCGACCGTCGCCCACGGCCTGGTGTGGAAAGATGACGTCACCGTCCTCGTCGAACTCGATCGAGCGGAAGAGGAGGGTGTCATCGAAGTCGAAGGTGACGATCATTTTCTTTCTCCAAGTAGATTGTAATCAGGCTGACGCCACGCGGGAAGGAGGTTTGTTGCCTTCCCGTATGTATGTATGGCGTCAGGGCCCCTGATTTATTCCACCTTGTGGTTACCCACAACTCAGTTGCTCATGCGGCCTCTTCCAGCCCGCCGTTCGGCTTCCAATTCACGTACACCCTCTCGCTGTAGTACCCATTGCTCTCACCGAGCCAGCGGACCCAGAGGTCACCGCCCGTGGTGCGGAGCCTGTAAAAGGTCCAGGTCGTAGACTCACCGTAATCGGGCTCCTTACCCTTGTGGCGCTTGCCATCGCCGTTGACGACCTCCTCGGCAGAGACGAGCCGGTGGCCGACCAGGTCCTCGATGTCACCCTCGAAGTCCTCGATCATGACGCTCTCACAGCAATCCTGGCGGTGCTCGAGCGTGAGCTCGCCGCCGAACAGCCCGATCTTGAGCAGAGCGCTGCCCTTCTTCAGGCCCTCGATCGAGATGATGAGCTGGTCACAGGCCTGGGTGAGGATATCGTTGGTGTTCATCAGGTCTCCTAGAAGGCGCAGGTGGTCTTGACGACCTTTCCACTGAACGGGTGAGTGTAGGTGATGTCGAGGACGAGCTCCTCGCTGGGTCCAAAGTACCCATCGACCACCGTGGCAAGGACAGCGATGTCCTTCTTGTTGCGGTCAGCGGGGTCCTTGAATGTCCGAGTGACTTCGACCTGCCGCCCGACGAGGGGCTCAAGAGCCTCGATCAGTATCTCACGTCGGAGCTGATCGATCTTCTCGGACAGATACTGATTCTGGAGTTCGATCTCTTCGAGAGTGATCAGAGGCATCTTGGTCTCCATGGCTCAGGCGATCGCGACCCAGGGCTCACCGCCCTCGAGGGCGATGTCTGACTTGGAACGCTCCCAGGCCTCGAGGAACATCTCGAGGCTGTCGAGGATGAGTGCCTCAGTGCTGAGATTCAGGATTCCCCTCGCGTTCTCGACCTCACCCTTGAGGAAGGCTTCGACCCGTGCGATCTGGTCGCTGTCACAGTAGTATAGCACGCTCTCGAGCTCCTCGCAGGCCTCGATGTAGACGTCCTTGTGGTATCCCATGGCTCACACTCCCTTGTTGGTTTTGAACTTCTTAAGATCTTCCACCGCGATCCACTCTCGCTCGCCAGCATCGCACCACATCACCAGGGCGTGGGGTCGATTGAGCTTTCGCCGGATCGCCTCGAACTGCTGCTCATCGAGGCGGGGGTGGCGCTCCAAGATCTCGACAACGAGCCCAGGACCGCTCCAACCGAGCTTGGTGCAGACCAAATCAGAGGCGGCGATCACGTGCACTCCAGGCAGTAACGGTCGTGCTCGGTCCGCTTGCAGCAGGAGTCACACCACGCGTAGTAGTACCCCTCGTCGTTGGCACCACGGTCCTGGTCGTCGACGTCCACCGTCTCCCAGACGTAGACGCGGCCAGCAGAGCGGTTGTTGGAATCGTGGGGGTCGTGGGGATTTCCGTACTTGTTTCGCATCTCTCTGTCCTCGTGAGATCTAGTAATCCGGCGAGTGGCAAGTGGGAAGGAGATTCACAAAGTATTTTGCAGCCCAATCGCCATTGCGAGGTTATCGATCGGGACCTCGGCCAGTCGACCACGGATCGTCCCGCCCATCCGTCGGACGCCGAATATCACGCCCGACATCCGGAGGTCCTTCACTTGGAGGGCAAACTCCTTCTGGTTCTCGATGCTGCGGTTAGTCTCATAGGCGGTCTCGAGCTCGGTCACGAGCGCCTCGAACTTCCCGCGGATCTCATCGAACTGGGGCCCGTACTCCGGGAAGTAGCTCAGGAACTCACCTTCCTCGCCCGTCCGCACTAGCTCTAGGAGACGCTTCTTAGAGTTGCCCTCCTTCAGGTGGTGGATGGCGAGGTAGCCCGGGTGCTTCACCTTGGCCCGGATCACCCGACCGTCGGAGAGGAACTGGGCCACCACGTAGCCCTCCATCTCGAGGGCAGGAAGCTCCTTGAAGGTCGACTCGATGTCATCGAGGTTACCGAGCTCGTAGGACTTGCAGACCTCCACTTCGCCGAGATAGGCGGCGGGACGAATTTCCCGACCGGTGTTGTTGTCGCGGGAACCGAGGAGGACGATGCGCTCCACGGGCTGGGAGCAGACGACCCGGTTGTGAAGGGTGCAGAGCTCAAAGGAGAGGGTTCGACCCTGGTCAATGACGTCCGGGACGAAGAGTCCCTTGTCGTTCCAAACTCGCCAGAAGAGCTCAGCGAAGGTGAACGGATTGTCGCCGACCTGACCACCGGCGTCCGGGGAACCCTTGGTGGAGACGTGCCACTCGTCCCGGTAGAACCACATGTTGAGGAGGGAGCCGTCCTCCTTCTTGAAGACGACTGAGCTCCCGATGTCGGGGACCGGAGCGCCCTGATCAACACCCTCCCCCCAGTTGAGGAACCGGTCGAAGGGGCGGCAGACGTGGTCCCAGTTGAAGTCCTCGTCGAGTATGTGACCGCGAGCCGACCGCACGATAGGGTCGAGCTTCGGGGAATCGATCTGGTCGTAGACGAAGAGGACGAGGTTCGGGAACCGGGGATGGCGCTTCGACTTGATCCCAAGGGTCTCTTCCAGCTCCTTCGGAGAACGACCGAAACGAAGTGCAGCCTGAAGTGGAGATTCGTTGAGGTAGCTAGCCATCACCGGTGTCCCTTGTGGTTTGGATTGCCACCAAACTCTCCGACCTTGCGGGCTCCGAACTGGTCCATGCTGAGGGTTGTAGTAGAACCCATCTGGCAGGACTTGCCCTTGTTGTGGCCGGTGGAGTGCTTCCACGCCTTCATGTAGGCTTTCGCGTTCTTCGGGTCGTCGAAGCGGAGGATGGTGACCATCCCGATCTTCCCCTCGCCCGACATCACGCCGACCGTGGTGGGCGCAGTCTCGGTACCGAGATCCTCCACGCAGTCAGCGCACTCATTGATCTTGCCACCGACCTCCCGCTTGCGGGGAGAATTGACGCTGAACTCGATGCCACAGTGCTTGCAGTCCTTGAGCATGTTGCCTCCTCTCAGTTGTAGTTCACTCGCCGGTGTGGAACCCGTAGCGCTTGCCCCACTCGGCAGCCTTGACCTCGCCCTTCTCAATCAGGCGGCGGTACCGCTTCGCCTGCCACTCCTTCGTGGTGAGGAGGCAGATGGCCTTTGCGAGGATGACGGGTAGGACCTTGGACCAGACCACGAGCATGACGATGCTGGCCAGGAAGCCAGCGGTGAGACCGACGACGGTCATGAAGGAGTTGATGAAGAAGTCCATGTTGCTGTCTCCTCAGATCTATTAATCTGGCAGTGGGACAGTGGGAAGGAGATTCTTGCGTTTATTTTACGGTCTTCACGGTGCAGGTCGTCTTCTTCGCAGCACCCATGTCACCCTGGTCTGCTGGCCAGACTTCCTTCGCGACCGTCGACTTGTCGTGACCAGCAGGCACTGGGAATACCACGCTAGCCGCCTGCTCGATGGCTGCGACTGAGGTGAGCCTGGCCTTGAGATCGATCTCTTGCTTCTGCACGTGGGGGAACATGAAAGCCATAACTTCGCCCGTGGCGTTGTCGATCAGGATCTTGTACAGCGAGTCGGGAACAACCACCTTGTTCTCGCCGATCGTCTTGCTGGTGCCGAGCTTGTAGACGTTGCCAGCGTAGATCGTGATGCTGTGCTTCCTTGCCCAGGCCCAGGTACGCTCGTTGGTCTCGAGGTACTTCCACGCGCCGCGGTTGAGATTCGGGAGCTGTGGGCTCATGTTCGACATCAGGAAAGACTCGTACATCGTCTGCTTGCTCCAGCTCAGGTCGGCATTCGGGACGATGTGGCCCTTGTCGTACCCTGACTTCGCGTAGTCTCCCGGCTCAGCCCTCTGGCCCTTCGGGATCGCGGCATCTGCGACGAACCCATCATCCCGGGGCACGCAGCCGAGCGCCTCGTCGGGTGCGACAGTCCATCCAGCCCACGCCGCGATCCTCGCATCGTTGTCGTGGAGCAGGGCATATCCGTCCGTGCACTTGAGCGTGACGTTCTTCTTGTCCGAGACCGGCACGCCAAAGGGCAGGTCGTCTGCGCACTGGGCGATCGGCTGGTTTGGCCTCTGGTCCCAGGCGTGGGCCTGCAGCGGCAGCAGGAGTAATAGAATTGCTGGCGTGATCCGCTTCATTGGACCTCCACCAGCTATCTATGCCACTCGGCGCAGGGTTGACGCCGTGGCCCTTGATTTTGCCTCTACCAGTATGGACTATTGGCCAAGCCCAATCTGGTCACCATCAGGGATCGCGACCCAGGGACCCGACCAGCCGGGCGGGAGCCACACGGCCTCGAAGTCCTCTTCTGCGACGACCACGATCGGCTCGATGCTGGTTTCCGGAATGAACAGGGAGAGTAGCAGGGAGATGAACACGGGTACCTCAGTTAGTGTAGCAGCAGGCGACGATGAATGCCGTCCGGATGATGCCGGATGCAATGTACATCTGTGGGCGGTGAGTGTCGCTTCCCGGTGGCGAGACCAGCAGGTCGAATCCACCGAGCACGAATAGCAACAGCGCTGGCATGATGTTTAGCGCAAAGAACGCCCAGTTGTAGTCGTAGACCAGGAGAAGCACCGACGCGATCCAGAATCCGAAGGTCACGACGTTGGGTTTCACTGGCTCGTCAGAGCTAGCAATTGCGGCGAACGCTTCGATGACGCTGAATACCGTCCAAATCATGATGGGTACAGTCACTTGCGGTCCTTCCAGCGCTTGAAGACGTAGCGCTTGCGTGCGGGCTGGTAGTTTCGCGCGGCTTCATAGGCGAACTTCCCGTTCAGGAACACCAGGGCTGCCATTGCAGCGTAGATCACGATGAGCTCAAACATCACTTCGCCTCCGACTCGACAGGGTGGACAGACTGCCAGTCGATCAGCACCATGCCGCGCTCGGTGTTCGTGACCTCGTACCTCGCACCGAGGCGCTTGGTGACGATACCGATCTGGTTACCCCAGTACTGGACCAGGGTGCCCTCTGCGATGTTGTTGTAGCTATAACCGCTCTCGAGGGGCAAGACCGCGATGACGTTCTCGGGCGAGAACCAAACGCCGCCTTCGGCTATTTCGACGCTGTCCCCACCGCAGATCCAGCCGCCCTCGGACTGCCTGTAGACGTACATTCGCTTGAAGTGGCCTGCCTTCGGAGAGACCTTCACGAGAGCCGCCATGGTTGCGTTCTTGCGACCAATTTTCATGACTTATCCTCGTGAATCTACTAATCAAGTCTCAGCCGAAGGGAAGGCCACCTTCAAACTATTTCACCACGCGAACCCAGCAAACCGGAAGTGATCGTAGTCCTCCTCATCGTCGCCGTCCGGGTTCACCGGCGAGTCTTCAGGATTCTTGTGTCGGCGCTCCTCTTCACGCTGCGGCTCCTCGACATCGTAGGGCATGATCACTTGCCACCCCGCATGCTCTTGAGCTGCGACCACGTGGGCGGGCGCTTCACCATCTCCTCGAGCTCGCGCTGGTTATTCAC
>Ga0181347_1000665_pt1 | contig 11437 bp, 12 predicted proteins | sample Su13VDMM110SN_FD_130102 | JGI IMG/M metagenome (GOLD analysis project Ga0181347, IMG submission 130102) | Freshwater viral communities from Lake Michigan, USA - Su13.VD.MM110.S.N | ecosystem: Environmental > Aquatic > Freshwater > Lake | place: USA: Michigan | collected 2013-07-16
TAGGCGCAGCATTTCCACGCTTGCGGCCAGATGCTGACAAGTATGCTGCTGCAGCCGGCATTCCTGCTGATTTAGCCATTCTTACAGCCCTTGCTTTCTCAATATATGCTAGCATCGCATCTTCTTCAGCACGCTGAATTTCGCGTCCAGCCTCATGCCTTCCCATAGGAAGACTCGCCAAATATTTGTCAGTAGGACCAGGCTTTTCAGCACGGTATTTTCCAACTTTTCGGGCAATCATGTTTTCAAGAGGTGACTTAAATTCATTACTTATTTTTAGGCGTGCTCCACCATCCATCTCATCGCACTGGCAATATTCCATACAAGGAGAAGATGAGCGCTTACGACTTGCTCCAATGAGTTTGAGAACAGGCTCCAATACTTCAATTACCTTACCACCTACAGGATGAAGAGATGGTAGTTTTAGAATTGTACGAAGATTCTTTGCTGCTGTGTGTAGCCACTTAACCCATTGAATAATCTGTCCTGCGATTTTTCCTAATTGTGTTACGTCTGCTCCGCCATGAAGTTTTCCACCATGAGGCTTACCTAGACCAATTGCCTTTAGACCGGCTGAAAATGCATCAATCTGGGTCTTGTATAATTTGAAACCCTGCATAATCTGTAGAAAACCATTCACAGTGTCTACAAGACCTTTGTCCTTGTTGTAAACAGAATTAGCAAGAATTTCTTCATTCAAATCCTTCTCTAATTCGTCTATAAATTTGGATGCTTTGTCCCAAAATTCACGAACTTTTCTTGCGTAATCAATAGCAGTATTAATTGTGCCCATTACGTCTACACCACCCTCTAGCTCATGTACTCCTTCGAGTTTATGAAGTTTACGCTTAGCCTTGCTTAGCGTCATAGCACCACCACAACTTGAACCAGTAGGCTCAGCGGCTATTTTCTCCATTTGACCTTCGCGAGCAGGTGCAGTTGATTCTGCCCACCGATCAAAACCATCCATCATAAATTTAGATTGAGCATTAGAACCACGCTCGGCCATTTTAGCACGAATATACTGAGATTGATCACCAGTAGACATTTGTTAATAATAAGAGAATTAATTTATGACGAATAAACAAATATGCTTAGTAAATATGTTCGAAAAGACGATTGTGGATGTGGAGGAGGCAAAAACAATTGTATTAGCAAGAACACATTCGCGAGATTGTTACAAGCAGAATTAAAAAAGCTTGATTGTGGATGTGGATGTAAGGGCGTGAAAGGATTCAAGAAAAAGTATGGTGGAAGTGTGCTCAAACCATGTCCACCCGGATTTCGCAATGATGGTTTGACATGTCTTGAGGAATGCAAACCAGGTGAAGTTGATGATGGTCTATTCTGTCGTGACACGAATCCTCCAGGTCCGGGATGGGTAAATGATGGTTTGACATTTCGCAATGCCAATTGCAAACCCGGATGGATTAATGATGGTTTGACATGCCGAAAACCTATTCAAGAACATCGTGACAATTGTCCTGCTGGATGGGTGACTGACCTTGAAACATGTCGTAAACCAATTGTAACACATCTAGACGGTTGTCCGGCTGGATTTCGTACAGATCCATTGACATGTTTTAGGGACGCACGTTGTTGGCAAACTGGTGACCCACGGAAACCAGTGTGGGACTCTGGACATCAACGCACACATTGCGAAGGCGCGGAAGCTAGAAGCAGAAATCCTCGTACAGAAGGTGGTGACGTTATCAGTAGAAATCTTCGTTTTAGTGGAGGTGAAGTTGAGGGACATGAGATTCGTCCTCATCCTACACGTGGTAAGCGAATTGAAGGTCGTCTAGACTTTGATGCACTAATGAAAGAAATTGACAAGGGAATTACTGATTTATTCGAAGGACGAATTGATTTAGCAGCAGCATTTGACCCGGAACGAAATGGTGTTGCTGGTGCATTCCGTAAATTTGGTGAGGACATTAAAAAAGTTATGGAAGATGTTGAAAAACGTATTAAAGAAGGATTTGAAAAAATGGGTGCTGAAGTAAAGAAAGCATTTGAGGATTTTGCTCGTGATGCTGAGACTAAATTTAAGCAGTTTGGTGATGATTTTGTAAATAAGATGAAAGACCCTGATTTTTGGGTTGAAGCAATTGGTATTATGGCTATGGTTGCTGCTGCTGCTGTAAGTGCATTGATTACTGTTGGAACTTTGGGTGCTGGTTCTCCCCTTGCGATTGGTTTGATGGCTGCTGCCTCAATGGCTGGTCCGGCTGCTAAAATGATTGCATCAGCAGCTCGTGGTGAACCGATTGATGCGTTAGACATTGCTCAGTTGGCAATTGGTGCTGCTACTGCACTTGTTCCGGGAATGTCAGCAACAATTGGTCCAATGGTAAAGACTGGACTACAAGCAGCATCATTTTGTATTACTGCTACTCAGGTTGGCCAGAGTCTTGGTATTGTTCCTTCTACGTGTATTGCAAACTGTCCTCCTGACCCTGACCCTGCTGACCCTCCTCCGATTAATCCGGAACTTCCTCCTATTGATCCTCCTCCTCCTGGTCAAAAGACTGATGAAGAAATTATGGCAATACAATTAAGAGATTTTCCTAATACTGTTAGGTATAGAGCAGGTAAAAATCCAGATTATATAAGCACGGCTGATTTTATTAAAGAATACAGAGTAAGACACTATGGTCCTAATGCTGTGCCAGAAACTGAAGCTGCTGAACCGGATGGTGCTATGGTAAGTGCAGAAGACAAAGAAATTCAAAATGAAGCAGAAGTAACTGTTGAAACTGAACCAATTTATATTCAAACGGAGCAAATACTTGATGTTCCGCAATTAGAAATGCTTGAACCTTTACCTGAAATTGAAGACATCGGTCCTTTGCCTGAGATTGGTCCTTTACCTGATTTTGGTACTTTGCCTGAGATTGGAGACATTGGTCCTTTGCCTGAGATTGGTGCTGGAAAGAAGAATAGAAAGAAACATGGTAGTCAACTTGGACCTCGCACCAAATCTGGATTTGTTAAGTTCCTCAAAAATAACCTCTAAGCAATAATAAATGCAGAGTTTCGCTAAAAATTTTGAGAAAGAACAAGAAGCGATTCGTGGCTTTAAAATGGCACAGGTTATTCGTCGTTCATTGGCTATTCAGGCTAGGTCTAAGATTAAACCGACTAGCATGAATCCAGATTTGTTGACTATGTCTAAGATGCGTGGTAGTGGTGAATCTCAGCCGCTTGAACTATACTGGCCCGGGACCTAATCTGAGTCTGAAGCATAAATAGTCTCATCTATACTCTCCTCATCGTCTTCTTCAGGTAAATCTTCTTTCATCTTCTTAATCAATTTGTCCCAATCAACAGCAGAAAAGGCTCTCCTATAAAGTTCTTCTTTGATTTCCTCCTCGACATCATAATTAAAGAACTCATAGGCTTGCTCATCCGTCTCAATACTTTTCTTTTCATCATCAGTCAAACCAGTCAAAAATTGTAGAAAGATTTCTTCAATTTCTGCTTGGTCCATTTATAGTATGTAAACATTTTCATTTTAAACAATTTTACTTGCTAATAAGCAAATGAACGTTCTTTCTTTATTCGATGGTATAAGTTGTTCAATGGTTGCTTTAAAACGTGCTGGGATTGAAGTCAAAACTTATTATGCTTCAGAGATTGACAAACACGCAAAAGAAGTTTCTAAAAAGAATCATCCTGAAATTATACAGTTAGGTGATGTTAGAGAAGTTAAACCAATTCCAGATTTGTTCTTACTCATAGGAGGGTCACCTTGTACCGATCTCAGCATTGCCAAAAAAGACCGAAAAGGATTAGAAGGTGAACAATCAAAATTATTTTATGAATATGTTCGTATTATGAAACAATGTAACCCTAAATATTTTATTCTTGAAAATGTGAATTCTATGTCTAAAGAATCTAAAGCAAAGATTACTGAAGTTATGGGTGTTGAACCGATCATGATTGATGCATCATTAGTTTCAGCTCAATCACGCAAAAGATTATTTTGGACTAATATTCCTATTCAAGGATTACCTGAAGACAAAGGTATTCTTTTAAAAGACATTCTTGAACCTAATATTGAAGGAAAAGAAATAACTAAATTCACAAAGTCAAAAGAGAAATTCACACCAATAACAAGGAAACTAGGTTATATTGGAGATAAAGATCATCAATCAACAAGAGTATATGATATAGAAGGTAAAGCTCCTGCCTTAAATGTAGTTTGTAATAATGGTATGATTAGAGTTAAAGAGTTAGAACAATCAACAGGTCAAGCGCATCGAGTATATTCTACAGAAGGTAAATCTGCTACTCTTTCAAATGGTGGTGCTGGATTAATTAAAATAGGTAGTTCAGCAGAACATAGTATTGAAAAGAAGAATAGAACTATGATTTATGTTCCATCTGGAAAATCAACAGAAATTATACGAACTGGAACTGAAGTGCGACGTAAATTAAAAAATGGAGTTCGTGCTGATTCTGATATAAATATTATTCCAATTAGACGAATTGAAGTTAGAAATGATGATAAGTGTGGAACACTAACTACAGTTCTAAAAGACAATCAAGTAGTTAATTTAGAAACAAAAAAGGTTCGCAAACTAACTCCTATTGAATGCGAACGTCTCCAAGGATTACCTGATAATTATACGGAGGGAATTTCCAACACACAACGGTATAAGTGTCTTGGGAATGCTTTTAATGTTGATGTTATTGTTCATATTCTAGAGGCTATCCAGTCTCTGTAGGAAGTTTAATTTGTAACTTATTTGGCGGTGTTGTTGTCTCGACATCTATACTAGCTGTTAATTCTTTGCCACAGCAATTACTTCGGATACGCTTGTGATTGACAATGCCAAGCACAATACCTCCCAAAGAAACTACTATAGCAACAATTGAAGTTATAGTTGAGTCATCTGCCATTTATTAATAGTTCGGTTATTTATTTGTTTATTTATTTATATATATTTATTATTTGTTTATTTCGTTTCTGCGTTCCTGTCACCAGTCCTCTGTGCAAAGCCGTTCTAGGAAGATTCTTCAACTTCCTTCAGACTCAGGGAGGTTGCTCACAATGGTGTTGGAACGAGAACACGGAAATGAAATAAACAAATATTAGAATATAACCATTTAGACAAATAAAAAATATATAATATAAGTAAAATGGACGAAGTCGAAGTAAAGTGTGACTACAAGTGTTTTATTTGCAATGTTGAAAACATGACCCACGAACAGTGGAAAGAGCATCACTCTTCTGATCTGGGACATCTAAAGAAGGTCAAGGCTGCTCGAAGTAAGCAATTTTATTGCGAAAAATGTGATGTCCAGTGCACTAAGAACTGTGAATATATTAGGCACTGTTCAAGCAAAAAACACATCGAAAAAGGAACAGATTCGGCAAAAAAATTATATTGCGAAAAATGTGAAACTCAGTGCCGAAACAACGCAGAATGGATTGCTCATCTAGAAACTAGAAAGCATACTAAGGAAAATAGGGCAAATTATACTTGCCAGGAATGTGACTATACTTGCAATAAAGAGCATTTATGGACTCAGCATATTAAAACCAAAAAACATATTAGAAACACTAATACAAATGGAACGGAAATTCCCAGAACAATACAGCAAACCTCTGATCAAGGTTCTCAAACTGATTAGCTTTGGTACACCTTATGTTGTTGGTTCAAGTGCTGACTACCAAATCATGTATTCGGCTGACTACGATTTAATGGAGGAAGTTATTTTGCGTAGAGGATCAGTCAAAATATTCCAAGACAAGATTCGGAAATTGGAAAAAATTGGGAAAGTTACTGAAGTTAAAATAGGAGAAATAAGTCAATGGAATTTGCTTAAGAAACCTTATATTGAGAATGGCAAAGTTTATAGCTATAGCCAAAAGGATGAGATGGCTCATCTTGCGACACTATGGCAACAAGAAATCATTACACATGATGAGTATATGATGGCTTCGGATATGCTTAAGCCCCATCTAAATCCAGTAGAGTTCCTAGAAGCAAGAAAGGAACTAAGATTTGGTATTTTGCGTTGGTCAAATCCAGAAATATCCAGAGGTTATAAAGAACTAAGAGACAAATCAATCTATTACCTCGATGATGCATTCAAATCCAAAGGCATCACAAAAATAGATTTGATCGCATGGGTAAATCAAAAGTATACTGAGTTCAGCAATATAATCCTTTGGACCAACCGTAGTGGCAAACAATACGCATATATTCCTGCTGTAAAGAAATCTCTAAAAGAAAATATTCTTGAGTTTGAAGCAGACCAAAATTATGTTAAAGTTGCTAAGAGAATGTATAGCCTTGCTAAGCAATTCAAAGACGCATCAATTCTGGATTTGTTGAGGTCTATTTTGAACTCACCATTGGGCAAGTTGTATATGGTTACAGCAGACATGGAAGTCTTGGAAGAATTTCCTAATGCTGTTACTCAAGCAAGAAAGCGCAAACAATTAGATTTGCTTAAAGACCAATTCGCCAAACTATACTTTCCTGATTTAAAGGATGCAACTCCTAAGATGAAACTAAACCATTTAAAGGAAATTTTGCAGTCCGAAATGAAAAAGGCATTAACTGAAGCGAAATTACTGCCAATCCCGAGAGATTACATAATATAATTAATTTTTCCGTAAATTTTCAGTCAGTTTTTTTCCTGTATAGTAAATTAAATGTCAGGCAAGGTAAAGTTGACATTTGACAAGTCTAAGGATTCTTTGCCAGTAGCGGTCGTTTCTGGTGGTGAATATAACAAGGACGTTCTTTATTTGCAGCAAGGAGATGGTAAGGGTTCGGATAAGAAAGGTGTCCAAGAGCTCGAAATAGGGAAGCATCGGCTAAGCAAGTTGTCACCTCGTAAGCAGTCGGAAGTTATGCGTGTGCTTCAGGAGGCTTACCGTAAGGGAATCCCTCCTGAGCATCTAAATTTGGGTGTTGAAGGAGCCGAAGACGCTTACCGTGAGATGTTGGGTGAAGTTCAAGAGAAGGGTTCATCTAAAATCAAACTTCCTCCTGGTTCAACCTTTAGCCTAAATTTTAATCCTGATCCATCTAAGAGGTCAATTTATTATATTGCTGGAGCATCAGGTAGTGGCAAATCTTATATAGCAAAGCATTTGTCTGAGCAATATCAGAAAATGTTTAAAGGCCGGCCTGTATATTTGGTCTCAAAACTAAAAGAAGATGAAACGCTAGACGGTATGAAAGAAAGGCCTATGCGTCTAAATATTGAAAAAATCACTGAAAAGCCTATGACTGATTTGGAACCCTTGCGTGACAGCCTTGTTATATTCGATGATTATGACACATTGACTGGGAAGGAAGCAAAGGCTGTTCAGCAACTAATTGATGACATTTGTATTATGGGTCGTCATACAGTGACATCAATTCTGATTTTGTCTCACCACTTGAGCAACTTTAAGAAGACTCGTTTGTGTCTAACGGAGGCAACTCATTTTGTAGTATACCCTCAGTCTACTGGCGCTCATGCGTTGAATTACTTCTTGAAGACATACGTTGGTATGGGTCCTAAAGAAGTAGCAGCAATCAAAAATACAGGCTCTCGCTGGCTTTGTATTCATAAGAATTTTCCTATTTATTATATTACGGAGACCGAAGCCGGTCTATTAAATGCTGATTAGGTTATTTGCGTAGTTTACGAGTTGGTTTTTTAGGTGCTGTAAATTTCACTGACCAATTTTTGAATGCAGTATTATGTTCGGATAATTTACCAGAAGTTGTAAAATTTTTAATTGTATTTACTTCAACTTTTCCATCCTTATAAAGGATTACCATATAGCCGTGTTTCCAATCAGTATAGAATTCATAGAAATCTCTATTTTCCTCACCATAATGAGATTTTACATTTTCATCAATTGTTTTCCCGGATTCATCCTTTACAGTCATTTTTGTTTCTTCACCACTTCTGTCAAACTCAATATAGAAATGTAAGTGTGCCTTAGTAATGTGTTGAGTTAGATTCTTATACTCCTTGTTACAATGAGGGCATGTATTGCTGGTCATCTTATTTATAATAGGTTTGGTGTCTGAAAACTCCTCAATCCGTTTTCGTCCTTCCTTACCTAAATTGGTCACACTTTCTACAGGTGCTAAGCGTAATTTACGAGTCGGCTTTTTTGGGGTATTCATAATACGAAGAACTTCTGCATGTAATTCCGTTCCCTTGCGTGGCATACACCAAGCAGGCTTGCCTTTATTATATACCTTCAAAGCATCAGTATATTTGCTTCCTCCACACTTAGGACAGGTTCTTAAATCTTGGTCATGCTTTTTAGATCCATCTAAGAATGAATAGACACGAGCCATAGCCCATTGTTCTTTTGAAAGTTTTTTGCTCATAGGTGCAGGACCTTTCTTAAAAGTTCCTTTGATTCTTACTGATTCTGGATTTGTTTTATAAGCACCAATACCTCGATTGTAAACCTCTTGAAGAACCCTCTCAGGAACATTAGAAATCTCTGCTAAGTCTTCTAATGAATAACTTTGGTCTTCTAAATCATATTTCTTAAGGAATCGCTTACGATGAGTTGTCATTTATATTTTAGGTCTAAATTATAAATGGAAACATGTTCACAGTGTGGAGGTTCTAAACAATCAGGTTATGTTCAGCGTCTTATTGCTGAGAATAAGTTAAATCCTTCTTTAGTTTCAAATCCATCAAAATATATTAAAGCAATGCCAAAGCCAACTCGTAAGCTACGCAAAGCAATACCAAAACCAGATTTGAACAAACCAGCAACAATTATTCAGACAAGAGTTAAAGAATGGCTAAGTTCACGGAAAAAAATGAACATATTCTATAGCAAGTTAACTGAATTTTTAAATGCAAGAAATACAACAAGAGCATATAGAGCTTTCTTAAAAGAGAATCCAGATTTTGACAGAGATTTTGTAAATAGTTTAGTTGGAACTCAAAAAGGTATGGACTTCTATCCAACACCTGAAATATGCCTATCCGCTCATAAAGAAATTATTTCTGAAATCAAAACTTCTAGCAAAATTCTAGAGCCTACAGCCGGACTTGGTTCAATGGTTCATTTTATTTCTAAGACTAAAAAACCATCCACAAAAGTTGATGTGAATGAATTAAACAAATTATTTATTGAACCTCTTAAAAAGTTCTTCCCAAAGTTCAATATAACTCAAGAGAACTTTTTGGAACAATCAACTAAAAATGATTATGACTTAATTATTTGCAACCCTCCATTTAGTATTGGAAAGGACAAGAAAGCATACTTAGATTTCTTCTTGAAATGTTGTTATATGCTAAATATAAGTGAAACTAGACATCGTCTAAGATCATTAATTTTTATTTGTCCCCCATTAGTATCCAAAGAAAATTATTGGAAGGATGGTTCTGGAGACAATACATTTGACCCACAAAATATTTTTAGCAAAATACCATTTGACAGAATAAATAAAATGAGCGAAGAATTAACCGGTAATAAATTAAATAAGAAGGCATACGAAAACTATAATAAAGAAGGAGATTATGAAGCATTTGACAAAAAAGGCAACGATTTAGTAGATGATGATGAACGACTTGAATTTGAATTATTCATTCCGTATAGTGGTGAATGGTTAGGTGCTTGTAAAGGATTTGGAGGAACATCTATAAGCGCAGAGATCTATAGATTCATATTTACTTAGAGTTTATACTCAGAATTTACTGGGACAATATATGCTTTAACACGTTGTCCATCGCCTCCAACAATTTCACGACAACCCTTACAGGCATCCTTTAGCCAACTTACTGGGATTTCATAGGCTTCAAAGTCTCCATTTGGCTTATGGAAGAAGTAATGGTAATAGTCTGCTTCAGTAGCATCAATTCCAGATTTCTTGCTATTACATTCATACTCAATAAACCAAGTTCGGCAACCATATGCATAACCCATTCGATCTGACTTAACTTCATATTTGAATTTGTCTGTTCGGTAATCATATGCTTTAAATAATCCTTCAGGTGATTCCAGAATTGTTTCTTCTTCTGGAATCAACTTCTTACTGACTTCTTGGTATTGTTTGCCAAATTCTAACTTCTCACGAAAACTCATTCTTGTTTTCTAGTAAAGACAATCTTTCTACGGTTTTTACCTCGAGGGCGAACACTTAGAAAATTAATGATTGCTTGGATTGAACAAAAAATTAAAACATGCAGGTGATCAGGCATTTATATTATGCCCATATTAAATTTCTGGAATTGTTACTGAGTCTGCTTTCATATAATCTCTTTGCATTCCAGAAGTATGACCCATTTTTGCTGAGTCTTCATTCATTTCAGTAACATCATATTTAGAACTCAAATAAATGTGTCGAAGCATAGTTGTTCCAACATTCTTACCAAATATCCGATTAAGAATACGAGTCACAGAGTTGACTGAAGGAAGAGGAGTGTCATCTGCTTGGACAAGGAAGAAATAAGGACTCTTTGAGACTCCCGGATGCTTTTTCAAGTATAGATTAATTACAGAAACCAACTCAGCAGGAACTTCAAATTTCTGAACTCCATGCACCTTTGCCGTCTTATACTTGTTGAAAACAAATTCCTTCTTGTCTTGGATGTAGTAGTTGAAATCCAGATTTGTAGCATGCTTTTCTGACTTAACAACCTTCATGAATTGGTAGTCCTGGTTACGCCGAGGAGCAAACTTTGTGTACAGACTCAAGACCATATACGAAAGCAAAGTATTCCAATCATTTACGCTTAGAGCTTTATTCTGAACAACTTTTTCAGAGTCTTCTTTTAGACGTTGTTCATGAGCCAAAATTACATCCCAAGACAGCCAATTCTTTTCCTGTGTGGGTGACTTAATAGACGTGTCCTTATTGCGTGCCTCATTGCTTTTGTCCATCATCCGGCTATACCAATGGGCAAAAATCTTCTTATAGGAAGCCTTGTCTTTTAGTGTGCTTAATGCACTAACAATAGTTGAGAGCATAGTCTTCTGCGTTGACTCAGCATACTCACTCAAGCGTAGGTCGACGCTCTCGACATTCTTTAGCCAAGCAAGATTAATGAATGCCCTATCCGAATTTAGTGTATAAAGAGTTCGAATATATTGACTCGCAGTCGAATCAGCAATGTCCCGAGAATCTTTTAACTCTTTATGCAATGCCATCATATAAGGAGTAATAACCTTCATTTTATAGTATATACAGCAAATTAATTTAAACTTTAAACTTTTTACACTTCGAGCATTTCTTGCTACGGCCTGTTCCGGAATTATAAATGCGCCTTAGAGGATCAAGATTTACTGCTTCAAAACCATAAGGACGAGCAGCAGATGGTTCACCTCTGCGAACATCTCCTTCTAATTGAGGGTATTTTCCAGTCACTACCATTTCTCGTAATCTTTCAGCCATTTCTCTTGCTTCTTCCTTAATGGATCTCTTTTTTAATTTCGGACTAGCAA
>Ga0181347_1000666_pt1 | contig 11416 bp, 7 predicted proteins | sample Su13VDMM110SN_FD_130102 | JGI IMG/M metagenome (GOLD analysis project Ga0181347, IMG submission 130102) | Freshwater viral communities from Lake Michigan, USA - Su13.VD.MM110.S.N | ecosystem: Environmental > Aquatic > Freshwater > Lake | place: USA: Michigan | collected 2013-07-16
CAGTTCTTTAATTTCTGCTTCCAGTCCTGCAATATCTCTGTCTTGTTGTGCATCATACTCAATAAGTTTTTTGTGATAATCTTCTGCAAGAATGAGTTCATACTCATCTGCAACTTTCTTCATCTGTGCTTCACTATTACTGTCGTTGAATGCCACACGGCAAGCACCATCCATAATGCTATACTCACAAAATCCAGAAGCAGCAAGGAAGTTCTTGAAGAGTTCATAATACTGATGAATATTCAAGTCTTCTGCTGGTGCTTCAATCGTGACGGTTTTACGATCCACACTTTCAGGAAAATGCTTGCTTGGTGAATCTTGACTATCGGTGGTGTAAGAAAACTTGATGGTTGCAGTGTAAGTCATGATTTCGTTTGATTACTTTCATACTATAAAACCCCTCAACTCAAAAGTCAAGAGGCAGTGGACAGTTCTTAAAGTGTCTGTTTAGACTTCATAATCCTCTTGATAATACCCACTAACAACTTGATCTGTCCAAGCAGTTGGTAGATTATGCTCTCGTGCTTTCATATGATTTACCTTAGAAACTGGAAGATCTTCCAAGTCTTCTTCGTGTAAAATTCCATCCAATTGACGAATTTCGTTGAAGGTATGAGGAAATCTAAGTGCTCCTTTGTGCATTCCTTCAAGGTTGCGATTTGTGCGTGACATAATGTTCGTGACTAAACACAGTTGTACTATTTAATTAAATTTACAGGAATGCATCCAGAGATGATGTACCTGGTTTAATCTTAGATACTTTGATTTGTTTGTTGATGTAAGACTTAGCAACTGCAAGAGTTCCTGTTACATGAATCTGTTCTCCGTTGTGAAGAATCATAAATTGCTTATCAAAAGGGACTGCTGCCCACATTCCGTCCTTAGTCACATAACCAGAAGGATTGGAAACTTTGGAATTCAGCAGTCCGTAGTTAGAAATAAATGGCAGATTCATCACACGATTACGTTTACACCAATTACCTGTGCAGATGGATTACGTGCCAGAGCAGTACGCTTGGCATCTTGTGGGTCACGTGCTTCGACGATTTCATAGAAGACTTTGCCGGAAACATAGAGTTCAACTTTGCATTTCATAGGAGGAAACCTCTTTGGTTATGTGTGTATTATAAGGCATTTGGTGCCCCTACGTCAAGGGGGTGGACAGTTTACCGATTGGATCACCTGTTAATTGTCGAGAAGGCAACTTCCCCCTGGTTGAAGATGATGTCCACGACGTTCTGGACCTTCTGGGCAGTGCCCGTAGATGCCTTGTCGAAGGTCGGGCAGATGACCAGACCATAGGATTTGGTGTAGGACTCCAGAGCACCTGCTACAAGGGCGCCAGAGCGGATCCCAGCAGCGTCCTGGGGGTGCAGGCGCAGTGTCCGACCGACCGTCTGACCGATGCCTACGATGTCCATAGAGCGCATAAAGACGACTGCTTCCAGAGCACTGATGTTGATACCCTCGGCAAGAATAGAGTGATGAAGAACCACAAACTTCTTGTCTGCATCCTTGCCCCAATCATTGAGAGTATCAAAAAATACCTCACGATTGACTTTCTCACCATCAATAAATGCACCGTGCTTAGAAGTAATGTGCATCACAGAGTAACCTTCCTCGGCAAGTTGCTCAACAAAATCAGTCTCAGATAGCAGACCGATGATGTGCTTGGTTGCCTTCGCACAGACCAGAATCTTATCTACAGGATTCTCTTGAATGGTTTGGAGAAGATACTCACAGTCACGTTGAGCAATATCCTCACCTTTCACAGAGAGACGCATTTGTGATGCAATCACCTTAGGGGGAATGATATATCCGTTCTGCACCAATTCAGGGGCAGGAACCTTGGCGATGATGCTACCATAAATCTCACTATCATTCATACCTGCCTTACCAATTACATTGCTGTATTTTGGAGTTGCAGTAAAGAAGTAGCAACGATCTGCTTCCTGTGAGAAATACTCTACGGCAGGAAAGAAATGGCGTTGAATAGAGTTGTGTGCCTCATCCATATAAATCGTATTCACCTTAATCTCTGAACGTTGCAGTTGCTGCAGAGAATTATAGGTGGTGAAGATCAGTTTATGACCAGGAGTGGTATTCGCAAACCAGGCAATATCACTGGGTTTGGTAGAAGAATAGTGATGAGTCTCACCACTATGAACGTGCATCACAGCAGCATTTGTGATAAACTCAAGATACTCAGCAGACAATTGCTCCGCCAACAGAATACGAGGAGAAACGACTACAATGGTCTGGGGAGTCTTAGAAAGAAATTGATTGATAGCATCAAAGATACCCACGTTGGTTTTTCCGCCGCCTGTGGGAAATACACAGATACCTTTAGGATGCTGTTGCAGAGCATCGAGAGCATCTTGCTGGTGGGGACGAAGTTGAATCACGTTCCTTGGTTGCGTATATGAATATTATAGCAGAAAACCGCCTCTGGTGGGACCCAGTAGACGGTTCTTAAAGTGTCTTAGCTCCTTATTTCCAAACCTAACAAAGGTATTATAGCAGTATTAGAGAGTTATGTCAAGTGGTTTGATCAATAGAAATCAAACCATGAAGTGCCATTATATCCTTGATGCTTTTTTGTGGTAGAATTGAAGATAAATGCACCTTCCACAGTGTCTAAAGAATTCCTTTGAGTTGTTGTAACTTTAGGGGGAATCATGAATCTTCCAGTAGCAAGGACATTGGGTCCACTAGTACCAGCATCGGCAAAATCTGCATAACATCTTGGATTTATTGTGCCAATTCCAACTCCTTGAAAAATACCAACACCTTGAGAAGAATCTACAAGTACAGTATTATTTCCTGGTGGTGTAACTGCTGTGGTTCCAACTCCAATTGCCCCAAAAGAATTAACTATAAATGAACTACTGTTAGAATTAACTTGAACCGGATATGTTAATTGAGTTGTACCAATTGCAATATTTCCACTAAAGGTTGCGGTTGATGTGGTTTTAATTTGATTGAAAGTTGAAATTCCTGTCGCACTATAGACATTTCCCGAAAGTGGTCCGCTAAATGTTCCATTAACACTTACATTAGAAATATTTCCATTGGAAATTAAAACTCCACCAGCAGTAAGATTATTAATAACTGATAAATTGCCACCAACATAAGAATTTCCAGTTACTGTAGAAGTTCCAACAACGTGTAAATTATTTGTGGGAAGTGTAGTTCCAATTCCAAAATTGCCACCATATGTCAAAGACATTAACGGCGTATTTGGAATTTGTCCATAAAACCAATTAAATGCTCCAGTTCCTACTCCAGAAGATCCAAATTGTAGATATTGGTTAACATTTCCCAATCCATAATTAATAATATCTAATGAATTTGTACTACTATAAGAATAAAAACTATTCGTATTTCCAAATCTTATGGCACCATTACTTCCCGAAAGTGTTGTACTTCTACCTAGTGCAACAATTGCTTCTGCACTATCACTAGTAAGTTGTAATTTAGATGTTGAAGTTCTTCTAATATGAATATCACCTGTTGGGGAGTTGGTTCCTACTCCAATAGATTCTGCATAAAGTCTTGTATATACTGTTGAGACTCCTACTGATGAAATTCCACTATTGATAGATGTGGAAGTTATAATTCCAGTATTATTGATATTTGTAGAATTTACATTTGCTACTGTAATATTTGGAGTTCCGGTAAGATTGGATGCGGTTGTCGCAGTTCCTGTTAAAGTACCAGCAAAAGTAGTTGCAGTTACAATCCCAACACTAATATTTGATGGAAGTCTTGCATTATTTAATGTTCCTGATGAAATATTAGAAGCATTTAATGTGGTTAAAGAAGCGCCATCACCACTAAATGAACTTGCAGTTATGATTCCAGTAGCCTTTACATTTCCAGTGATACTATCAACAGAAAATCCATTCCCAGTAGATGGATTTTGTCCAACTTGAAGGGAGTATTGTGGATTTGTAGTTCCTATACCAACCTTAAATGATGTAAATATACCAGAATTAGCAATATCAACATACCACCCGTTAACGGCAATAGCATAAATTCCGGTAAGTCCAGCAGCACTTCCATAAAATGTTGTGGCACTTACTGTTCCAGTAGATGGGGAAAGTGTAATTCCCGAACCAACCTTTACATCACTATAAAAAGTAGAAACACCAGATACTGCCAAATTAGTTGTTGTTACCAATCCAGTAACTTTGGCAGTTCCATAAACATCTAAAAGTTCCCTAGGAACTGATGTTCCAATTCCCACGAGACCATTAGAATTTACTATAAAATTGTCATCATCGACTTGAACTCCATTTCTAAAATTAAATGACTTATTATAATTTGCCATCTTATGGGTACATTTTTAGTTATTTATTATTATAGATTAACATAATAAATTTTTGGAATATATGTATCAATCATAGATTGGAGTTCAAAGGAGTTTCCCTGTCCGATCTTTAAATATTTGCCAAAATTAAGACTGGTAAAACTATCTTTTTCAAGACTTTTGTGGGATATTGTATCTGGTTCCGAACCATAAATCGGATTTGCAATGTAAATATCTTTATCATTATCAACTATAGTTATTATTTCTCCTGCCGATATTTTTATTTGCTCCCCATTTATAACTCTGGGAGTTGTTAACGATTGCCAATCAATACCTTCATCCTCATTTGTGGTAAATATGCTATCAAAATGTAAAGAATAGCACCAATTTGTATTATCTTCTAATGCTCGTATTATTACTGATTTATTAGGTCTTCTATTATAAGAATCCCCCGCATAAGCAGTGGTTATTGTGTCAGTTTCGAGTTCGTGATAGATAGCACTACCACTGGTTACAAAAGTACACCCATAATCTTCTATTTTATTATCATCCCCCAATGAAATATTAGTATTTGATAAATCACAAGTGGTGAATACTTCACCTTTGTTCATATTCCAATAGGTTAGAAATAGTTTATTTCTACTATCTCTAAAATTATTAAATTTTGCTTGCATTATGCTGATCCTCCCAATAAAGTTCCGTATGTAATCCAAATTACATAACCACCATTAGTTATATAGTTTCCTGCGGCACCACCTGACGTGCCACCACTACCACTGCTACCAGAACCAGCGCCAGCAGCGGATCCGAGATCTGCCCCAGCAGCTCCACTAGCCGAACACGCAGTTTGATTACCACTGCTACTACAATATCCACCACCACCGGCACCACCGCTAAAGAATGATCCTGAAGATCCAGAATTTCCGCCAGCACCACCGGCACCAGGAGTGCTTCCGGCGCCACCGCCACCACCTCCACCATCAGCAGTAGCCGTATAACACCTCTGATCGCAACAACCAACTTGTTGGCAACCATTTGCATATCCATCACCACCGGCACCACCTCCACCTCCACCGCCAGCAATGGTGCCATTATTTGTTATATAAGTGGTATCTCTTAAAATTAAGGCAGGACCACCAGCACCACCACTAGTGCTGTTACGATTTCCACCGGCACCACCGGCACCAACAATATAGCTATTATTTGTCAGGTATATTGTTGTACCAGCAGGAAAGGTTCCTACATCAAAAGCATAAGAACCAGTATCTGTTGCTCCAATAGTTCCATTGACTGTTATGTAGTATTTTACTGCCTGATTATTAGTATACACACTGGATGAAGTTTTCTTTCCACCCACAATAGTGGCATTATTTTCAAAATCACTACGAGCATTGAAGTTTTGAGCTGATGTTAATGTTCTAGTGGCATTAAGAATTTTTCCATAAAAGTCCGAAAACTTTATGGGACCATTTGTGGGAACTCCCGAATCTAATCCATAATATTGGGACATTGATATTGGATTACTGCCGCCAAATTCAGTTTGTATTTGGGAAGAACTAATTGAACCAGAAGATTGTAAAGTCATTTATTTTTCTGCTTTGAGTTGATCAATTTCTGCTTTAAGATCTTTAATCGCTTCAATCAGAAGTGGAACTAGTTTCTCATAATTAACTGCAAGATAACCACTATCTCTTGTAGTAACTGCTTCGGGAAGTACCTTTAAAATTTCTTGTGCGATCACACCCGCTTCAGTTCCCTCTTTACCAGACTTCTCATTCCAATCAAATGTATTACCACTGATTAAAAGCACTTTATTCAAAGCATTAGGAATTGGAGTAATATTATTCTTTAATCTTTGGTCAGAAGTATAGAATGCCGTGATGTCACCAGTAACACTTAAGTTTCCACTACCACCCAAAGTTGCAATGTTTGTGGTTCCTGCATACCATTTGAATGATGCTCCTGAACTTTGAACAGAAGACCATAAAGTACCACCATCAATACCTAATGCATAATCAACATTAGAAGCATCAAGTGAAGGATATAAAACAAGTTTGGTTCCTACACTTCTTGTTGTAAATGTAGGAGCAGCAGTACCATTAGTATTAAAATCAATTCGGTTTCCGGTAGCACCGTTTAGGTAGATTTGACCACCACCAGTTGCTGTGGAATTTGCTTGTGTAGATTTGATTTGTGATGCAAATGTTGAAACACCAGATACATTTAGAGTAGAATTTAATGTTGTTGGTCCATTAATGGAAACATTAGAATAAAATATTGAAGAACCAGTAACTCCTAAAGTACTTGATAGTGTAGTAGCACCAGTAACTCCTAAAGTACTTGATAGTGTAGTAGCACCAGTAATATTAAGTGTTCCCCCAACATTAAGATTTTGAGCAATACCCACACCACCACTTACAACCAGTGCCCCAGTTGTGGTGCTGGTTGATTGTGTAGTATTAACAAGTTTGAGTTGTCCAGTAATATTAACCGCATTTTTAATCTTAACTTCTTCACTAAAAGTAACAGGACCATTGAACTGTGAAAGAACTGCACCGGAGTTTCCACCTTCAACAACAAGTCTTTCTTTAATTGTAACTTCATCAAATACAACACTCAAACGGTTTGGATCTTCTCCAGTAATTGTTGGATTTGGAATATCATATGATACAATCTCACCACTTGAAGAGGAAGTCTTAGTGTTTCCATTATAAACATCACCATTACTGTTTATACCATTATAAACAACAATACCTCCAGACCTTTCTTGTGATTGAACAAGGAACTCTTCTCTTTCACTTAGAGTCGTAACCTGAACTTGTGGTAAACCTGTGGAATAGTTACCAGGACCATACCCAACATACTCAAATGTATGACCCGATGCTCTGAGAATAGAAGGTCTTCTAAATTCAATTGAGATTGCTTTAATCTTTGTAATTAATGAACCAATTTCGTGAGTTGATTGTAGTGTTGCAAGAGCACCGCGAATGACTGTAAATTCATCGTTGAAAGTACCACCAAGAGTGCTACTTACAATTCTCATAATCTCATCATCAATCTGAATATGAGAACCAAGTGGGAATCTTTTCGTGATTGCAGCAGCACCAACAGGACTTGAGACTCTGATTTGAGTATCACTTGTAAATGAAACAAGTGTTAGAGTTTCTTCATCAAAGAGTGGAATACCTCTTACAGCCAGGTTCTCTGCAGAAATATCTGAGATTGCCTCATTTGCCGAAAGTCCGTGCTTAAGAATATAATCTGCCGAAGATATAGATTTGTTTGTAATCGTAGTGAAGGTATTGATTCCAACTTTTGAATTTACAATATAATCTCCAAGATTATTATTACTAGAATCAATCACTCTAAATCTATTTCCGGCAAATAATCCGTGAGGAGCAGAGCAGGTAAATGTGGTAATGCCAGTTGCAGAAGTATAAGGTGATGATGAAACTTTAACCGAAGGTGATACAATTAGTGCATACTGAGATGCGGTAACAACTGGATCTCCTGCAGTTTTAGCAATCGCAATCTGATTCTTAGCAGGAACCGATGTGATTTTGTAGTAACCATCGGAGGTTGTACCTGCTCCAGTAAATTGTACAACATTACCAATTGCCGTTGTGATACCAGCAGTAACAACATTAAATCTTGCATTTCCATTACCAGTACCAATTACAGAAGCATCAAAATATAATCCACTGGCAGAATACCCAGAACCGGAAGAAACAACATCTGCCGAAATTACTGCTCCACCAGATACAATAACATTTGCAGTTGCACCCTGCCAGGTTCCAGTCTGAGAACCATTCAGAAGTTTAACATTCTGATATGTTGTAATTCCGGATGTAGGTGTGTAATTTGCACCAGCAGTTAGAGTGCTATAGGTTACAATACCAGAAAGTCCGTGCTCTCTTGCAAAGGTAATTGTTGCACTTGATGTAGAACTAGAAACAGAAGATACATCAAGACCAATACCTAGGGATGTGAGTAAAATATCGGATGATTCTTTTGTAATACTCTTCTTAAGATCATTTGTTACAACTTCTCCAATAAAAGATCTCTTCGCAAATGACTTGGCAGAAGTTGGAGTATCATTAATGTTGTCCCTATCCAACTGTGGGTATAGATCGACAACATTTTGACTATATTTTAGATTTGTAAACTCCGTTGGAATTGCCCTATCTGCTGTTAAGGCATAGATATGATAAACTCCATCTTGAACATCCTTAATATATTCGGAGATTACTTCATTTCTATAGACATATAGATTGGACTGAAGATTATTTCTCTCAAATCTTGGAAGTGTGGTTGTTCTAACAGAAGTATTATTTGTGAACGTCGTTCCGGGTGTTAGAGTTGTTGTATATGTAAAGGTCATATCATCAACAATAGATGCAACCGTAAAGGTTCCATTGTATCCAAGATTATCGGCACCGGCAGTATTAGTACTGTCCGTTACATTTTTAATGATAATACTATCACCAACCTGAAGATTATGAGCAAGTTCTGAGATGATTGTGACTGTTCCAGAACTTCTGGTACATTTTGCAATGAATCTTAGATTTTTATTATAATCATAGTCGGATTGTGTAAGAGTTGAAAGATTAAAATCTCCAGAACGAGCACCAGTACTACTAGATTCCTGAATTATAAATCCATTTTCAGGTTTTTTTGCATTTGTAGATTCTTTTGGAATTACAACTCTGATTTTATAAATTTTCTCATCTAAACTTCTATTATCTTCAATTCTCTTAATATAAGAAGGTTCGGTTCTTACACTCAATCCGGCAACACCCAATGTGTTCAGTGCAGTATAGATTCCACTGTTTGTATTTGTTGTAATGTACCATTGAGTTCCATCATATTGAACTGGGTGCCCAATATCTCCGGCATTTTTGTCGGATACTCTACTTAGAATTTTAAGACTGGTTCCACCATAAACAGTAATCGCAGTACCAGTTGTTGCATTGGATGCAGAAGATGCTAGTTTAATTTGAGTAGATGAAATTTTAATTGTATAATAAACCGTATTTTCTACAATATTTTCTGGTAAGTCACCATCATCACTCAGAATGATGACTTTTTCACCAGTATTAAGATTATGCGTTGGAAGTGTAAAAATATTTGATGATGGACTACCAGTTACTGTATATTCTTTTACAGAACTTGTAACTCCATCAGACATTAAAATATTTGCCGAATATTCGGTTCCATTTGCTACAAAATATAATTTATCATTTACTTTTGCTCCGACACGATATCCTTGTGTGAGAATTGGTGGAACATCATCTTCAGAAGTGAATCCATAGAGATAAAGATGCGAAGTAATTCCTACAGAAGTTGTGACTCCAACATCTAATGAAGTCCAATCAATATTTTCTTCTGTACCTACAATTGCTCTTGGGGTAATAATGGATGTAATAAATGCTTTATTGTCTTTATCAAATGCTTCTTTCTTAAATCCACTAGCACTAAGTGCAAGTTGTCCAAAGTTCGAGTTGGAGTTTGTAATACTAAAGTCTGCACCAGTTTGAGCATCAAAGTGCTTATTATATCCAATTGCAAAGACGGATACAATCTGAATAAAGCAATCGTCACTTCCCTTAATATGACTGGATTCCCATCCGTTTCTATAAATTGCAAGTGGTTCTAGGTGATAGGCAGTGCCCAAAGATGTAGAAGATGATTGTGAAGAGAGTGTTGCTCCTGCAACTTTAGTAATAGAAAGTCCTTCATATGCCCTAGATGTTGGGTTATATTTTACAAATGCACGATCATCTTTTTGTAGAGATACACCAGTAAATTGTGCGACAACCATTGAACGGAAACCTGATGCCTTGCTACCATCAGCCCACATTCCGTTCATACCATAAACAGAACGCATAGAGATGTTAAAGATATATGGTGATGCACCAGATACTGTATCAGTCTCAATCGTTACTGTTGCACCAGATGCACTTCCTGGTGTTGGTAGATTTGCCCTAAAACTTGGAAGCAAATATGTGAATATGGTTGGGTCGGTAGCACTAATACTCTGAACTAATGTTGAGATATTATAATCTTCTGGTGAAACTCCTTTAATCTTAATTGGAGTTCCTGCACTAAGTTCGTGAGGTACTGCAGTCTTAACAGTAACCTGATTACTCGCAGTTCCACCAGATCCAGCCTCAATAGTAGAAATTGTAACAGGGTCGGCAGCAAATGCCCCTACAATTTCCCATTCGGGTCTTTGCTTCTCAAATCCAAGAGGATTAGTAGGATACTTTTCATCAATATCTCTACCAGATGCAAGATTAAATGCATTGGAGAGTTTTGCATAATACATATCAAGGTCAGTAAGACCATAAGATCCTACATTATTCACACCATCTGCATACTCAAAGCAGGTAAGTTTATGGTGAGAGAATGTTGGTACTGATTGATTATTGACTGAGAAATCTGTCGGGTCGGTATAAACTAAACCAACACCATCAAAGAAACAGAACTGCCAGAAGTAGCAGGCACCAGTAATTCTAAAGATTGCCGAGTTAGCAACATTAACGTCTGTTGGGTTGGGTACATACTTTGGACGCAGTTTAGTCTTTCTTAAATCAAGACCAACAACTGAAGTACCTCTGGGTACAACAACACCACCATTAACACTATTAAACTTATAAAGAATATTATCTTCTTGTGTTAGATCAAAGTTTGATTCGAGTTTCAGTGATAATGTATCTGCAGCTATTGTTATTGCCCCACTAGGTGCTACTGCTTTTGCTACTCCAGTATCATTATAAACTGCAAAACCAGGTCTATTATCAATTGTATGAGCACCAGGCATCAAGAGAATAGTGGTCTTCTCTACATCATCATTACTATTTCCTTTCCGATATGAGAATCGTGCTGCTTCTAAAAGTGCTCTCTGCAGTGTCTTAAAGGGTTGCGCAAGTGAATTGCCTTGATTACTAATGCTATCTGTAGAATCAAGGTCACTTGGTGCAACATAAAGAATACGACCTTCAGTATTCTTAATAAAATTGTCAAGTTTATTTAAGGGCAATTTTCCGCACCAAAATGTCTTCTATCCTTTATTTATCTCATTAAATCTTCCCCATTAAACTC
>Ga0181347_1000669_pt1 | contig 11383 bp, 18 predicted proteins | sample Su13VDMM110SN_FD_130102 | JGI IMG/M metagenome (GOLD analysis project Ga0181347, IMG submission 130102) | Freshwater viral communities from Lake Michigan, USA - Su13.VD.MM110.S.N | ecosystem: Environmental > Aquatic > Freshwater > Lake | place: USA: Michigan | collected 2013-07-16
AATAACATGACAATCAATCGACACGATGAAACTTATAAAAAACTTCTAAGGAAAATCCTTGCTGAAGGCGAGGAAAGAAAAGACCGAACAGGCGTTGGTACGATTTCTATTTTTGGAACACAGCTGCAGTTTGATATCAGTGATACGTTCCCCGCTCTTACAACGAAGCGGATCGCCTGGAAAGCTGTTGTCTCCGAACTCCTCTGGTTCCTGGAGGGTTGTGATGATGATCGCCGCCTTGCAGTTATTTTGAACGAAGCCGCTGAGATCGAAGATGCAGTCAAGGCTGAGGAAATCTATACAAACTCGGCAAAGTATCCAACAATCTGGACTGCTAATGCAGAGGCTCCCTATTGGAAAGAGAAAGCCTTGTACAACGGCCATGTTGGAGCTATCTATGGGGTCCAGTGGCGTTTCTGGAACAATGATATCAACGGACCAGATCAGGTCCAAAATGTTATTGATGGAATCAAGAAAGATCCACATGGAAGGCGACATATTATCAGTGCGTGGAATCCTGCCCAGCTAGATAAGATGTGCCTGCCTCCATGTCACGTTCTCTGTCAGTTCTATGTTACCAACTCAGGTCAACTAGATTGTCACATGTACCAGAGATCAGTCGACACTTTCCTTGGTCTTCCATTTAACATTGCCAGCTATTCACTGTTGGTATATCTTATTGCCCAGTGCACAGATCTCAAGCCTGGTAAGCTTACTATGTCGCTAGGAGACACTCATATCTACTCAAACCATGTTGATCAGGTGAATGAACAGCTGTCTCGTGCTCCCAAAGAAGAACCAAAGCTGATCATCAAGAACCCGTCAAGAGATCTTCCGCCAGATCACAACTTCAAAGTGGGAGACTTTGTTCTAGAAAACTACAACCCCCATCCAACAATCAAAGCCCCAATGGCAGTATAGGAGAATAAAATGAGTTTCGATACCAATACAGATTTTGTTGTCAATTATGAATCAGCAAAACTTGACGCTTCCGTCTATGTTATTAGTTCTTCTCTAGTAGGGATTATCAACATTCGTTTGACCAGTCCATATGACACCAGTCACTTTATCGAAGAATAAATTAAGTATTATTAATGGCTCTTAGATTGTGGTTGGGGTCACTAAATAGACCTCCCAGCAATCTCTTAAACTTAAATAGGTGTGTGTATGAAGGATTATCAACGTGTTATCGCTGTCTCAAAGTATGCCAGATGGCTTGAAGACCAAAATAGAAGAGAAACTTGGGAAGAAACGGTAAACAGATATTGCGATAATGTTCTGAAAAATCCAGTAATCAAAAAAGAAGTAAAAGAAGAAATTCGTCAGGCCATTTTTAGCCTTTCAGTAATGCCTTCAATGAGAGCAATGATGACTGCTGGACCCGCTCTCGATCGTTGCAATGTGGCGGGTTATAACTGTTCTTATCTCCCAATCGACAGTCTCAGATCTTTTGATGAGATGTTTTATGTGACCCTTTGTGGCACAGGGGTTGGTTTCTCGGTCGAGCGCAAGAACATTGACAAGCTTCCCCAGGTATCCGAGCACTTCGAAAAGACCAACACAAAGATCGTGGTTGGCGACTCGAAGGCTGGATGGGCAAGAGCTCTCAAAGAACTTCTAGCTCTATTGTGGTCTGGTCAAATTCCAGATATTGATTACTCAAACGTCAGGCCTGCTGGATCTCCACTCAAAACATTTGGTGGAAGAGCCTCTGGACCAGAGCCTCTAAAAGAGACGTTTGACTATATTGCCAAGATCGTCATTCAGGCTGCTGGACGTAAACTTCGTGCAATTGAATGCCATGATATCGTCTGTAAGATTGCAGACTGTGTCGTGGTTGGTGGCGTAAGACGGGCAGCACTTATTTCGTTGTCAGATCTTTCTGATAAAGAGATGGCCCTTGCCAAATCAGGTAACTGGTGGCAGACACATCCACATCGTTCTCTAGCTAACAACTCTGCTGTCTACGAAGAGAAGCCTTCGCTCTCGCAATTTATGGATGAGTGGAAAGCTATCTATGACTCCAAGTCTGGAGAGCGTGGTATCATCAACCGAGCAGCACTAAGATTGCAAGCTGCAAAAACTGGCAGAAGGAAAGTTGATGGCGTTTCTTGGGGCGTCAACCCTTGTGCAGAGATTATCCTTCGTCCATATCAATTCTGTAACCTATCAGAAGTTGTTGTAAGAGAAAACGACACCCTTGAAATTCTCAAGAAAAAGGTCGAACTCGCAACAATCATTGGAACAGTCCAGTCAACCTTCACCAATTTCAAATACCTTCGTAAGATCTGGAAAGATAATTGCGAAGAAGAAAGACTCCTTGGAGTCTCTCTGACAGGTGTGTTTGATGAGATCAAAGTGTTCGATATGATGGCCGAGCTAAAGCAGCATGCTATTGAAGTAAACGAAAAGTGGGCCAAGAAGCTTGGGATCAATCAGTCGGTTTCAATTACTACACAGAAGCCTTCAGGAACCGTTTCAGAGTTGGTCGACGCTGCTCCAGGCGTTCATACAAGGTTCTACAAACACTACATCAGAACAATCCGTTCTAATAACGTAGAAACCTTTACCCAGTTTCTGAAGGATCAGGGCGTTCCATGGGAAGCAGATGTGATGAAGCCAAACGATCGTGTTGTGTTCTCTTTCCCACAGAAAGCCCCAAACAACGCCATCACTTCCAGAGATATCACCGCTATTCAGCACCTTGAGTACTGGATGAGATCACATAAAGAATGGTGTGAGCACAATCCTTCCGTAACCGTAAAGGTTGGGGAAGATGAATGGCTTGAAGTTGCTTCTTACGTCTACACACACTTTGATGACGTTGCTGGTATCTCTTTCCTACCCAAAGACGATAGCGTTTATCAGCAAGCTCCTTATCAGGAAATTACTGAGGAACAATATAATACCTGGGTCGAGAACTTCCCAAAAATTAACTGGGATGATCTACCTAAATATGAAAGAGGCGATCAAACTAAATCGGCTTCTGAGTTTGCATGCGTTTCGGGTGACTGCACAGTGACGGAGATCTAAGGTGGCGTTAGAATTGGGTGATTATATCAAGATTCTTCCTGAAGTTGTGTATGATTTTTGGAATAACACCCAATTCACTCCTGAAGAGTATAAGGGACTTCCTATCTTTAAAGTGAGGCAAATATCCTTTAATTATACCACACAGGTATACAAACTCGCCTTAGAAAATATTGACTTTCCTGGTTTTATAGATTATAGAACAGTGCCTGCTGAAAAGATCCAGATAGTACCGCAGACAAAAGACGGCAAAGTTCAATCTTGAAAAAATATAAATAGAGTAGATTAGAATTTTCATACGAAAAAGGGATCAAAATGTCACAGATACTTGCAGAGCTAAAAGAACGCCAAGCTGATGCCTCAAACGAGCAGAGAGCTCTTGAAGAATCAATTAAAACCAAAATTAAAGAAATGCACGAAGCAGAAAATAGATATAATGCTCGTTTAGAACGAGAACAAAACGAAATCGAAAAACTCAAACAAAGAATACAAGTTCTCTCAAAAAGATCCCAAGAATTGAATATTCTATCCGACATGGCTTCTGGTAAGATACAAAATACTGTTGAGGTTATCAAGGAAGTCCCTATCGAGGTTATCAGAGAAGTAACTGTCGAAGTTCCTGGCCCCGAAAGAATCGTTGAAGTCGTTAGAGAAGTTACTGTTGAGGTTCCAGGACCAGAACGTATTGTCAATGTCGAAGTTCCTGGCCCCGAAAGAATCGTTGAAGTTATTAAAGAAGTGACCGTTGAGGTTCCTGGACCTGAAGTTGTTAGAGAAGTTACTGTTGAGGTTCCTGGACCCGAGCGTATCGTCGAGGTTCCTGGTCCAGAAGTTATCAAAGAGGTTGAAGTTATCAAAGAAGTAACAATCGAAGTTCCTGGCCCTGAGCGTATTGTCAATATTGAAGTTCCTGGACCTGAAAGAATCGTTGAAGTTCCTGGTCCCGAAGTTGTGAAAGAAGTTGAAGTCATTAGAGAAGTTCCAGTTGAAGTAATCAAGGAAGTTCCAGTTGAGGTTATCAAGGAAGTTCAAGTTCCAGTTGAAATCCTGAAAGAAGTTCCAGTTGAGGTTATCAAAGAGGTAACTGTTGAGGTTATCAAGGAAGTTCAAGTTCCAGTTGAGGTTATCAAGGAAGTTCCAGTAGAAGTGATTAAAGAAACCACCGTTGAAGTTCCCGGACCTGAAGTCATCAGAGAAGTTGAAGTAATCAAGGAAGTTCCAGTAGAAGTCATCAAGGAAGTCCCTGTTGAGGTTATCAGAGAAGTAACCGTTGAGGTTCCCGGACCTGAACGTGTTGTTGAAGTTCCTGGACCCGAAAGAATCGTTGAAGTTATTAAAGAAGTAACAGTCGAAGTTCCTGGACCAGAACGTATTGTCGAGGTTATCAAGGAAGTCACCGTTGAGGTTCCAGGACCAGAACGTATTGTTGAAGTTCAGGTTGAGGTTCCAGGACCTGAGCGGTTTATCAATGTTGAAGTTATCAGAGAAGTAACAGTCGAAGTTCCTGGACCAGAACGTATTGTTGAGGTGATTAAAGAAGTTCCAGTTGAGGTTGTCAAAGAAGTTCAAGTTCCTGTTGAAGATACCACACAAATCACACAACTACAGGAACAAGTTGCTGCTCTTCAAGAGTCACTCAATAAGGCTCTAAATCCACCACCAGCTGAGCCAGTAGCAGATCCCGCTCCACCACAGTAATCATCTCTAAGAATTTATTCTTAAGAACCCCAGGATTTCGTTCCTGGGGTTTTTTATAAATAAAGAAAAGAAAGGGTGTCAAATGAAAAAAATTGTTTTGGGTCTTGCCTTGTTTCTTACTGCCTGTTCAACGGCAGTAGAACAGCCTGCTGTGCCTTCTGATCCTGCACCAATGCCAACTCCTTCAGGATATATCCAGTTCTGTAAAGATTTTCCTAAATCCGTTCTTTGTGGGGAATAAATGCCAAACTTAAAAAATATCACAGAAGTTTTTAATAAAGTAAGATCAAGCATGATCTACAAATCAGATCAAGCTGTGTTTGGAAAATTAGAATACTGGAAATCCTGGAAAGACGAGATCGCCCAAGGCAAAAGATTTCTCTATGACGATTGCGATGGATTTGCCCTTACTATGGCAGAGATGTTAGTCGAGGCTGGGTTTGAAAAGAAAGACGTTGCCATTTGTTTCTGTTCTATTGTTATGTCTTCATCTAAACAAGAAGAATATCATCTTCTTTGCAAGGTAAGAAATCCTGAAGATAACATCTGGTATGTCATGGACAACAACGTATCCAAACCAATGAAGAGAAATGGTGCGGGTGGACAAGGCTGGAAATTCAAATATATCAGCTGCATGTATGCAGATAAACCAGGAGAGTGGGTTGAAGACATTTAAAGACTTTTTTAATACAAAAACATACAACACATCACTTACTCGTGTTGCCAGTTTAATATCTTCAAACATGGCTAAACAGCACGTCGATTCAAAAGTACCAACTTCGGCAAATTATGTTGTCAAGATTGACCACCACCCACATGGAACAGACCCCACAAAAGATACTTACAGAGTAAGGGTTAGTAACAACGGACAACCAGTAGTTGATCGCCACTATTCACCTAACGAGTTTATCAATAGGGTTGTTAGGGCCCAGGGTTCAGAACCAAAGAAATATGCTACAATAAAACACGACAATTCTTCTCCAGACAGATTTAAGATTGCTACTTGGGGCGATAAATAATTGACTTGGTATTATAATGGAAAAGAATTGAACGAGCCACCCGAAGATGCCTTTGGTTTCGTCTATAAGATAACCAATCTGTCCAACGATAGACAATATTTCGGCAAAAAGCTTTTTACCAAGGCAGGATACAAGCAGGTCAAGGGTAAGAGAAAGAAGATCAGAAAAGAGTCTGATTGGAAAACGTATTTTGGCTCATCAAAAGAATTACAGGCCGATGTTGAGAAACAGGGTGAAAAACAATTTAAAAGAGAGATTCTCCGTTTCTGTAAATCGAGGGGAGAATGCAATTATTTTGAATCGAAGTATATTCTGGAATACGATGCGATTTTGAGTGATAAATACTATAACGATTGGTTGGCTGTCAAGGTTTCTCGTAGTCATCTAAAAAACGTAAAAACTGCTTGACATTTATTAAAAGATAGGTAAAATATAAAGAAGAAGGAGAATATTATGAGAAAACCAATTAAAGCCATTATTCTTGAGGCTACAAAAAAGCCAGCCAAATCTAAGAAGCCAAAGTATGATCCTTGGGAGAAAATTGAAGACAACCATGATGGTGATGGTTTGAAAAATCTTTTAACTCACCTTAAAATAAAACATGGTGGTGGTGATACTTTTACTTCCTCTCAAGTAAAAGATAGAGTCGTACACGCCGCTCCTCAAGGTGGTGGACTTTACACCTATGATCTTCGTAGAGATAGTTCGGGTAATGTCACACACATTAACCATGTAAACACCCACTGGAATACTGATTACACCCACTAAACCTCATCAACAATATTAGAAGGAATTCACGTGAATTGGCACATGTACTGGAACACAAACACCTAATTGTTCGGGCTAAAATGAACAAACCCCCCACTGATGAAAATGAATTCAGCAACTGGATGCTTAGGCTTATTGAAGCTCTAGACATGGAGTTGTTCATGGGACCTTTTGTGAAATATTCATCTATGCATGGCAATCAGGGACTTACTGGAGTGGCAGTAATCTCAACAAGCTCGATCACCGCCCATTTCTGGGACGCAGTGTCTCCAGGGCTCGGTCAAATTGACGTTTATTCTTGTAAAGATGTTAATCCTGAAGTTGTATTCGCAATGCTCCAGGAATTTGAACCAGTTGATCTAGATTATATCTTTATTGACAGGGATATCGAAGATAGCCTTGCTGTTGTTGGTAGCGGAAAGATCGACTTCAAAGCAGCTTAATCATGGACAATAAAATGCAAGAACATGTGATGTACTATGTGTACTCTAAGGACAACTGTGTCTTCTGTCAACAGGCCAAGAGCTTTCTGTTGATTAAGAATCTTCCATTTAAGGTTTTAAATCTGGACAAAGATTATACGTTGGAAGAATTTAGGCTTTATTTCCCAAACCAGAGAACCTTTCCGATGGTAACAAAGACTTGGGAAGAAGAAAACATTGTTAAGACTGATTTGATTGGCGGATTTGATAAATTGAAGGAGTATGTTGATGCCAACCGTTGAGAAGAGCAGAGAGAAATATATCAAGGCTCTGCAAGAAGGTGTTTGTAATGTGGTCTTCACCAAGGCCGATGGCACCGAAAGATTTATGATGTGCACTCTTCTGGCGGATCATATCCCCGAAGAACAACTTCCAAAGAACACATCCAAGAAAAAGAATGAAGATGTCATTTCGGTTTATGATCTTGAGGTTAAAAACTGGAGATCATTCCGAGTTGATTCTGTTAAGTGGCTTGGGTGGGCTTGATGATGGCAGCTTTTCCAACTGTTCTTTTTACAGAGATCTGGGCCGATGAGAATATGCTGGATATTCTTGTCAAGAGGAAATTGGCACAAATTGACCACAACTATAAGGTTGTGTTGACAAATTATGGCGTTCAGTTCTTCATCAACTATTCTCATTTGACTAGAAGTGAATTAAAAAATCTAATAAAAGATATGGATAATGTGGGAGACACAAATGGAAATTAATGAATTGAACAAGAACGCCAACGGTGGCACAGAATTGGTGACCAGAGGATTGCTTGAGAGACTTGGAAATGAATTTGATGGAATTCAATTAATCACATCAAGAGTAAGAGAAATTGAACGAGGAAAGAAAAGAATTCTTCACCTTCAGGATTTGCCAGAAGATCCAGAAGCTGTTCACCTGAGTAGTGCTTTGTCAAGAGATAGATTTGATGCCATTGTGTTTGTATCATATTGGCAGATGCAACAATATATGGATAAGCTTGGTGTTCCCAACAATCATAAGAATTTTGTTATTCATAATTCTTATGCTCCGATTCCAACAATTGAGAAACCCAAGGACAAGATCAGGTTGATCTATACGTCAACCCCACACAGAGGCTTGGAAATTCTTGTTCCTGTGTTCGAGTATCTGTATGAACGTTATCCTGGGCAAATTGAGCTTGATGTTTTTTCTTCATTCAATATCTATGGTTGGCCAGAGCGAGACAGGCCATATGAACAACTGTTTGATCGTTGCCGAAATCATCCTGGTATCAACTACCATGGTTTCCAACCTAATAGTGTTGTAAGAGAAGCATTACAGAAAGCACACATTTTTGCATACCCTTCTATTTGGAAAGAGACTTTTTGTATTGCTATGGCAGAAGCAATGTCTGCTAAATGTGTTTGTGTACACTCTGATCTGGCAGCATTGCCAGAGATTTCAGCTAAATTAAATGTAATGTATAGATACACAGACGATATTAACGCCCATGCTAGAACATTCATGGAATCACTTGATTTTGTTATACAAAAACATTTATCTAATGGTATTGATAGTCTAGATTTTGCTAAACAATATGCTGATTCTTGCTATGGATGGGACACTACTATTTTGCAGTGGAAATCGTTAATAGATTTTGTTAAAAATGCTTGACATTTTGCTACATAACAGGTATGATTGTGTTCTAGCTTGAGGAAATCATATGGCTATCGCTAAGAAACGTCGACGTAATGTTGGTGTTACAGGTGACATCTATTACGGCAAAGAACCAATCATTTCTGGACTCGTTACGGGTCTGGAACTATCAAAAGCCCTAACATGGTACAACTATACCCAAGAACCCGAGAAGGGACACCGTTGGCTTGTTGATTGGCTTGACCGAGACGGTGTCCCTAAATCCTCCATTCAATGCATCAAACGACTCAATCCTAAACGAATGGTCCCGACCATCTTCTGGATGGCCAAGATGCTTTTGAATGGATCGAAGTTTGATAAAGATACAACGAAACGCTTTGGCCTTCAGGTCAAAGAGATGATCAATCTCGGAAACAAACTCCGCGATCCCGAAGAAGTCGTTGTAAGAGATAAACCGAACATCCAAGAACGCATCAAAGAGAAAGGCCATAATGTTATGGGCGATCTCGAAGAGGCGTATGACAAATTCATCGTCGGTGGTGAGAAGTTTTCTCTATACGACTATCTGCAGAAAAACACCATCTCTCCGCAAATCGTTGGTATGATCCGGGAATATTACAATCGTGTTCTGGACGATCTGACAGATACAGACAAAGAAGTCAAAGCCTCCTTCGGACGCGAGCGTCTGAAGCAGGTACGCCTGCTCGAAGAGTGGATGTCTGATCTTGATCGTTACGGCTCTAACCGTAAGGCTACCAAGGTTCGCAAGCCTCGCAAGAAGAAAGAGAAGCTTGCTGTCGATGTTGTCAAACGTATCAAGTATCAGAAAGAATTCAAGCCGTTCAAGCTTGTTTCTATTCAACCAACAGACATCGTCGGAACTCAGCAGCTTTGGGTTTATAATACTAAATATAAGCAGCTTACGGTGTTCAACGCCTCCAACTCATCGGGTCTTTCTTTGAAGGGCACAACTGTTATTGGATTTGCCAAAGAGGATTCTCTGACAAAGAGGCTCCGCAAACCCCAAGAGCAAGTAAACAAAGTTCTCTCGGGTGGCAAGATTATCTTGAGAAAGTTTATGACTGAAATCAAAACCAAGGGACGTGTTCCCAATGGTCGTATTAATGAGAATTGTATTCTTCTGAGGAGCATGAAGTAATTATGAAATACGATGTGATTCATCGGTTTATTGCAAACCCATTGAATTGGACCTTTGGTTCATTCAAATGGCTCGATGGTTCTTATACTGTTGGGCTTGGGCCGTTTGGTGAAGTTGACCTGATTGTGAAACCCAAATGATTCTTATTGACTTACAACAAATCATGATATCCAATTTGATGATCCAGATTGGTAAGATGAACAAAGATGAAGTTGACGAGTCTCTTCTCCGACACATGATTCTCAATTCCATCAGGGCATTTAGAACCCAATATTCTACCGAATTTGGAGAGATCGTTATTGCTTGTGATGCCCGAAACAGTTGGCGTCGTGAAGCGTTTCCTTACTACAAAGCAAGTCGTCGCCAAACCAGAGATGAACAGCAACTCTTTGACTGGAAACTTGTTTTCGAGTCTTTCGGCAAAATCAAAGAAGAACTCAAGCAGTTTATGCCCTACCGTCTTATCAACGTAGAGGGTGCTGAGGCTGACGACGTAATTGCAACTCTTGTTAATCGGTTTGGGCCAGAGGGGCAGAAAATATTGATCCTTTCGGGTGACAAAGATTTCATCCAGCTTCATCAATATATGGGTGTAGAGCAATATGACCCAGTAAGAAAGAAGAAGATCAGTAATACCAACCCTTCTCGTTTTAAACAAGAACATATTATCCGTGGCGATAAGAGCGATGGTATCCCAAGCATTCTGATGGCTGATAATTCTCTTGTTATCAAAGAACGTCAGAAACCTTTGAGGGAAGCCAAGGTTGCCGAGTGGTCTCAGAAACGACCCGAGGAATACTGTGATCAGGTAATGATTCAGCGTTGGTATCGAAATCAACTCCTTATCGATCTGGATATGGTTCCAGAAAAGATCCAGGAAAGTATTGTTGATGAATATGACTCCCAACAAGGCAAGGGAAGAAAACACATATTCAATTATTTCATGTCACATAAGCTAAAAAATATGATGGAAAAGATCAATGAGTTTTAAAAGGTTTCAAGTATGTTAAGAAATTCACTTTCAAGTATTATCAAACAAGCCTCTCTGATCGAATCAGAGAAAGACAGAATCGCATTCCTACAAAAGAATGACTCTGGTCCTCTGAGGTTCCTTTTGAGGGTGGCGTTGTCGCCCAACATCAAGTGGCTTCTGCCGCCTGAATTTGTTCCCAACTATAAACCCAACAAGGTTTATCCAGACCTGCAGGGTATGCTATATTCTAGAACCAGACTGTTGTACATGTTTCTAGATGGAAGTGGCAACCACATCCAACCAGCAAAGCGTGAAAAGCTTTTTGTTGAGTTGTTGGAAATTCTTCTTCCTGAAGACGCTCAGCTGTTGCTTGATATCAAGGACAAGAAATTGCCCAAGACAATCAACAAGAAACTATATAACAAATCTTTCACTGACGATAAAATTTAACAAAGGAAAAACTAAATTGGGTAAGTCTGTCAATAATAAAAAGTATTACCAGGAAATCGAACAGGACAATGATGACTGGAATACTGATCGCCAAGAAAATCGCCGCAAGAATAACGAAAAACGTATTAGGCGAGCTCTCAAGACCAAGAATATTGAAGAGTTGATGGGCATCGACGAAGAAGAGGACTACGTTTAA
>Ga0181347_1000670_pt1 | contig 11377 bp, 7 predicted proteins | sample Su13VDMM110SN_FD_130102 | JGI IMG/M metagenome (GOLD analysis project Ga0181347, IMG submission 130102) | Freshwater viral communities from Lake Michigan, USA - Su13.VD.MM110.S.N | ecosystem: Environmental > Aquatic > Freshwater > Lake | place: USA: Michigan | collected 2013-07-16
ATCACATAACTCTTGATATTTGAATCCGTGTATTTCACTATTAGTTTCGTAAGGAAAACAAACAAAATGGAAATTCTTAACTAATTTTGGTAATTTATCTAATACTTTGTCGTGTGTGAAGTATCCCGGGTGAATTGTATTTGTTAATCCGGCATCAATCCAAAACATATAATCGGAATCAAACTTATCTAAAATTTTTGCATCGTGTAAAAGATAAACTTTGGACATAACCAAAGGATTATACATTTCTAATTTAGCCTGTGTTGATTCTGTTAGCCAACCAACTTGATTATACCAATCAGGGTTAGTCCTTATTTTTTGAATTTTATTGTAAAAATCATTATTTTTAAACCAAGATAAATCTCTACGAACAAATTGAGTGTTTTCACTACGTCTGTTATTAAATACAAATTTTTCTAATTCCTCATCACCAAAAATTATCATATTCACATCAACTTGTAATAGTTGTTGGAATTTATCTAAATAATGTTGGAATGAACGAGACCAACCCTCTTGAAGGTCGCCTCTACCAATATCCCATAATCCTGTTACTAATGTTACTTTAGAATCGCTCACGTTATTATTTTTAATTTCTATTATTTTTGAATTCTTTTTATATCCACCTACTTGGGTTACAACCTCAACCACATTATTTTCAATACCTCTTAATTCAAAGAAATCCTTAATCGCCGCTTCAACACCGGGTAAATCATTTCTTTTATAATCGTGAAAAAATATATAACCACCATCAACAACTCTATCATAAACTTTAACTAAACTATCATATATTGAATCGTAAAAATCTCCATCAAGAAATGCAAATGAAATTTTCTCAGGTAATCTATCTTCCGGAATATCTTTAAACCACCCTTTAGTTATTATTGGTGTTGGTAAATTATTTTCAATAAAATTACTTGTTAAAACATCTTCACTTGTTACCAATGTTCTTGGTCTCCAACCGGTGTTTATTTCCCATTTGGATAAATCAGGTAATCCTTCAAAAGAATCATACACATATAATTTTTTATCAGAATTAGTCTCAACCAATGTTTTCATTAAATATTTACTTGATTCACCAACATAACAACCTAATTCAACAACATCACCATCTAAATTAGTTTCAATTGCGTCTAACAAATATTCAACTAATTTTTTTACTTGTTCTATATTAATTATTGAAGAGTCCACTTGTTTATTGTGGAAATTCATTATTTTATTTAAAAGATTTTTCATATTTTATTATTTTTTTGTCTACAAGTCCATACAACATTTTCAAAAACGTCTTTATCGTAATATTCTAAATTATTTTCAATACAAGATAGACTAATATCATTATTTGAAATTTCAAACCAATTCCATAATTTTCTATTAATCTTTTCTTCAAAAATTTCTTTATTCTCAGAATAATCGTGTGCCATAATAAAATCACCAACTTTAATATATTTTGACAAAATATTAAATTCTCTAATCTTATCACCACCATCACACAAGACTAACGTTAACCCATCTTGTTGTATAAAATCAATAACCTCTTGGTCCACTTTTTGATAGTTTTCATAAAAAACATTTTTAACTCTAATATCGATACCTGTTTTTATTATATCTTTATACCAATTATATTCTATAATATCATACGATAAAATATCCATAGGGTGATTTATTTCATTAGACACCCATTGTAAAAATTGGGTAAATCCCCCAAGAGCGGTACCAATTTCTAATATTCTTTTTGGTTTTGTTTTATTTAAAAAGTTATAAAATACTTCATAAACTTTATCGGTTTGTTGGGCACTTAACCCCATAAAAGATGATAATCCATCGTTTTGGTCTAAATTAATTCTTCGAGTAATGTTGTCGTTTAAATTCATTCTATAATGTTATTATTTTTTTTAATAGATTATTTTCTTGGAAATATCTTTTTTTAATTTCCCTTAATCCAATTATTTTTTGTTGATATATTTCATCACTATTCTCAATTATTGTTTTTAATAATTGTTCTATAGAATCAACATCATTTATATCATCAATTAAAATATAACCATCTTCCGGGTATATTTCTTTAATATTTTTACAACCAAAATAAATGGGTATTGTATCAGTTAAGACATTATCGTAAAATTTTTCAGTTATCCAATTCTTTTCATACGAATTTTCAATTGAGATATTAAATTTATAATCAACTAACGCATCTTTACGTCTTGGACTAATGTCCCCATCAAACACATCAATACCACTCATCTCTTTAATTTTTTCTAAAATTTTAGTTCTTTGAGGGTATAAACAAGTCCCTCCATAATCACTATCTAATCTTGTGATTGAACTAGACATTAATTTAGTTTTATTAAATGTTGAATTTATTAGATTATCATAATTCCAAAAATCTAATGTATCAACCCAAGGACCTCTACCCCCATAAAAAGTATGAGCAATAGATTCTTTAAAATTACCAACATATAATTCTTCTGAAAACCCACAAATAACAGTATCATTTACAAAATATTTTTGATGTGTACCAATCCAAGAAGGTTCGTGAGGAAATACAAATGATTTGGAGTTTGGTTTAATTTCAATATTAGTATAATTAAAAAAAACTATAATATCATAAGAATCATCATAAACAAATTCTATATTAGTTAAATCAATTTCAGGTGTTTTAAATTGTTTAAGTAACCTTTCAGTTAAATTTTCTGAAGAATCGTAATTTGCGGATATTCGTATTTTTCTCATCGTTTTATATTTTCCCAATTATTATAATTGAAACTAACTTTAAAAACACCAGATTCATTACCAAAACCTAATTCACCAACATTATACCCACTTATTAACGCAGACACACCAATTTCAAACGCTTCCATATCAAATGTGATAACATTATCCGGTTGTTGAGTTTCAAATAACGTACAAAACTTTTCAAATTCGTGACACATTATTGGTAATTTTTCATTATTCTTAATTAACAATATATGTTCACTTGGTAAAGAAGATTTTCTCCATTCAGGATTAATACCGTAAAATGTAAATTTATCGTCAAATAATGATTTGTAAGTTCCGTTTTTAATTGTTTCTAAATATTGATTTTCAGCCCATTCATAAGTCCTATTTGCTAATAAAACTAACATATCAAAACCATTATTTTCCCACTCATTTATTTTAGAATCAATCACATCAACATTAACTTCGCTAGTTAACCCCGCGTCACAATCTAAATAAAGAACCCAATCATATTTTTGACTAATATCTTTTATTGCCGAAAATTTTAAAAGTTGATTAAAAGCCTTAACGTGAGTTTTATGATTTTCTAATTTATTTTCTATAATAATAACACGGTTAGGGTTATTATTCATCTCGTCTTCAAAATAAGAAGGAGCATTTGTTGTTACCATAATATCGTATGGCGTTTTGGTTAAAACATCGTTAATTAATCTTTTAGCAAAAGTCGTGTAAATTTCAGACCCTTCTCTTTCTGAATTAACATAAGATATTGCTGATACTAATATATTTTTCATTTTTAAAAATTTAAAACCATCTTGGATGATAGTATGTTGTTTTATTACTTGTTATTCTATATAATTTATTGTTTTTTAGAAAAGATGAAACTCTTTTTTCAAATGAATCTCCGGCATATTGAGGGTATTGTATGTCTGATAAAATATTTTCTTCATTATAAATTTGAGATTTAAAAATATTTGTAGGTATTAAAAAACATTGGTCAGAAAATCCCATTCCATATGACCAATCAGGGTGTTTATGAGTTAATTCATTACCAATCGATATATAATAATTTTCATCATCTTCAGCCGCATTATATTGTAAATTCCAAATAGGATTAACAGCTTTAACCTTATTATTTGTTGTTAATATTTCAATACCGTTTTGTATCCAATCGTAGTCACTTTTTTCAGTTAATGAATCTCCCGTTAAATAAACCATATAATCAGTTTCACATAAATAAATTGATAGTAAAGGTGCAATAGAATACCAATAACCACCATTAAACGAATCTTTATTAATGTTAAAATATTCTAATACTTTATCACTATAATCGTCAGTAAAAAAATAGTTGTTGATGACTTTATCAACTATTAATTTGGTTAAGGAATTTTCAACCAATTCTCTATCATTAACATTAGTAATTATTAATGTTTTTTTATGAAATTTATAATTAAGATTTTCAAGTTTTCTTAATAACCCACCTTGGTTTATTATGGTGTACCAATCACCTTCATAACATTGAGTGAAGAAACTAACATTATTCATATTATTTTACTTTTTTATAAGTCCAACAAGTACTGGTTGGTATTATGTTTTCAACACCAAAAATTTCATTTACCGCATTAGAAACCGGTACGTGATAATAATCGTGTCCAGCAATAAAACCGCCAATCTTTAGTTTTGGTAACCAAGCATTAATATCTTTTTTAACACTTTCATAATCGTGACTAGCGTCTATAAATATAAATTCTAAAGAATTGTCATCATATTTTAATGGAGCTTCCCAAGACAACTCTCTAACAATATTTATAGTGTTTTTAACCGGGTCGATATTTTTTAGGAAAACATCATATACACCCTCAAAAGCTCCTTCACTAATATCTGTAAACCAATCATAATATTTCCAAGTATCAACACAATCAAACTTTATATTTTTATTTGAATTTATAATTTCTACCGACATATAACAAGCGCTCATCCCTTTCCAAGAACCAACCTCAACAAAATGAGAATTATTTGGAAATGTATCAACCATTTTTGAATATAAATTTTGGTAATCAAACCATCCTTCACTATCAACTTCTTTATAAAAATGTTCCATAATATTACAAATTACCCGTTATTCTTTCACACCAATCTTTTGATGTACTGTGAGGCCAAACAACCCAATATTTTGGTTTATGTGCCGTTTGAAATTCTCTCCAAACTTTACAATACCCATCCGGGTCTCTCTTCATCATATTAATCTCATTAATGTCTGCATCTTTTCTGAATAACGTATTATCATTTTCGTCGTGGAATGCAACAACCCAAAAATCATAATCCGTTTCCGGAACTTGACTAAAACTAACATCAATACAATGTTTAAAAATGCTCGCAAAACTTGCCAACCATTCTTCTTCAGTTTCAAAAATTTGTGGGTTAGGTGGATAATGTTTATCTAAAGTATATTGTTGTACCGCTCTATTTGAGAATTTAAGACCTGAATAGATTTCATAGTCTTTAAGAGTTCTTTCAGTACCGAATCCGTATTTACTAAAATCCATAGTAACTTCTTCTCCGTCCATACCAAATAATTGTCTGTTCTTCTTATGAGATAATTCATTTTTCTTACCCCACTCTTTATCGTCATCCCATTGTTTGGTTCTACCTTTTCTTGTATATTCGTGCCAAATAACGACTTTATGTGGATGGAATAAATCATATCCGTGAGTGAACGCTCTAACGGCAATTGAAATCTCTTCACCGTGGAAATAAAATTCAGGGTCGTGTTGTACTTCATCACTGAATTGTCCTACGGTAAACGCCATATGTGCCGAGTAGAATCTTGCGGTAACAGGTTCAGTTAATTGTTGCCATCCCGGAATTGTTTCCGGTAAGAAGAAAACCGCTCCCTCAGGGATGAATCTATCAAAAGACATTCTCCAAGGTTCTTGGACTCTACCTGCGGGGTCATTATCCGGGTCAAATGAAGAAACATATCCGGTTAATAAAGGTTTTTTAAATCCTTTCTTTTGAAGTTGTTTAACCATCTTGATTAAGGTGTCATCCCAATCTTTTTCGAATCTCATATGAGAGTCAATTTGAAGTGTATACTCTTCACCTTTATATAATTGTTGTACTTGATTTCTCGCCCAACAAACACCTTTTGATTCTGTGTATAAAACATCTACAACTCTGAATCGTTTATCTCCTTTGAATTCGTCTAAGTTATCAAAACCATCTTCCGGATGATATTGACGACAAATTCCGATAATCACATTTTTTGGTCTTTTAGCATTCTCCAACATTGATTTAATTGTTGGGATAAGTTGGGGGTCACGATAGGATGCTATCTGTACAAATATCTTCATATATTTCTTGTTTTATAGAAAATATAATGAATAGAATTAAAATATAAATAATTTTATTTAATTATTATGGTGTTATCAGTTGTTATTTTTATTGTATAATATTTACTCATTTTTTATTTTCATTTTATAATAATTTTATTGTAAAATAGGTTCATCAATGGATGCTTGAGATATAAATACTTTATTAGTTGGTGTTATTTTAATCTTTTATTACTCTTACTGAAAAACCTATCGTTTTAGTTCCGGTGTTTCTGAACATATCGACGTAATTGTAACCCAAGACTCGAGCCCATGCGGTTACAGTGCTGAATTGTGTTGTACTCCACCACGTACCTATGTAGGTTTTATTAGTTTGAAAATTCCCATCATTACCTCGAACCCCCCCTGGAAGAGCTGTAAAACCACTCTCATTAGTCGCACCTTGATTAGGGGAGGTCCAACGACAAAAACTGGTTTCTTTCAGTTTTCCACCAGCAACAGATGTTCCACCTAAAAACGTAGTTAATGTAGTCCATTCTGCATCTGATGGTATATGATAACCTAGTGGTGCTAATCCCCTCGGGTCAGTTACTGCATACCAATTATATAACTTACCATATGTTACACCATTTAATGAGTCATTGTTATAATAACACCAAGCTCCGGTAGTTAATCCTGACCATACAGCAGGGTTAGTTACTTCAGGAATAACATTTCCATTTCTATATGTTGACACATTTAAATTACATTTTGCCCACGTTTGAGTTCCAATTACCACATCCTGAGCAACACAATTTGGACAAGGTGTTTTAGTTGGTGTAGGAGTAGTTGTTTTTGTAGGTGTTGGTGTAGTTGTTGGTGTCTGTGTCTGTGTTGGTACTAAGGGATGTCTATAATCATATATTAAGTATGTATAGTTTGATTGTGTAGGAATAATGTCATAGGTAAAAGGAGTGGCTCTCCAGGTATTGGATACTAACTGTGAATTTACAATCAGAGTTGCATTAGCAAGTATAGTTGAAAGTTGCGCAGATGTATATTCTACTGATGAAATCAGATACCAAAACTTATCACCAATTAGGGGATTAAATGAAAGATAACCGGGGAAACCGGCAATGTCTTGTGTTATTGTTATTGTGTCCCCATCAACAGGTGTTATGGGACTTCCTGGTGCCAATAGTAGTCGTAAGAATAAAGAAGGTTGTGTTACAGTCAATGAACCACCACTACCAAAATACCAAGAACCCGGTGATTGATTACTGGAAAAATCAAATGATGGGGCTTGGAATTGTTTTCCGGCATCTTCAGGATTATTAAGAACTACCGCTATCATATAATTTGGTGTTCCAGGTTTTGTTGGTGTTGGTGTAGGCGTTTGGGTAGGTGTTCGTGTTGGAGTTTGGGTAGGCGACGCACCCGGTGTTCGTGTTGGGGTTACAGTTCTCGTAGGTGTGTTTGTTGGAGTTACAGTTCTTGTGGGTGTATTTGTAGGAGTTTTAGTCATTGTTGGTGTTGGTGTTGGTGATGGACAAGGGATACTTGGACACGTATTACAACTATCAAAATCTCTATTATCAAAAAATACAGTTGGTGGTTTTGAATTATCTATTTCAAGTAAAGAATAACAATACCCATTATTCGCTAAAACAACATCACCCCTCACTAATATATCCGGAACTAACATAATTCCCTCAGTAGTAATATTAGAACAACAATTAATTACTATCCAAGAAGTATAACGTATTTCTGGACAAGGGAGACCGGCACTTGCTATACACGTTTCACATCTTTCAAAATCCCTACCACCAAAAACTAAATCTGGTCGACCTTCTGTGGTTCTATTTAAAGTATAACAATACCCATTATCCGCTAAAACAACATCACCCTCACCGAATATTGCCGGAACTGACATAATTCCCGGAGCAGTATAAGGACAACAAGCAATTACTTCCCAAGTTTTATAAGTTATTGGTGGACAAGGGTTAGCTCCACCTAAACACGTATTACAATCACGTCTTGGTCTATCAAAACCTACAGTTGGTTTTCCTATTGTAATTTCTTTTAAAGTATAACAATTCCCATTAGTCGATAAAACAACAGTACCCACACCGTATATTGCCGGAACTGACATAATTTGCTCCTCAATAGTATAAGGACAACAAGTAGATACTATCCAAGTTTGATAAGGTGTTGTTGGTGTAACAGTTCTCGTAGGTGTGTTTGTTGGAGTTACAGTTCTTGTAGGTGTATTTGTAGGAGTTTTAGTCATTGTTGGTGTTGGTGTTGGTGATGGATATATAAAAATAACTGGTTTAGAATTTGAACTATTACCACCAATACTACATTTTTGACGAATTCTTACATAAACAGTACCTGATGTTATACGTGGAGAAAAGAGGTGTGGTGATGATTCACAATCACTTGGTTGTGGTTGAGTTAATTCCCAATTTACATTATCATAAGAATACTCCATAATAATACTTTCACAATTTGGAGACGGTGTAAAATAAACAGTTAACGTTCCTTTAATTTCTTGAACAACTCTATCAATTTCCGGAGCTAAACAAACCGGTGAAATTGTTGGCGTATTTGTTGGATTTATTGTTGGAGTTACGGTTCTTGTTGGAGTATTTGTAGGAGTTATCGTTGGAGTTATTGTTGGAGTTATTGTTGGAGTTACGGTTCTTGTTGGAGTATTTGTTGTCGTATTTGTTGGTGTATTTGTTGGCGTATTTGTTGGAGTTATTGTTGGAGTTACGGTTCTTGTTGGAGTTATTGTTGGAGTTATCGTTGGAGTTACGGTTCTTGTTGGCGTATTTGTAGGAGTTATCGTTGGAGTTATTGTTGGAGTTATTGTTGGAGTTACGGTTCTTGTTGGCGTATTTGTAGGAGTTATCGTTGGTGTTATTGTTGGTGTATTTGTTGGAGTTATCGTAGGAGTTACAGTTCTTGTTGGTGTATTTGTAGGAGTTATCGTTGGTGTTATTGTTGGAGTTATCGTTCTTGTAGGTGTTATCGTAGGAGTATTTGTTGGTGTATTTGTTGGTGTATTTGTAGGTGTTTGAGTTTGGGTTGGCGTAGGTGTTGGAGTTGGGTATGTCCCTGTCAACGTATTTGATATAGTTGGACCACCTACTGAACAAACTTGTATTACTCTAAAATACACTGTCCCGGTTGTAATAGATGGATGTCCAAAAAATCTTGGGGAAACACAACTTCCTGTACTACTAAACCAATTAATCCCATCTGATGAGATTTCTGTAGTTATTGACGTACAAGATGGTGAACTTGTGAAAAAGTAAACCCAATTTGTTCCTGTATTAAATACAACATTATTTAATGTAACAGGACATTGAATTGTTTGTGTTGGTGTATTTGTAGGAGTATTTGTTGGCGTATTTGTTGTCGTATTTGTTGGGGTTATCGTTGGAGTTACGGTTCTTGTTGGTGTATTTGTTGTCGTATTTGTTGGTGTTATTGTTGGAGTTACGGTTCTTGTTGGCGTATTTGTTGGTGTTATCGTTGGAGTTATCGTATTTGTAGGTGTTATCGTAGGAGTTATCGTTCTTGTAGGTGTTATCGTAGGGGTATTTGTTGGTGTATTTGTTGGTGTATTTGTTGGTGTATTTGTTGGTGTATTTGTTGGAGTTATCGTAGGAGTTACAGTTATTGTTGGCGTATTTGTAGGTGTTATCGTAGGAGTATTTGTTGGAGTTATCGTTGGAGTTATTGTTGGAGTTATGGTTATTGTTGGTGTATTTGTAGGGGTGTTAGTTGGTGTATTTGTTGGAGTTATCGTAGGAGTTACAGTTCTTGTTGGTGTAATGGTGTTAGTCGGTGTACTTGTTGGTGTGTTAGTCGCAGTTTGAGTAGGTGTAATTGTATTTGTTGGCGTTATCGTAGGTGTTATCGTTGGAGTTACAGTTCTTGTTGGTGTGTTTGTTGGCGTTATCGTTGGAGTTACAGTTCTTGTTGGTGTATTTGTTGGTGTTGTCGTTGGAGTTATTGTTGGTGTATTTGTAACAGTATTTGTAGGAGTTACAGTTCTTGTTGGTGTATTTGTAGGTGTTTGTGTTAGAGTCTGAGTTGGAGTTACAGTTCTTGTTGGTGTATTTGTAGGTGTTTCACTTGGAGTCAGTGTTTGGGTCGCAGTTTGTGTTTGAGTCTGTGTTGGAGTTATAGTATTAGTTGGTGTATTGGTTGGTGTTGTTGTTGAGGTAGGTGTCGGGGTTGGAACAATATTATTTATTGAACATAAAACACCTGTTTCAGGAATGTAAATATCATACATACCATAAACATAATTTGAGATATAATAATATGGTAAAGTTACCGTACCAATATTAATTGTTCCACCTGTTGATGGGTAATAAGTAATATTAGCGGAATAACCGTCATAATTGTTTGTCGTTATTGTAAAAGTATATTCCATAATTTAAGTTAATATTCCTCCATCTTGTATTGACCAACCGTATGTTGTGGCTAAAGTTGTCCTTGCAGCTAAACCAGCTGATGTGTATCTTACACCACCGAAGTGAATTTGTATTCCCGGTTTTGGATTTTTTGTTACCCATCCATTATAAATATTATCTAAATTTGACGGGAAAAAATTAATGAATGTTTTCCCCATCATAAAGTAATAAAAATTTGTAACACCCGATATATTCCAATTTCCTAAATTTTGTTTAAAGTATAAAGAATTATAAAACATAGCACCCATATTAGTCACATTTGAAACATTCCAATTTCCTATTGGTTGATTAAATTGTGAATTAATAAACATATATTCCATATTCGTAACCTTTGAAACGTTCCAACCCGACAATGGTTGATTAAATATTGTATTATTTTGGAACATACCACTCATATTCTGAACATTTGACACATCCCAATTCCCAATTGGTTGGTTAAATATTTTATTACCTTGGAACATATAAGCCATATTTTGAACGTTTGACACATTCCATCCAGTGATTGGTTGATTAAATATTGTATTATTTTGGAACATATAATTCATATTTGTAACTCCCGAAACATTCCATCCAGTGATTGGTTGATTAAATATTGAGTTATTTGCAAACATTCCACTCATATTTTGAACGTTTGACACATCCCAAACACCAATTGGTTGATTAAATATTGTGTTACTTTGGAACATACCGCTCATATTTTGAACGTTTGATACACTCCATCCAGTGATTGGTTGATTAAATATTGTGTTACTTTGGAACATACTGCTCATATTTTGAACGTTTGACACATCCCAAACACCAATTGGTTGGTTAAATATTGAGTTATATGCAAACATATAACTCATATTCTGAACATTTGAC
>Ga0181347_1000672_pt1 | contig 11362 bp, 9 predicted proteins | sample Su13VDMM110SN_FD_130102 | JGI IMG/M metagenome (GOLD analysis project Ga0181347, IMG submission 130102) | Freshwater viral communities from Lake Michigan, USA - Su13.VD.MM110.S.N | ecosystem: Environmental > Aquatic > Freshwater > Lake | place: USA: Michigan | collected 2013-07-16
AAAAATTTGCCTGCGGTTGCTATCACATTGCCAGTGGCACTGACCACTCCTGTGTTGACGTTTAATCCAATTATGTTGCCAGATGCACTCAAGATGCCTGCGTTGACGTTGGCGCCTGTGATGTTGCCAGTTACTGTTTGAGTGCCGGTCACAATGCTGGTACCAACATTAGAAATACCTGTTGTCTTGATATTGCCACCAGTAATATTGGCGCTGGCGTCTAGAGTGGTTGCAGAAATATTTGTAGTGGTCAAGTTGCCTGACGCACTCATTGTGCCATTGATAATCAAGTTGCCACCAGTGACATTGCCAGTTACACTGACGCCGCCGGCACCGCCAATGACGCCGCCTGTGACACTGAGATTGGCACCAGAAATATTTCCAGTTGCAGTGATCAGACCACCTGTGTTGATATTGCCGCCAGTGACGTTGCCTGTTGCTGTTACTAGTCCAGCAGTTGAAACATTACCTCCAGCGACATTACCTACAATGGTCAGAGTAGAAGATCCATACATGGTGCCTGAAACCGCTAAAGTATGAAGTGGTGCAGAATTTGCAATACCCACGTTGCCTGTGGCTCCTAGAACCACAATGCGGTCAGTCAAACTGGCACCGCTGGCAGTTTGAATAAGCACGTTTGCATTACCCGATGCATCAGCATACACGGCCTTGACTGCGGCAGTTACTCGTGCTGCCGCTCCAGTTGCGTCAGAAGTAAACCATTCAAACGATCCAATGTTTGCGCCTAGCGAACTTACTGCGGTGTTTGAATCTGTAAATCTAATGGTTGGTGATGTGGTAGCAGTTGACGATCTTGTGAGAACAATATTGCCAGTGGTAATATTCAAATTGCCGCCGTTGACATTGCCAGTGGCACTGACCAGGCCTGCTGTGTTGATATTGGCACCTGTGACATTGCCACTAATACTTGTTGTGCCAGTCACTGCAATTCCAGCACTATTGGCCACAAACACATTGGCGGTACCGCTTACGCTGATATTTGCATTGCCGCTGGCCACAGGAATTTCAATGCTGGTGGTGCCGTTAAAAATCTTGTCACCTGCAATATTACCAGTCAGTGCAACGTCGCCAGAAACAGTTAAATTGCCATCAATAATAACTGTGGCAGTGTTGGCGGTTAGGCCTTGAAATGTTATAGAATCTGTATTGCCAACTGTTTGGACAATAAGATTCCCACTGACACGCTTATAGATAGACATTTAGAGTTCCTTTGTGTTATTTATTCTGTTTAAGAAGTCTTCCATAGGCATGTGATACAAGTTGGGTATGTTGTCCAGAGCTGCTACCGCAGCAGTGGTGCTGCCCATTACTCTGTAGAAGTTGAGTTTGGGAAAATTTTTGCAGATTTTTACCAGTTGATTTGCCCAGTTACCAACAAAAGTTGGCACCGATGAACTGGCTTTGTAAAACTCTGAGTCAGCGTAGATGTTGTTGAATTTGCCAGATTGTGTCGGGCCCATGTCAAATCCTATTAGGTAGATTGCAGCATTTCGATCTAGCGCTGCTATTGCAACAGCAGCTGGACCAGAACTAAATCCATAATATTCTTGAGGAATTTGCAGTGCGCCCAAGGCAGGAAATGGTTTTCTTGTATACATCATGTGGTTTTGTGAATAACCTGATTCTTGTATACTTTTGCTGATAGGAGTGTCTGTGCTGATCAGCACATTTGGAACAAACTCTCGATAAATTGCGTTGCAACCATACACTTGCCCCAACTGTTTTAACAGTTCTAAATCTAGTCCTTGGCGGCTGATTCCGTTGCCTAATACAAATGCTCTGCTCATAAAAAAAATCCTCTCAGTATGTAGCTGAGAGGATTCGGGGCCTAAATCAATTAGGAAGTAACGTTGTCAACAATGACCACGTCCAACAAGTTCTGTTGTCCAGAAACGTTGGCCACAGCAGTTGTGCCAGACTTGATAACCGTGCCTTCGTCTGTGAAGAAGTTGGCAGAAAAACGAACGTCATTGGTCACTTCAGCTTGAGAGAATCCAGAACCGCCAGCAAAGTCCAACAAGAATTTGTTGGTCAACTTGCTGATTGGGGTAGCTGTAGAATCGTTGTTGGTGTATGTGATTGCCATTAACCCAACTGCTGGAGTTGTATCGTTGTCTAGGACGCAAACGCCAACAAGATTAGCGGTGCCTGTACCTGCACCAGCATCGGCTGTGCAAGTGAAAACAGTACCAACACCATAGTTAGAAGGAGCACCTACTGCTACCCAGTCGGTTGTTCCAACTGAAGTAATAATATATGCATTACCAACCACTAGATCTTCATCAGCAATGCTGGTTACATCACCAACTAGGTACTTGCGGCTGCCCTTTTGACGGATAATATAACCTTGTGCTACGCCAGCACCCGAACCTGATGCCAATTGAATGTTGACAATAACGTCAACACGTGGATTGGTTGCGCTCGGAGTGTCAGTTGGACCAGCACCACCCACCACACCCAGATACTGAGCATTAGTCATGTTGCCAACTGAGTTTTTAACTGGATTGGTCAAGCTGCCAAAGTCAGGAAAGCCAAGATCCACACTAACGGCTGCGCCGCCGTTGCCAGAACCAGTGCTTGATTTTTGTATTTTTAGAGGACGACCCATTTTGTTTTCTCCTTAAAGAAGTCCGATGCGAGTTCTAGTCGCTACGCTGTGGGTATTAATCTCAGCATAAAACACCCTATTGTGTTGACAAGTATTTAGCAAAAATGTAAAATGGACTACCTACAGAGTGTAAATATCACGTGAATACTACTGAACTTATTGAACAAGGCAACCAGCTTCGCGCTGAAAATCAACCCGAACGAGCATTACAATGTTATGCGTTGGCGTTTGTGCAAGATCCAGAATCTAGTGCTGCATTCAACAACTATGGCAATGTCATGCGAGAAATTGGTCATCCCCAACGAGCTGTGCCATTTTTACAAGCCGCAGCGGTCCTAGCGCCAGACAATATCACTGCCAAATTTAACTTGGCTGTGTGCTATTTGTTGATGGGTGATTATGCACAAGGATGGCCGGCCTACGAAAGTCGCTGGAACTACGAGCACCTAGCTGGCACAGAACCCAAGTTTTCGCAGCCGCGTTGGCGTGGTGAAGATCTCAAGAACAAAACAATCCTGGTGGTAGGAGAACAAGGACACGGAGACAACATCCAGTTTGTTCGATTTGTTTATAACCTACATGCCATGGGTGCCCGAGTCAAACTGCAAGTGACTGATGGTCTGGTCCCCATGCTGAGTCGCAGTGAAATCTTGTCATGGGTGGGCACCTACAACGATGACCCAGGCGAGTTTGACTTGTGGGTTCCAATCATGAGTATCCCAGGAATACTGGGAGTCACTGTAGAAAACTTGCCGCGAGTTCAAAGTTATCTCAATGCTGATGTTGCTGCTATGAAAACATGGCAACAACGTCTTGGTCCAAAAAAACGCATGCGAGTGGGTTTTTGTTGGAGCGGACGCAGAGACTCATGGTTGAATCAACACAAAAGTGTGCCATTTGAAACCATGCTGGAAATGATCAAAAATAATTCACAATACGAATGGATCAATCTGCAGATTGACGCAGAACCTGATCAGGAACAAGCATTGCTTGCTGCTGGTGTCACTTGTTATCCAGGTGGTGTACAAAGTTTTGCAGACACTGCTGCGCTGATGATGCATCTTGATGTTGTAATTGGCGTGGACACCGCGGTGATTCATTTGGCTGGCGCTCTGGGGCGGCCAGCATGGCTCATGCTCAATGCCTACAGCACTGACTGGCGTTGGTTACTGGATAGAGATTCTAGCCCCTGGTACTCCAGTGCTAGATTGTTTAGACAACCTGCTCGCGGTGACTGGAACAGTGTTACTAAAAAAATTGCTCAGTATCTAAGCTGGTACAAGATCTGACATCTGTTGCAGCAACAGTGTTCTAAATTGATCACTGTGGAAATACTGTTTGTTTGCTTGAACTCTAGGCAGTAGTCGACCATAATCTTCAAGCATGGTTCCGGATCTCAACCACGATTCAACAAAGTCCATGATCTTTTTGATACGTAGATCCTGATTTGTTTCATGATCCCAGGTTGTCCAAGGCACCACATCTGAAAACATGTCTAGGCCTATGTCAGTTAAAAATTGATTAATGCCTACGCTACCTACCAGTACTGGAATTTGTCTTGCCACAAACGGCTTGCAAGTTTTTTCACTGATGTAAGCTAGATCTGTTGCAGTTTCTGTTACTAAATTGACAGCGCAATCACCATACACAGAGTGTCCCACACCAATGTCGTTGCGGTTGGGATCATGTTGTTCACCAGCAATCATCAATGGATAAGGATACAAATACTGATCTTTTTCGTAGTATACTGGCTCAGTGAAACTGAACACACACTGATCAATAATTCCCCGCTGATTGCATTCTGCCCATACTTGAGTTCTATGTGGTCTTGGACGGTTGTTGAGACACATGAGAGCTTGGGTTTTGTTTGTGCCTGAGTCAAAACAAAAAGTATCCCACCATAATGGATTTCGCAAACTGTACATCCAAAGAAACAACGGAAAGAAAGTTGTTCCTGCTTGTGGCTTGTAAAAAAATTCAAAGTTGTTGGTCAGCATTGGCGTGAATTTCAATGATAGTTTGTTGTCAGGAAAAGGATTGTGTGTGATATCTAAAATACGATTGTGATTGGAGTGTTGTTCTAATAACTGTCGGGTATGTTCAACATTTTCAAAGTCGTTGTCTGTGACACATAGAGTGTCAGCTTGAAACCATTGTGTCAAGTATTGTCTATTGGTGTAAAAACGAGTGGGATCTAGGAATTCTATCATGCAAATACTTAGTCAACAAAAAACCCGCCGAAGCGGGTTTTTGATTGCTTTTGAAAAGCCTTGCAGTGATTAGCTGAAAGACAAGTTCGACACAGCGATTTCGCCGACATAGTCACCAGCGTTACCGAACGAACTAGCAGTGTTAGTCAATTCAATGTAACCGTAACGTGTCATGAAGGACACGACTGGTTCAAATGTTGACGGATCCAGTACAACACCACTGCTCATCAACGGGATGTATGGGCAGTAGAATGCAGGAGCGTCAGCTTCTGAAGAACCCTTGTAACCAACCAACACTGGTGTAGTGTCGCTAGCATAAGAGTCAACGAACACACGCATAGCGCCGTTCAGTGTACCAACAAACTTGGTATTTGTAGGTGCTTCGAATGTGCCTTCTGTTGTGCGAGCAAAAGCAGAAGTAGTTGCAGATTGCAACACGGTTAGTGCAGCAGAGCTAACAACAGCGTAGTTACCAGCGCCACGACGAGTACGTTGGGCAATCAGGTTAGCAACACGGTTGATCAACACAGCCAAAGCAGCGTGTTCGTCACCAACAAATGTAGCAGTACCAGAAACGGTAGCTTGGTTGTATGTGAACTCAGTGGCAGCCAATGAACGCAGGCTGAGAAGGATTTCTTGGTCAATCTCAGCTGTAATCTCTTGTGCAAGAGCAGCCATGATTTCTGCTTCAACGTCAATGCCGTGCATGGCTTGTGCGTCTTGTGCAGATTCAAATGTCCAACGAGCTTGCAACTTACGTGTGCGAGCTTCAACGGCTTGTTTCAAGATCTGTACGGAGATCTGCTTACCGCCAGTACCTTCCATGGTAGCTGTTGCGCCACCAGTGTAGTTAGTAGCTGTGCTAGTTGCACCAGGTACTGTGGAGTACGCTGTGGCAATTTTGAACGGGCTCAATGCTTCTTCACCAGCTTGTACGCTGGTTGCTGCTGCACTTGTGTCAGTCAAGTTCTGGGCATATCGCACACGTAGAGTGTGGATTTGACCAACTGGACCGGTCATTGGCTGAACGCCAACCAGTTCATTAGCAATAACAGTTGGCATCACACGTCGAATCACGGGAAGAATCACGCGGTTCAATGTAGCAATGTTACCTGCTGCTGTGGAACCTGCGGAAGCGTTTTCCTTCAGGTACTTACGAGTGTTTTCAAGGATAACACCCATGCTGTTGCGCTTGGTTCCATTCAAACCTTCAAGCAGTGCTTCTTTGGTTTCGCCCCAGCGGCTTTCTAGTAGTTCTTGTGACATTTAAGTCTCCTCTATAAAATGATTATAAACCTGCCAGGCGCTTCAAGTCGATCACATTGCTGCGTTCTTCTTGGTGAGTTTCTGGTACAGTTTTATCACCAGTTACTGCGGTGACTTGTTCAGAAATTACTTTACGGGCTTTAACTGATCTGTCTTCCAACACTGCTGGTAGATATTTCTCAAAAGCGTTTTTCAGACGATTTGTCTGTACGCTTTCCAACAAATTGCGCATGACATCTGCTTTCTCTTTGTTAAGAGGACTCAGCAATTCATCCATTGCACTTTGACGTGAGTTGGATTCCTTGATCATACGCACTTCGCGTTCCTTGCGCTCAATGAGGACTTTCGCCTTTTCAGTGAGCTCAATGGCTTCTGCCAATTGACGATCTTTGTTTGATAACAAGTTATACAGCTTCTTGACTTCGGCCTTCTCATTGAGGTGAGTAGCACCGAATTCAGCAGCGTATGCTTCAAAGATACGACGACCAAAATTGTTCTCGCGAGCAACTTTTACGTCTTCGTGCAATTGTGTAAGTTCTGCCTTCAAATGACGGCTAACAGCTCGAGTCATCTTTTCAGCAGATTCTTTTACGAATCGTGCTTTGAGTTGTTCGAGTTTGCTACGTGCTTCACGCACCAAACGCACTTTGGTTTCCACCACATCACGTTTGTCTTGTGCGAATTCTTGAATTTCACGAGCAAGAGCATGCACCATAAAGTTCTCGAGTTTTTCGAGTCCTTCAGCGTGCATCTTACGGTCTTTACGCAGTTCGCCAATTTCTTCAGCAAGTTTTGTCACCAAGAAGCCGTTAAACTTCTGTGCAGACTCTTTCATCTTGCCTTGGAACTTGACGCGATCTTCAGCTAGAGCACGCTTTTCAGCAGCTACAGCTTGAATTTCAGTGGCAAGACCATCTGTTACCATCTTATCTAGGGCTTCGACCATGACTGACTTGTCATGCTCATAGCGTTGTGCAAATTCTTCTCTCAATTCTGCACGAACTGATTCACGAGCTTCGTTTAACTTTTGATCCCAAGCTTCGTTGAGTTCTCGGCTAACGTCTTCGTTAATCAGGCCGCTATCTAGCAATGGTTTAATAGCATCAAACATGCCTGGTTCTCCTTAGATTTTAAGATCCCTGATTAGGCGTTTTACTTCCTCTTTCAGGTATCTTTGCACTTTGTCGCCTTGACCAGACTCGCGAGCCATCTCCAACACTCTATGACCGTGCTTCATATTGAGCAAGCCTTCATAGATAGCTGTGGGATAGGCGTTTGGTGCGCTGGGTTGGGCAACCACATCTATAGTGACTATTTCAAAGTCACTTACATGTCCTGTTCTGTCGTCTACATTGCCGCTACCGCGGCTGGATACGCCAAGTTTTACACCTGACGTCAACAGAGTCTTTATCAAGTTACCCATGGGAGTGGGCAAAATTTTCAGCTTTCCGCAACCAGCATGTCCGTCCATCCACATGTTTTCAACAGTGTGGCACACTCGATCTAGATTGATCTTGAGATCATCTGGATGGTCAACTTCACCCAAGACGGAATTGCCTTCTCGGATTTGTTGATTTATAGTGTCAACTGCACGAGAAATTTCTCGCAGAGGATAGATACGCTCATTTGCATTACGCTTGTCGCCTTCAATACAGATACCTTTGAGATAGAGATTCTTACCGCCGCTGGCTGCATCGTCTTCAGTAATGACTTCGATGCGAGCCTGGCTAAATGTAAGATCTTCTCTTAGATACTTTGACGACATTTTAATTAACCTCTACCGCTTGGTATTGGGCTCTTGTTGTTTACGCCACTGGCTTGTGACATTGTTGGCTTTGGAGCAGCAGTTTTGAATGCGCCTTTGCCAGCATCTTGTGTTGGTGTGACACCAAGGTCTTTGGTAGTGTTGCGATACGCTGAGGTGTCATGATGGCCGCCTTCGTTGGCACCAGTGTGAACTGGTTTGGCCATTGCACCACGTGCGCCTGAGTTGGCAGCTACAGTAGACTTTTTGTTTGTGTTGCCTTCTTCAGAAGTAACTGGCTTTGGGGCTGCTTTTAATTGCAGAGCTTCCATCATGCCCATTTGGTCGTCCATTTCTTCTGTGTCGTCCATTTCAATGGCGTCGCCGCCTTCTTCAGGCCCCATGTCATCGCCGTTGCCCATCATGTCTTCAAATTGAGCCATGAGTTCGTCCAGCTTGTCTTCCAGGTTCATGATGTCGTCTTTGGTGGCTGTTTCGTCGCCGCCCATGTCATCGCCCATGTCATCGCCCATGTCATTACTGCCCATGTCGTTGCCCATGTCATCTTCTTCGCCTTCCATGTTGATGTCGGATTCTTCTTCCATTTCAACATCATCAATTAGGCTGTCAGCAGCGTCACCGCCCATGGCGCCTTCTTCAATGTCATCGGCACCTTCTTCAATGTCGTCAGTGCCTTCGTCGAGCTCTTGCTCTTCGTCCATCATGCTTTCGTAGATCTCACGGCTTTTGGCCACTACGATGTCATGGAAAAGCTCTTGAGCTTTTTTGTCTTCATCATTGATCACGTATTCAATCAATTGTTCAAATCTGTTCATAAGGAAACTCCTATAGTAAAGTGTGCTGTTATTTACACAGGTGAGATAAAAGCGGTGTGTTAAGTAGTCAAAAAGACTATAAATTGCAAATTGCTTGCAACAATTAGACTACTGGTGCTGGCGGTGGTGCATATTGTTGACGCACCAGTTTGAGTTTTTCTTTGTATTCCACAGTTCTGATATCATTCATTTTTCTCAGCTTGCTGAGTTGACGCAGGGTCAAATGAGTTTTACGCAGGTCACCCAGCTGTAGCTGGCTATTGTCTTGAGCCAGGTCCTGATATGCTTCAGGTTCTTTTGACCAAAATTCTTGTAGTATCATGCCAGTATTTATACTGTTGGGGCTGCGCCGCCGGGTGCTGGTGGTACTGCTGCACCTGGCGTAGTGGCTGGCACACCCGGAGTTTCAGGCGTCATTCCAGCCATTTCTTCTCCAGCAGCGATGTCTGTTTCTAGGGCGCCTGGTGTGATACCCACGCTGCGTAGATCCTGTCCTGACTGTGTTTGCATTTCAGGACTGTCACGTTCTTCACGCCACATTTGTTCGTTTTCTTTGATTTCTTCTTCGGTCAAGCCCAAGAAACGCTCAAGCATGAATCGCTTGCTCATGTAGGGCAGTGGCTCCAGTCCCTGGAATGCCTGAATACGAGTGTTGTCCAGTTCACTTTGACGATAGCTGGCAAAGTTTTGCGGAGGATTGAACTTCAAATTAAACAGGCCAGCATCAATGTTGAAGCCACGCCATTTCAGGAACATTTTGAATTCGTCGTCTAGCTTTTCGCACACCAGAGCCTGCAAGCGTTCGCAATACTGGTTAAAGCGGAATTCTTGTATCAGGGCAGTGCCCACTTTGCCGTCGCTGGTCACACGATCTGAGTCATCAGGTCCTGTGGGCAAGTAACTGGATGGCACACGCAGGCCACGAGCCATTTTGTTGTTGAAATACTTTAGGTCGTCAATTTCACCAAGATTCTGTCCGCCAGGCAGTGTTTCTACGCTGCTACCGCGACCGTCTTGTCCTTGTGGGAAAAAGTAATCTTCACCCACGCTGAGTGGGTTGTAGCTAGAATCCATCATGTTTTGACCGCCGCCTGTTATGGTAGGAATTCTGCGTTGATGCATTTCATTTTTCACACGCTCCACAAACGCCATGGCCAAGTGGCTGGGCATGTTGCCCACATCAATTTTGAAGATTCGTCGTTCCGGAGCACGTTGCACACGATAGATTAGAATTGAGTCTTCCAACAGTTGTTTCTGTTTGAACACCATGAAAATCTGTTCCAGCACACTGCGTCCAAAAGGCCAGAACACATCTAAGCCTTCGTTCAGACTCATGTGTACCACATGCTTGGCATCAATACAAACTTCGTTCATGGCCTGCATGAAACGACTGTTGTTGGTGCCGCCGCCTGATCCACCGTTGGGCATGGTGTAGTTTGAACTGCCGCTGATGCTGCCTGTCACCGGGTTGGTCATGTAGTCAGTGGTGGTTTTTGCTGCCACGCTGAGATTCTGAAAGTTGGGATTGATGTCTCGAATCACATACTGTTCAGGACGTTTGCCTTCGCTTTCGTTCACAATGACTCGAGCCAGCTTGCTCATATCCACCCAGTACATTTCAAATGTTTCTGGATCACGCACAAAAATCTGATCACCGTATTTGATGGTGTTACGAAACAGTTTGAAAATGCGTTGACCCAGCTTGTTCAGCTTGACCCACTGTTGCAACTGCTTGCGAATAATATCTACTTCGTGATCTGTGGGCTTGTCTTTGTAGTCCACTTCAAAAGGTGTGCCATTTGACTGATTGGGCTGTGTGCTGAACTCAGCAATGATGTCCAGGCATGCATTGATTTCTGAATCCATGTCCATGTTTTCGTACTGGTTGTAACGCTCAATACGGTTGGGGTGTCCTGAATATACTTCTGGTAGTCTGCTGGCATAGTTGCGAAACACAAAGTCTGCTTGTGCTCCTGAGTTGTTGCCGTTGTTTCTGGGATATCCGTTCAGGCCAAACTGATTTTTTCCCGATATAGGACTCAGCTGACCAGACGTGTCTGCCACTTTGAAATATTTTTTCCAACTTTGTTGTTCTGCCATAGTAAGTTATTTACCGTGTTAGTAGTTGGTTGCCAGTATCTTTTGCATGACTTCCAACTGACGGTCATTGGTACGTGCCATGTCTCGTATGCCCTCTGCCACGTGTTCCATACCAGGCACAACAGTTTCTCCGCTGGTACGAAGCATTTCCGCCAGGGCCTCGGCCATGGCAGCTCGGAATTCTACTCCTGCCTGTTCCAACGCTTTACTGCCATCTGTATTGTGTTGCTCTTGAATTTCTTTGATTCTTGCTGCAATTTCTTCGCCAATTCCTGGGATCACAGCAGTTCCCAGCTGAGCTACTCCCAGCTCAAAGTTCATTGCAATTCCACTATTGATAATTTCTTTCCAGACAGCAGGGTTGGTAATAGTTGATGTGGCCTTGTCAAACGCTCCCATTCCGGCTGCAATATCTTTGACAGCGTTAAGATCAGTGGTTATTGGTCCTTGATTGATACCAGTGTATTGATTAATGCCGCCAAAAGTTGGCCCAATACCACCTTCAGCCATTACATTGTTTAAATCTAATTTTACACTAACCGGTACAGCACCATTCTTCAGTGGAATAACTGCTTCA
>Ga0181347_1000673_pt1 | contig 11356 bp, 12 predicted proteins | sample Su13VDMM110SN_FD_130102 | JGI IMG/M metagenome (GOLD analysis project Ga0181347, IMG submission 130102) | Freshwater viral communities from Lake Michigan, USA - Su13.VD.MM110.S.N | ecosystem: Environmental > Aquatic > Freshwater > Lake | place: USA: Michigan | collected 2013-07-16
TCATCCATCCCAAGCTCTCAAGCATAACCGGGACATTCTCGCACAAGCATGAGCCAAGCGAACTTAGCGATAGCGACCTCGCACATATCGCCACAAGCGGCAGCGTTGGAGCTTTTGAAACGCCGGAAGGCCCGAACGGGTCTGATCCCGTTCACTGAATACACCAATCACGCTTACGAGCCCGCGCCACCACATTCGGAGATAGCCGAGAAGCTGGAAGCGGTAGAGCGCGGCGAGATTGACCGGCTCATGATCTTCATGCCGCCACGCCACGGCAAGTCCGAGCTGGCATCGAGGCGCTTTCCCGCCTGGTACATGGGCCGCAATCCGCAGAAGCAAATTATCGCGGCCAGCTACAACAGCGACCTCGCCTCGGACTTCGGGCGCGAGGTTCGCAACATCATTCGGACCAACGAGTTCAGCCGCCTGTTCAATGTGAAGCTGGCGGAGGATAGCCGCGCGGCCGGCAGGTGGAACACGGACGCGGGCGGCGCTTACGTTGCGGCTGGTGTCGGCACGGCTGTTACTGGTCGCGGCGCTCACATCCTGCTGATTGACGATCCTGTGAAGGATCGCGAGGAAGCTGAGAGCGAGCTGCGGCGCGAGACGATCTGGAACTGGTACACATCGACCGCTTACACCCGCTTGATGCCGGGTGGGGCTGTCATCCTGATCCAGACGCGCTGGCATGAGGACGACCTAGGCGGGCGCTTGCTGGAAGCCGAGAACAACGGCGGGGACAAGTGGGTCAAGGTCAACCTGCCTGCGATCAAGGACGGCCAGGCGCTCTGGCCTGAACGCTACAACGTAGACGCCCTGAAGCGCATCAAGGCTGCAATCGGCCCGCGAGACTTCGAGGCGCTCTACCAGCAGAACCCGACGCCTGATGACGGCACGTTCTTCTTGCGGGACTGGTTCAAGCGCCACGACGACGCGCCGGCCAAGGGACACATCTACATCACCAGCGACTACGCGGTGACGGAGGACGGCGGCGATTGGACCGCGCATCTGGTCTGGAACTATCACGAGGACACGCTGACGCTGATAGATGGCTGGACCGGCCAGACCTCGGCGGATGTGTGGATTGAGGAGCTTTTGCGGCTGGTCAAGCAACACAAGCCGCTCTGCTACTTCGGAGAGGCTGGCGTGATCGTCAAAGCGGTCAAGCCGATGCTGACCCGGCGCATGAACGAGCTCCGCGTGTTCGCACGCACTGAGTGGATACCGTCCATCTCGGACAAGCCGACCCGCGCCCGAGCATTTCAGGCCCGCGCTGCGATGGGAAAGGTGAGCCTGCCCAAGACCGATCTGGGCGAGAAGGTGCTTAACCAGCTTCTGAGCTTCCCGGCCGGCAAGCACGACGATCTTGTCGATACCTGCGCCCTGATGGGCATGGTGATCGACATGGCGCACCCAGGCTTCACGCCTGCGGCGCCCGAACCCTTGACGCGACCACGCGACTACAGGCCCCCACCAAAGGCGGACAATTGGCGAGTATTGTAAGTCTGTCGTCTGCAAAGCCCGACACGGGCGAGGACGGCGCCGAGCGCATTCGGAAGATGGTGCGCGAGTATCTGGACACGATGGAGGAAGCGCGCGACCGCGCCAGCCTTGCGCGTGATTACTATGACGGCAAGCAGTGGACGAAAGAGGAGATTGCGACCCTCAAGCAGCGCGGCCAGCCGCCTATCGTCTTCAATCGCATCAAGAGGAAAGTGGACAGCATTTTGGGCGTCGAGCGCAACAGGCGCACCGATCCCAAGGCTTACCCACGGACACCACGCGACGAGCAGAGCGCCGACATCGTAACGCAGGCGCTGCGGTTCGTGTCCGACCAGACGCGGCTGAACAACATCTTCAGCGGCGCTTTCGAGTGCGGGATGATCGAGGGCGCTGGTGCGGCCGAAGTCATCATGGACGGGCCTGAGGACATTCGCGTCAACCTGATCCCGTGGGATGAGTTCATCTTTGACCCGAGAAGCAGCCGCCACGACTTCTCGGATGCGCGCTACCTTGGCGTGCTGAAGTGGATGGACGCAGACGACGCGATTGCGCTGTACCCCGACAAGGGCAAGGAGATCGAAGCGGGCATTACCGGCTCGGAGAAAGCCTTCGTTGCGGACCAGTCTGTTGACGACAAGCCGTCGAGCGGGACGTGGATCGACCGCAAAAGGAGAAGGGTCCAGGTCTGTCAGCTCTATTACAAGGCTGGCTCTGAGCATAATTACGCGGTGGTCGTCGGCTCCACGCTGGTGATGGATGGGCCATCGTATTACCGGGACGAGAAGGGCAAGACCGTCTGCCCAATCGAGGCGTTCAGCGCCTACGTGGACCGTGAGAATTGCCGGTACGGCGTTGTCCACGACATGCGCGGCCCGCAGGACGAGATCAACCATCGCCGGTCCAAGGCCGTCCACTTCCTGCACTCGCGCCGCGTCATGGCGCAACAGGGCGCCGTTGCCGATGTGGGGCAGGCCAAGCGGGAGATTGCGCGGCCGGATGGCTGGGTCGAGGTTGTAGACCCGCAAGCCGTGCAGGTGCTGGACACGGCGCAAGAAACGACCGGCAACCTGAACATGCTTCAGGAAGCCAAGGCAGAGATTGACCTTCTCGGGCCGAACAACGCCTTGCAGGGCAAGGGCACGGAAGGCGAAAGCGGACGCGCCATCATCGCGCAGCAGCAGGCAGGGCTTGCGGAGCTGGCGCCGCTTTATGATCGGTTCAATGACTTCAAGCTGCGCGTCTACCGGGCGACATGGGCGCGGATCAAGCAATTCTGGAAGGCTCCCAAGTGGGTGCGCATCACCGACGACGAGCAGGCCACGCAGTTTATCGGGCTGAACCAGGTGCAGGTGGACCCGATGACGGGCCAGCCGCAGGTGCAGAACGCCGTCGCGCAGATGGACGTAGACGTCATCCTTGAGACTGGCCCCGACACGGTAACGTTGCAGTCGGAGGAGTTCGAACAGCTAGCCCAAATCATGCCGCAGCTTGCAGCCCTGCCGCCGCCTTACGCGCTGGCGCTGATCGAGGCGAGCAGCCTGCCGGCGCAGCGCAAGAAGAAGATGACGGAGCTGTTGTCGGGCCAAGGCCAGCAGCAAGATCCCGAGGCGATGGCGATGCAGAAGCGCGCTGCCGAGGCGGAGATTGCAGGCAAGGAAGCCGAGGTGGGGCTGAAGCAGGCGCAGGCGCAGGCGACGATGTCGAAAGCGCAGATGGACCGCGAGATGGCGCCCATCCAGATCGAGACCGAGCGGATGAAGCTGGCGGATGCAGCGGCAAGCCGTGAGCATGAGCTTATCAAGATGGGCCACGAACGCGAGATGATGGGCCAGGACGCAATCGGCAGTCAGCAGGAACGCGCGTTCAAGCTGATGGCGATGCAGAACAAGGCGAGGAGTGAGTAATGGCGCAGTCCAGTGTCAACGACGCAGCAAGCAGCACGCTCCTTCTGGCGTCCAACAGCGAGCGCAAGGGCGCGGCGATCTGGAACGATAGCACGGCGGTGCTTTACGTCCTGCTTGCGAGCGGTACGGCAAGCGCCACGGCTGCGAGCGCAAAGATTGCGGCTGATGGGTATTACGAGACGCCTCCGACCTACACGGGCGCCATCTTCGGCATCTGGGCGTCTGATGCTTCTGGCGCTGCACGCATCACGGAGTGGTAGCGCGTGCCTCGCTTCGTCACGGTCAACAACGTCGGCAGCTATACCAGGCGCGCTGGCGGCATCAGTGACCTTCTCAGCAGAGCCACCTCCCAACTCGGCGGCCTTGTGCCGCTGCATTATTGGGATTTCACGGCTAACCGCGCTTTATTCAACGGCGTGGATGTTGGAGCGGTGACGGCTACGCCTAACTGGAGCTTCACCCGAGCGACTGTCGGAACAGCGGACGACCTCGCGGGCAACATCGTCCAGTTCGCATCGGGCGAGATACGCCGCACGGATCGCGGCCTGCTGATCGAGGGCGCTCGGACCAATCTGTTTCTCAACTCAGCCACGGGCGGAACGCAGTCAGTGACCGTTGCGGCGGTGGCTCACACGTTGAGCTTTCGCGGAACGGGAACGATCACCCTGACGGGCGTGTCCACCGCAGGCCCGCTTGTCGGCACGGGCGCCAACAACCGCGTCACGCTGGCGTTTACTCCTACAGCGGGCTCGCTCACCCTGACCATCAGCGGCTCCTGCACCAACGTAAACCTTGAGGCGGGCGCATTCGCGACGAGCTGGATACCAACGGCAGGCGCAAGCGTGACCCGCGACGCGGACGTGCTCACAGTCAGCAGCCCTGGTGTCAGCTTCCCTCTGAGCCTGTTTGCCGAGTTCCAACGCGCCGTTGATACGGGCGGCACGGAGAGACTGCAGTCTCTAGACGACGGCACGGATGCCGAGAACGCGAACCTTGCTGTCACCAGTGCCGATCTGTTCCGTACTGCAATGACAGACGGCAACGTGCTTCAGGCTGGTGTTACTGTTGCAGGCGCGCTGGCAGTCGGAACGGCCTACAAAGGCGCTGGACGCCTCAGCCTCAACAGCGTGCAAAGCGCGCTCAACGGCACGTTAGGGACGGAAGACACCGTAGGCACCGTGCCAGCCACTCCGACCGTCTGGCGCGTCGGGGCAACGTCCACCGGCACAAACGTTTCATGTGGATACATGCGCCGCGCCGCCATTTTCAACACAGCCCTAAGCGATGCGAACCTTCAGCTAGTAACAACGTGACCCTCGCCCTGTACCTCACCGCAGTCATATCAGCCTGCTTCGGATTTCTCGTCTGCGCCATGTTCGCAGCCAGCCGCAGGACCTGAGCCACACACCATTCAAGAGATGAACGACCCGCCCTGATCAGGCGGGTTTTTTCGTACCCGCCGCCGGGGTCAATCGGGCGTCAAACAGGACGCCGCTGTTTCGGGCGATTGCGTGACGACGACGAAAGGTCGAACGATGAGTGATGAGAAGCTGAACTTTCTGGACGCTGAAGAACCGGCAACGCCTGCGCCTGAGCAATCCGCTCCGGTCATCGAAGCCGAGAAGCCAGCCGCACCTGAGCCCGAGCCGCAAGGCGATGGCAGGGCGCGTGATCCGGAAACAGGGCGTTTCGTCCCCATCTCCGCGCTTCTAGACGAGCGCGACAAACGACAAGCCGAGACTGCCAAGCGGATAGACCTCGAAGCCCAACTCCAACGCTACCAGCAACCGCAACAGCCTGAGCAGATACCGACTGACCCTTCGGGGATCATTCAGTATGCACTGGCTGAACAGCAGCGCATCGCCTTTAACGAACGCCTCAACACATCCGAGCTGATGGCCCGACAGGCCCACGGCGAGGACATCGTGAGCGAGGCGCAACAGGCGTTCCTGTCTGCTGTCGGTCAAAACCCGATGCTGCAACAGCAATTGCAAGGCCAGATCCATCCATACGATTTTGTCGTCAAATGGTACCGCCAGCACAAGCTGATGTCAGAGATCGGGCAAGACCCGGAAGCCTGGCGAAAGAGCGAAGCCGAGAAGATCCGCGCGCAGGTACTGGCTGAACTTCAAGGGCAGGGCGTCTCGCCGGCCCCATCGTCACAGCAACCCCCGCCGAGTGTGGTCGGAAGACCAGCGGCAGCGAGAGCAGGCACGGTTCCTACGGGACCGGGCAACGCTTTCGATAACCTATTCAGAGGATAACCAATGTCAGAAGTCGCACTGGCTTCTGCTTCTGAGAAACAGAAGTGGATCAGCCAATATTACGCTGAGTACGTTCGCAATTCCGGCTTCAAGCCCTACATGGGCAAGTCGTCTTCCAGCATCATCATCGCCAAGTATGAGCTGCAAGAGGAAGCCGGGAAAACCATCAACATCCCCCTGATCACCAAACTGGTGGGTCAGGGCGTCACTGGCGCAACCTCTCTCGACGGCAACGAAGAAGAGCTTGGCAACTACAACTGCGGCATCAGCGTCGATTGGCGCAGGAACGCGGTGCGCATCCCGAAATCGACGTCCTACAAGACCGAGATTGATCTTTTCGGCGCGGCAAAAGACATGCTGCGCACATGGGAAGCGGAGAAGCTGCGCAATGACATCATTACGGCCATGCTGTCGGCTGTCACCACGGGCGACACGACGGTGTCGCTTGCCAGTTCATCGGCTGCGAACCGCAACGCTTACGCGGCTGCGAACGCTGACCGCCTGCTGTTCGGCAAGCTTAAGTCGAACTACTCCGCGACATGGGCAACCGCCACGGCAACGCTCGATACGACCGACGACAAATGCACGGTTGCTTCGATGTCGCTGGCGAAGCGCATCGCCAAGTCGGCTGACCCCCATATCCGCCCGTACAAGACAGCGGACGGCAGGGAATATTACGTGGCGTTTCACGGGGCGCGGACGTTCCGCGACCTGAAAGCGGACACCACGATGACGCAAGCGAACCGTGAGGCTCGCTCGCGTGAAGGCTCTGGCATGGATGACAACCCGATCTTCCAGGATGGGGACCTGCTCTATGACGGGATCATCCATCGCGAAGTTCCGGAAATCGACGACATCGCATCGACCGGCACCTACAACCTGACCAACGCCGGCGCTTCGGGAACAACGGACGTCCGTCCGGTCTTCCTGTGCGGCGCGCAGGCGGTTGGCATCGCATGGGGCCAAGAGCCGACCCCGCGCACGGACATGCAGAAAGATTATCAGTTCCGTCCTGGCGTCGCCATCGAGGAACTGCTTGGCGTGAAAAAACTGGCGTACAATGGTAAGCAACACGGCGTTGTGTCGTGCTTCTTTGCCGCCGCTGCTGACTCGTAAGGAGCATTGAACAATGGTTGCTGAAACACTCACCGCAACGCGCGGTGCAACGGGCTTCCCGATTGCTCACTATGCTGGCGCGGGCGTCCTTCAATGCGCTTACGGCACGTACACCATCGCAGCAGCGGTCGAAGATGGCGACATCTTCGAAATGTGCTGGGTGCCTGCGGGCGCTGTCGTTGTCGGAGGCTACTTCTACGGCGCCGACCTCGATACCGGCACGGAAACGCTTGACATGGACATCGGCTGGGCCGCTAACGGCGGTTCGGGAACGTATGACGCTGCCGACCCTGACGGGCTTGGCAATCTCGGTACGTTGACGGGCGATGTGTTCGCTGCTGGCAACGTCTCGCCGGTTGTGGGTCTGATGTATCCGCTGAGCGGCGTTCTGGCTGCGGGAACTCTCCCGCAGTTTACGAAGAAGACCAAAATCCAGATCGAAGCCAATACAGCGGGCAACGCGGGCCATACCGGCGTTGTCTCGGTGGTTGTCTGGTACGTGGTCGATCCGACGATTGCTGTCTGATGCCGGCTTTCATCTGGAAGGGTGACGACGAGGGGGGCGACGAGTTCGCCTCCCTCTACGGCGTCACGTTTTCGGCTGGCGCTCCTGTTGATGTCGGCCACCTTCTCCCGTGGCAGGTCAACAAACTGCGGAACCATCCGTATTTTACGGAAGTTCCGCAGGACGCGCCGGAGCCGAGAGGCTCACGGGAACAGGACGAGCGCGCCATCATCAAGCAACAGCTCGATGACCTCGGCGCGAACTATGACAAGCGCTGGGGCATCGAACGGCTGCGCGCTGCGCTGGAAGGCGCGACACGCGAACCGCTGGAAGTGATCGAGGGCGAGGTGGTCAATGGCTGACGCGACCCTTGCCGAGCTGCGCAACCGCGTGCTTCAGAAGCTCAAGGTCTTGCAGGCAGGCGAGACGGCGGAAGCCGAGGACACCGCGCTGATCGAGGGGCTGATAGCTTCGGTCAACGAGAAGCTGCGCGACCTCGGCATTGCCTACTGGTCCGACAGCGCATGTCCGCAGTCGATGCTGGAAGACCTCGCCATGTATGTCGCCTGCCACGCGGCTGACGACTACATGGACGGCGGGCAGGCTGCATCGTTCCGTCAGACCTACGAGCCGACAGCGGAGCGCAACCTGCGGCGTCTCGTGCAAAGCGGCGAGCGGTTCAACAAGCCGACGCGGGCGGAATACTTCTAGTGCGCGTGCCGATGGCGACTTCCGCAGCCTCCGCCGTTGTCACGGGGCTTGCCGAGAAAAAGTGCCACAACGTCTACCGGGAACCGCATCCGAACGACCCGCAGCGTGAGAATGTGCTGATCGAAGCGCCTGGCAGTCTCCAGCGTGCCGACTTTGCCGGCGCGTGCCGTGGGATGTGGCAGGCAGACGGCCACGCCTCGGGCAATGTGCTGATCGCGCAGGGGACGACCCTGTCCACGTTCACGCCATCGGGCAACTCGACGGGAAGCCTGACGGGGACGATTGCCGGGTCAGACCGTGGCGACTTCGCTTTTACCGAGACGCAGGGCTTTGGGCTGTTCAATGGCGGGCTGTACGTCTCGACGGGAACAGCCATCGCGGCGGTGACGGATGCGCAGTATGCAACGCTGCTGTCTGACGCCAGCGCCTCGGCGTTCACGTCCGTGGACACGTTGGGCCAGCGTGGGCTGTTCACGTATCGCAACCGGTTCGGCTTCACGGCTGTCCTCGCGCTCGATGACGTGACGGCGCTGAACTACTACACGGCCGAGAGTTCGCCTGACGACATCATCGCGGGCCGCGTGCTGGGTGAGTTCTACTACCTGCTTGGCTCGCAGACGATTGAAGTCTGGTCGCAGACCGGCGACAGCGCCGACCCCTTCGCGGCGCAGGCTGGCATGACGCAGCAAGTCGGCTGCGCGTGCCGTGATGGCATCGTCAAGGCTGACAACTCGCTTTTCTTCGTGGACGAGGCGTTCAACGTGCGCCGGCTGGGTCAGGGCGGCTCGCCCATCGTGTCCGAGCCGTGGGTGTCGGCTGCGCTGCGATCAGCAGGCGCGACCAACATCATCGGCAAGACGTACCAGGACCGGGGTCACATCTTCATCAGCTACCGGACCCCGACCGCCTGCATGGTGTTCGACGTGCTGACGCAGGAATGGCACACGCGCGGGACCAACCTGACCGCGACGTGGCGTTATACCGACATCATCACCGCTGCTGGGCGCGTGTTCGCCTGCGATGCAACGGGACAATTTGACGAGCTGAGCCGGGACTATGCGTCGGAGAGCATGGCGACGGCCTCCACGATGGGAACGGAGATCGTTCGCGAGTTCACGGCGCACCTGTCGGGCGCACCAGACAGCCTGCCCATCACGACGGTTCGGCTCGAAAGCAGCAAGGGCGTTGGCGTGGCGACGGGGCAGGGTGTGGACCCTGTCGTTCAGCTTCGCGTTTCGACCGATGGCGGCAATACGTGGACCAACTGGCGCAGCCGGAAGCTTGGCGCGCAGGGCGTCTATGACCAGCGCACGGTATGGCATCGCTGCGGGCGAACGAAGCTCGCGGGCATGGTGTTCCAGTTCCAGAAGTCCGATCCCGCGCCGGCCGCTTATCTCGGCGTTGTCGTCAATGAGGATCTGTGATGGTTGAGCGGGCGCCTAAACCGCCATCGCTGGCCGTGCCGCTCGTGGATAAGGACGGCAGGCTTAATCAGGAATGGTACAAGTACCTGACTGGCGGGGTTAAGTTCTCGCAGAACGTCAACAGCGGCGTTGCGCTCCTGGCCCAGCAGCAGGCGGCGGCGGACGCTGCCCTTGCGGCGGAACGTGCGGCGCGGATCGTCAACGACGCGGCGGTGCAGGCAGCGGCGGGCGGTGGTGCGGCCGCGACCTCCAACGCCGTGGCGTTCAGCGGTGGCCTTAGCAGCGGCTCGACGTGGGTCACGATTGCGACGGTCACGCTAACCCCGACCGGCGCGGGCGGTGATTACAGCATCACGGCTTACATTGACGGCACTATATCTGGCGGCCTGAGCGACGATGGCACGGTTGACACCAGCTTCGCGGGCAACTGGCGCATAAGGGAAGAACTGACAAGCGGCGGCACGGAATACACGCTCGATAGCGACACCTTCAGCGTCGATTATACGGCCCCGATCAACGAGAACGAAGCGGGCATCCCGATCACCATTCCTGCGACGTGGACGGTCAACTTCGCGGGCCTGCCCCTGACGGCGGTGCTGATCCCGGCGAACAACAGCGCGCAATCGGATATCCGGCTCGAGATACAGCGCGCGAGCGGGACGAACAACATCACGGCGCCCGGCCTTTCCGGGTCAATGTCTGTTACGTGGACGGCGTAAAATGTGGGACCAGGTTGTAAAGTTCGCAGTCGATAACGCCCCCGCGCTGATCAATGCGGGCGCGTCACTCGCTGGCGGCTATCTGTCGGGCCAAGGCGGGCAGGCGGCGGCTAACGCACAGCAGGACGCGGCGAACGCGACAACCGCGCTTCAGAAGCAGATTTACCTCGACCAGCGCGGGCTTGCCTTGCCGGGGTACGTGACGGGCGGCGCCGCCTCCAACAAGCTGGCTGCACTCTTCGGCATCGCCCCGCAGGACTACGCAGCGGCCTATGGCGGCGGCGGCATGAACATGCAGGGCGGCTCGCAGATGCTGCCCAACCTCGGCGCGGGCCAGCCTGTGCAGGGGCATTCGGGCGGCGGCGGGTCCAACGCGGCAGCGGGCCTGATCGGCAGCGTTGCGGGCAGCTTTATTCCCGGCCTTGGCCCTATCGGCAGCGCGCTGGGCGGCGCCGTCGGCGGCATGATCCGCAACGGCGGGGACGATTGGAAGACGGTGGCAACACAGGCTCCGGGCGGCTTCAACTATGCCGCCTACATGCAGCAGCCTGACTTGCAGGCCGAGTGGGCCAAACCCGACATCAAGGCGCTGTTTGGCGGCAACCAGGACGCATACGCAAACTGGCACTACAATCAGTTCGGGAAGAACGAAGGCCGCACGCTCGCGTCGATGACCGACACGAAGTCGAACATGCCCACGGGCGGCGCGCAGCAGGTGCAGGGCGGTGCGTCCAACCCGCTCGCAGAGTTCTACGCCTCGCCCTATGCCAAATTGGCGACGACGATCAACGACCAGCAATTCGACCAGATCAAGGGCAACCTCGGGGCGGCTGGCAAGTCAATCAGCGGGGCTGCGGAAGGCCGCTATGCGAAGACCTTGGCCGGGAACACCTACGGCGCGTTTGGCGACTACACGAACCAACTCGCCAACCTCGCAGGCATGGGGCAGACAAATTCGCAGCTCGCATCAACTGCGGCCGGCAACTATGGCGCGAACGCCGGGAACGCGATGATGCAGGGCGGCAATGCTCGCGCCAATGCGCTGACCTCCGCATATCAGGGCTACGGTCAGGGCCTCTCGGCGGCGGCTGGATCGCTGGGTGACTTCTTCAAGAAACCGGGAACGCCGACCTACGGCCAGCCCGGCTATGTCGATCCGTCGCGCGCTGCTTATCCCGGACAAGGGTTCGCCTGATCATGGTTGCTTACA
>Ga0181347_1000681_pt1 | contig 11278 bp, 23 predicted proteins | sample Su13VDMM110SN_FD_130102 | JGI IMG/M metagenome (GOLD analysis project Ga0181347, IMG submission 130102) | Freshwater viral communities from Lake Michigan, USA - Su13.VD.MM110.S.N | ecosystem: Environmental > Aquatic > Freshwater > Lake | place: USA: Michigan | collected 2013-07-16
ACCAATGCTTGCCGCCATAAGCATATTCAATGGCAGGTCCATTAACACGATGTCGCTTGCCGTCCAGATACCAAAGCTTGGTGCCATCAGCATATTCACACGCAGGTCCATCTGTGCGATGACGCTTACCATCAATCCACCATTCAAGGGTGCCATCCTCACCCATGTAGGCAGGTCCATCAACACGATGCCGCTTGCCGTCAAGCCACCAACTAGTTGTACCGGCATCGTCAACTGTTACAGTGTAGATTATCATATATTTTATAAAAGAATAGGGCTTTTTGTGCTGACCCAAAGCGTCCCACTAATACTATGCAACCACCGTGTACACCACTTGCGATTTGCCTCGCGCACCTTCCTCTCGGAACGAACCAGACACAATCACCTTGTTGCTGCGAATCAATTCCTGAATCCGAACATACAACAGTGGTTGATTCAAACCAGATGACGCCACAAGCTGCTTCATGGTAAATGTACCACCACTGTCAGGCAACTGGAAATTAACATCCATACGCTTGCGTCCACGCTTGCCACCAATGTTTTTCACAACCACCACCTTGTTGGGATTGGCTTTGCGACCCCTAACAATTTTACCAGTCTGCAAACTCAACTCCTTGTTGTCAGCCTTGTCCTTGCTCTTGACCAGCAATTCGTCAAACCTATCCTCGGCCTGGCTAATCGTCTTGCAGTCATACGCAGTCTTACCAAACGAATTTGCACCGGGATATGCCATGCGATCCTCCTTTTCCACCACGCCACCAGGTAGCGGAGTACCCTTGGCAACAAACTTGCTCAAAAACACTTCGTAGCTGCGATGCGTAGCATCCATGTTGGTGCGATGATACAAATACACATCATTCTGCTTTTTGACCAAATCAAAGTTGCAATTACCGACTTTATCATTATTTGAAACAAAGTGTGTAGGAATGTCGTTCATGTCTTTTAAGGTTTGATGTTTAACTTGTAACTAGATTACCCTAGGTTTTAGAGAAAGTCAAGCAGCAAATTCAAAAACGCTGCGGATGAATTGAATAAATAACTTCTGAATACTTGCCCTTGGGAATCGTCGCTGCTTCTGCCTTGTCGCTCTCCGTATGTTCAGGTCGCCACTTGGGATGTTGCTGCTTGACTTCGCCGTGAATTGAATTCATAAACGCCAGCTTGGCATCATAGCGTTGGTTTGAATCTGCACTTTCCACGGGCAGAGTCTTGACAAACTGCGTCAGTTCCTCGTGAAAGTGTGCATCAGCTGCACGTTCCAACATTTCAGCTTGCATCTCATCAGAATCAATCTTCATATTTTTTAATTTTACGTAATCAATTTACCAGAGTTTTTTCAAATGTCAACCTTCATTTCGCATATCTTCGCAAAACTTTAGCTCTTGACAATGCGTACAAATCAATTTTTCATCGTCTTGTGAGGTTTTTCCACACGAAACACAATGCGTGCCAACCTTGGACTGACAATCAGAAATCTTGACGGTATCCACAGTTTTCATATTTTTTAGAGAAACTCTTTGTTGATGCGAAACACAATCTACCAGCAGTTTAACCAAAGTCAAGGGTTTTTCAGGCTGACCCACAACCTTTTTTTGAATTTACTCAGTAGCGTCGTCAACCTCAAGCGGCATAGTCACAGTCTCACCATCACGCCGTGCAGTATACCAATCTTGGCAACTTGCAGTACCAGCCTTGAGGTCATAGGTGATGTCATCGCCGAAGTCATTACCATCACCTGCACCACCGTAACTGTAAGCATCCCATGCCCACGTCTCAACCTCATTGAGAAAATCATTCGGTACAACCATCTCCTGCGAACTATCCACGTCCACATTCAGATAGCCTTCATCAGAGCCACCTGAAAAGTTGAGCGTGATGATTTCAATTTTGAGATTCTTGGCACGGTTGACGAGGCGAGACGGCAGCGGTTGAATTGATTCCATATGTTGTTTTGTTGTTTTGTGACTGTACCGAAAGTTTTTCTAAAAGTCAAGCAGCAATATCGCTGGAGCGAACTTTTACCCGCAGCATCCACGGTGCAGGATTTACCATCAAAAGTTTCAGGTAATCCGCAGGTGTGGGAATAAATCCACAATCTTCATCAACGTGTTGCTCTGCCAACATTTTGGTAGGAATATGTTGACCCAGACTGTTGACTATGGTATGACCAAATTTTTCAACTGCCCATTGAATACCAGCACTATGATGGCGAAGCGCACGATGCGTCCAATCACCCGTGTATTGTTTGGTTTCATCAAACCAATCGTGAAGTGCAACGTAGTCAGATGGACTACCACCCCACTTGCGAACCGAGCTTTTAGCGTGTAGCCAAGGTGTCATCGTGCTAATAGCATACAGGCACCAACCGCATCCGTCAACAGGTATTTTAGAAAAAGTCTGGAATCTTTTGTGGCACATCTTCGGATACATCTTCGGATTTTGCGAAGGTTGCCTGTGTAAACGCAACAACACCAAGGGTTTACTTGGTGTTGTGCATCTTCGGAATGTTGAGTTTCAGATGTAACCCAGAGCCAGCAGCGGACTTGGGCAACCATGTTCGCAGCGACCATCGGTTTCTACCTCGCAGCCATTGCGACAGCAAGCCGGTACCACCGTGTCGCTGCACTCGGTTTCTACAAAGTCATCAGTGTTGTCGTAGCCATAGTCACTGGCGAGTTGCATGACGCTGATGCGGTCAGGGTTCTTGAATTTGCGTTCGGTGACGCTGATACTGTTGGATGCGGTATTCATTGCAGACACTAGACTACAGGACCAAACCTGGTTCGTCAACAGGTATTTTAGAAAAACTTTTAGAAAAAAGTTCTTGTGTTCTGCCATGAAGCTGCTACTATCTTACCACGAACCGATATAAGGGGTAGGTAGTTCCGCCACCCCAAATTACTTTATCGTTAACGAAAAATAACCCAACATATGTCTTGAACTTTTTTCATCTGGGTGGCATAGTTTCTACATGACACAGAAGCAAGTGTGCGAGGCAGTCAAATTGAAGCTGGCAACCAATCCAGCATGGGCCGTTCGTGGTCTGGTTCGTATTTACGAATTTCAGACAATTTCCGAGCAGCAGGTTGGTAATACCACCGATGCCAACGGTGTGGGATTTTCGGGTGTGGATGCAGAAATTCTGTCGTCATTCGCTCGTCAGGTGAATATGGGTCGTACCTTGAGTGTCAAGCAGATGTTGCTGCTGCACAAAAAGATGCCTAGATATTGGAAGCAAATCTCTGGGTTGATTGCCACCGACAAATTGGAGGCAATGATTGTTGCAAAAGGTGCTTGACACATTATGGTCATTGGTGTTATGCTCAATTGTATGGTAGAACTTCTTAAATTTGCGACGGAATCAATTAGCAACTATTTTGCTACCATCGCGATGATATTTGTGATTGCAGTCGGCCTGACCGCCGTTTTGTCGGCACTCATTGAAAAACTGCACAATGCCATTTTGAGCATCATCATCGCTTGTCGTACCACCAAGATTGACGAAAATTGAGGGTGGGGGGTACAAAAGATCCCCCAGATAGGGTTAGGGCTTGACTTTTTCTAAAACTTCGGATATAGTATTTACATGATGAATTACGAGGGTTTGTTGGAACCACAGAAGAATCATGCGGTTTCACTACTGAACAGTCTGCACCTCAATGGTGTTGCATTTGATTCTAGTCAAACTGGGTGTGGCAAAACATATGTGGCTGCGTGGATTGCCAAGAATTTCAATGCTCAGGTGGTGGTGATTTGTCCCAAGGTGGTCAAAAAGACATGGGAGACTGTGTTGAGCAAATTTGGTATCAAGGCACATCTGGTGATTAACTATGAAAAAATCACTAGGGGTCATACCCCCCACTATACGTATGATCGGGCTGAATATGACAAGTCTAAGTATTGGTGGGAATCCAAGGGTATCAGTGTAAATTTCCCAGACAATGCTTTGGTGATTGTGGATGAGGTACATAAGGCGAAAGGGTTGCATAGTCTCAACAGTGAATTGATTACTGCAATTAAAAATGCAGGCATGAATCTTTTGATGTTGAGTGCCACTGCTGCTACCAATGTCACTGAAATGAAGGCATTTGGTTTTGCGACTAATTTGCACAATGGTTCTCAATTTCGTAATTGGACATTGATCAATGGTGTCAAATACAACAATTATGGTTCTATGGTGTGGGATAGTAGTCTCACTGAATGTCAAATGGGTTTGAAGAACATTCATAATTCACTTGCAAATGTGATGCAGATGTCTAGTCGTATGACTAGGGATATGTTTGGTACTATTTTTCCAGATAATAGGATTAGTGCTGATAGTTTTGATTTGGGTGACGTGAATACTAAAAAGTTCAATGACCTAGCCAATCAAATGGAAGCGGAGTTGGCTGCATTGGATGAACGCTCCAAAACTTATTCAGAACATCATTTTGCAATTTTGATGAGATTTCGTCGCCATGCGGAATTGTTGAAGGTGCCTGTGATGGTTGACTGGTTGGAGGATATGTTTGATGAAGGCATCAGTCCAATTGTGTTTGTCAACTTTAATGATACCAAGGATGCGATATTAAACCGTTTGTCCAAGCTTAGTAAGTTTAATGGATTGGTGGGTTGTATTGTGGGTGGCCAATCTGAAAAACAACGCAATCAAGATATTGAAGACTTTCAAAGTGATAAAAAGAGGATAATGGTTGTGAACATTGCTGCTGGCAATGCAGGAATTTCATTGCATGATTTGAATGGTAAATTCCCTCGTCATACTCTTATCAACTTGTCATGGTCTGCCATCAATCTTTTGCAGTCACTTGGTAGAGCGCATCGTGCAGAAGGAAAAAGTCCAGTTGTTCAAAAATTGTTATTTGCCACTGGCACAATTGAAGATCGTATTAAAAGTCGGGTAGAAGTCAAAATTAAAAATATTGATTTGTTCAATGATGGTGATCTAAGTTTTGAGATTGACCTCAATTAAAAAAAGATTGACTTTTCTCTCACTGTAGGTTAATGTATAAAAACATGGATACTGCACCTGTTATTTGCAAGATGATTGGAATTCGTCGTTATAGTTCATTGGATTTGACATATGGACGCAAACCAAAACATAGTGAAGTTTGTGACATCACTGACAAGACTCTAATCAAACCAACGATTACTGATATGATTAGTAATCAGGGTTATAATAATATTTTGGTTAACTATATGGGTGAGATGTTTATATGTGAACGCAATCGCAATGCAATTACTGTATATACCAAAAAGGCTTTGAAATATCATCCTCTACAAAATCAAGTAGCTATTTAATTATAACGTCCCCATAGCTCAAATGGATAGAGCAGCTGCCTTCTAAGCAGCTGATCCAGGTTCAATTCCTGGTGGGGACACCATTTTCCGTAATAATAAAAAATAAAAAATAAAAAATAAAACATATGAAAGACAGTTATCTAACTCAGTTTGTTCGTAATCGTAAGGGAAATCCAATTGGTATTGTTGTTGCCAGCAAGATTTTGGATGCCGATGTGGTTCGCATTGGTTGGAGCTACACCAATGTCAAGGCAGGTGATCGCTTCAACAAGGAGCGTGGACTTGGTATTGCAAGGGATCGTATTCACACCAATACCAATCGCAAGGTGCCTCATGCTGTACTCAAGGTGTTGGATGATGGTGGGTTTGTTGATCGTAGCAAACACTACTTCAAGGTATCAGACGCACAGGTTGCAGGTGCATATTTGAAACAGATTTAATTCTAAAAGATTATGTACACTACTGAAAACATCAAAGATAAAAACAACAATATCATTGCACTTCTCAAGGAAGATCCCAATTATATTGTACTCACCACTGTCACAGGCAAACTGCTGGGACGATACAATAAAAATAGCAAATCTACTTTGGATGCCAGCAATAACTTTGCAGGTGCTGGTAATCAAGTGATGCGTCTATTGAAGTAACCTCAGTTATTCCACATTGATACCATAGAATAGTTTTGATTGCTGCATAGAGTCAACACACAATTTGAAGCCAATAGCTTGTATAAGGCTATTGGCTTTTTTGTTTTTAATTGGATTCGGTTCGGTCACCTTTAGATAAATTATCAATTGCCCACAATGGTTGTAGGTTGGTGTAATGGCAAGCTAGCAACAATTGCTTTCTATCAGTTAAATCAAATGATGCTAGTGGTACGATGTGGTCTATGTGCCAACCTTCAAAACTCCAATTATCCCAATTCATACCATACTGAAATTTAGATTCTAAATGCATCTTCAATTCATCAATAGAGCATCCCAGGTCTCTTACTGCACTACCATTTTTAAAATTGCCTTGTAATGCGTGGCGCAATCTATTTCTCAATGCTTTGGATAGCTTGAATTGTATATTTGTTTTTGTACGGGTATTGTTATAAGCTTTTATTTTATCCCGGTTAGCCGCACGATAAGCTTTTATTTTATCTTTGTTAGCCGCACGATAAGCTTTTATTTTATCTCGGTTAGCATCACGATATGCTTTATTATAAGCTTTTACTTTCTTTTTATCTGGGTTAGCTTCACGCCAAGCTTTATCGTTAGCTTTCTTTTTATCTACATTAGCTTCACGCCAAGCTTTATAATAAGCTTTCCGTTTATCTATGTTAGCTTCACGCCAAGCTTTATCATAAGCTTTTTTTCTTAATTTTGAATCTGTAATATCTTTGTTGATATTCTTTATTATAGAATTACAATCATCATTTTTAATTTTATCGTCACAATTGTTATGGGGTTTGATCAAGTTGGTTTCATCCCATACAAAAAATTCTTCTATTTGATTCTGTTTCATAAAAAAATAACCCTCTATAAAAATAGAGGGTTTGCTACATCTTTAAGAATTGTTATTTCTTCTTTCTGACAGTCTTTTTTGGTTTGATATCAGTATTCAGTTCACCATGAACTTGATTTCCCAATTCTGTCAAAACAAACTTCGGCTCACCATCGTCACCATATTCACTAATCTCAAGCAAACCATCAGCAACCAATTTATCAACAACTTGTTTGACTTCTGATAGACAAATAGCATCATACAATTCAATTGCTTCTTCATCTGAACAATTTGATTCTTTTTTAATATATTCAATACAATTATCCCTGTTTTGTTTATCCACCTCAGTTTGAACTACTTCAAGATCCATATTATCACAATGATTAAGAAATTGATCAATCGTACCGGTAAAATGTTCACCTGTTCTTTTCATAATTTATTTTTTATTTTTTTCTAATTTCTAATTCTTTTTTATTTTCAATCTTAACTTCAGAACTTGTATTTCTTACTTAACTTACTATACCACAACAAGTTACAAAAGTCAACCAATGTCATGTACGCAATTTCGCTGTCACTCAATTGCTTCTATAGATAAATAGTTTTTTTAAAAATTCAAACAATTGATTTAATTCAGAAATCTTTATTTTAATTTCAACCAATATAATAAATGAAAGATTCCATTGGAACTTGCGCTCCAATGGAATCCTATGTGATATTTATACCTATCAAGCAACCTCTAGAACTGCATCACTAACAGTCTCAGTAACCGTAGGAGCATCAACCGCCTGAGACTTGGTAACAGTCTCAACAATCGCACTAAGGTTGTAAACCTTGCCAAGATCATCAATCTTGATACGCTTGAACACCTTGCGGAATTGCACCAGACCAGGAGTGAACTTGACACCCAGACCATGCACCGCCGGATTGTACTCCTGATCCATCGGAACATACACCACAGTACGAGCAGACTTGGTAGCCTTGGCAGGCTTACCACGTCCAATCACCTTGCCATCCAGCAACGTCACACGCCGAGCAACCACAGTGGTTCCACGCGCAGTATACTTACGCTTAGGCTTGATCACAGCCTTGACATCAACATCAGAGGCAACAACATCAGAGGCAACAACAGCAGTAGAGGTAACAGTAGACATATTATTTTTTAGTTTTTAGTTTTTATCGTGAAAGCAATTGTTGCTTTCATCTGTAATCAATTTACCATCAGTTTTAGAAAAAGTCAACCCAAAATCAAGAAATTCTTTTTACCAAGCACAGCCACCTCGTTCAACGCATCAGCATCCCACTCACCATTGAATTGGTAAGCCTGCCACCGAATCAACTTAGCAACAGCCTCCAACGTCGTATGCACCGGCTTGAACGAGGATAAACCACATCCAAACAGTATGCTGTCATCCACATTGGAGAGATCCCGGTCAGAATCCTTGGCGATTGCAAAAGCAGCCTGAAATTGTGTCAAAGTCATCGTTCAAAGAGATTACCCGAAGTTTTAGAAAAAGTCAAGCCCAATCACTTCCTAATTACCAAAAAAGTTCCTTCCCACGGCAAATCTCCACTAATTTCTCTGCCATCAGCGTGGAAAACCATGACATCAATAGAATAGCTTGAGTCCATCCAATTAACTATGCTCGCTTCTACATCATAGATGGAGTCTTCATCTTGCTTGTCTGTAATGTTCCAAGTACCTGTGACAGGCACAAAGTCTTCCAATTCCACTGCATTTTTTGCTTTAATTGTGATATTCATATTATTCAATTCTCTTTACGGATAATCTTGGCGCAGACTCCAGAATAAGAACTATTAAGAGAAGTAACAACACCAACAAATTCACTGCCTTGTACATCTCTCAACCAATAAGCAGTTGGTAATACTACGCGATCTCCTACTTTTAAGGACAAGTCAGTTTCGTAGGTATAATTATTATTAACTATTACTTTCATGTGAAATACAGATTATCAGAAGTTTTACAAAAAGTCAAGCCTCAATCCAAAAAATGACTCACCTTTTTTCCATCTACATCTTTGAGGCTGTAAGTCAAATAAGAGTCTTTGCCGTTTGCCTTTTTAACTGATTCAAGGTGCTTGTGCATAGCTTTGATAGCATTATATCTATTACGGTGCTTAGAGATTATGACATTATTAAAGGTATCAATGAGTGTAATCATATCAATTTCCTCCCAACATTTGACCAATTTCCCACGATTCAAGATATTGTTTGGATTGCTCAATCTCAAAAGCATCTTGCCAGTTATTGTATTTATAGTATTTCAAATAAGACAAAGCATATATAGTACCATAATAATCATTCACAAGAATCATATTGTGTATTGAATTGTGTTTCATATCATTTATTCCATTCAAAGGATACCACTCCATTGGTATCTACTGTATAATGTGCCGCACCATGAGCAACTGCTTCTTTTTGGGCTTCCTTTTTTATTCTGTCAACTGAAGTTGGTTTAGTAGCCATCAAAATAATTACAAGTAAACCCATACCCACAACGATGCCTACAACGATGCCTACAACGATGCCGTCTCCAAAGGTGGCAAGTTCAGAATCTTCTTCTTCGTACATATCTTAATCCTCGCAAATTTTGGACAATGCGTATTGATTCATTTTCTTTCGTGGAAAATACTTGATAAAGTCGCCCAATTCCAATCCTTGACTTTTCAAAACACGATTAAAATCATCATATTCTCTGGCATCTGATGATTCGTGTATCAGGACACGAGAACGGATATGGATTTGAGATTGTGGAAGTGCGGACTGATACTTACCAGTGTAGTAATTTACTTCAATCATAACTTAGAAGCTAATGTCTTCGTGGCGAATCGTCACATTTTTGTGAGTGTAGTCCACCACGATGATTTCACGCAGAATGTCCACGCCGTTGTCAAGAAACTGCATCGCATCACCCATGAGCATCACCGTGTCACCACTACTAAACAGCTTGCGAAGGTCCACGAAGTTTAGTTCGGATGCAGTAACCAACACTGAATGAACATTCTTGAGATGGCCAATCATGGGTTCACCATCATAAGCGATGTCCCTCCAAGTATCAACATAGTTGTCCCATAATTGTCGGCGGGTGATGGTGACAGACACTTTCTTGGCGTCAGTAGTAGTAACAGTGTAGTTCATATATACAGATTATCAGAGATTTTAGAAAAAGTCAACGATAAATCTCAACCAATTTTTCAAATACAACATCATTGTCCCAAGACAGTGCTTCCGTTGATCTTAGGTCGCCCTTACGGCTCAAATCGCCTTCGTGATCCCATCCCTTGATCGCCATCGCTTTAATCAATAGCTGACTGGTGCTGCCGCCACACTGAGCGACAATGCAGTCGCTCAGTAGATTCCACAGAGGGTGAATCCGAAAACTTGGATTGTTGGTGATGTAGTTCATATTACAGTTAAGAGTATCGCAGAGGTTTTACAAAAAGTCAAGTGGTTTTTCACCAGATAGGCTCACCACAAACCTACTATAATAAACAACGTGGTTTTTGGGGACTAAAACCCAGGTTATCCACGAACCTCTTTCCGACACCGGAAAATTATTTAACCTCACAAATCATAACAGTGTCAACCACCTCAAACGTACCCTCAACATACGCTGGATCGTCAGGCAATGGTGCCTCCAATGCCACCAATACCGCCTCTGTGACAGATTCTGCCATCACCTCAACAAAACCGCACATCTGGTACACAACCGGAACCTTGTAGATTTTCATGTCAAATATAGATTATCACCAGTTTTAGAGAAAGTCAATGGGTTTCTAGGCTCACCCACAACCTTTTTAAGTAAGATTAAACCTTAAACAGTGGCAGTGGCAGTCTCATCCTCATCCTCATCCTCATCACAAGGACCATAACCCACACTCTCACGCACATCAATACCCTCTACACTATCCCATTCGTAATCGTGATCGCCAATTTCACCGTTCTCAAAACTAGTAGCACCAACAAATCCACCACCCTCATCAGCATACTCAGTGTCAAACACCAACGTAGGATACATCAGACTAACTCGTTCAAAGAACGGTGTTGCAGGACTCCAAGCAGTGTTGTAGCTGATAGTGGCAGTAGTCATTCCAGAAGTCTCGTCGTCGGTCACTTGCCACTCACCAGTATCATACGCACCCCACTTGGTTCCCCAATTACGGTGCGCCCAATCATACCAGTTGTCGCTGCCATACTTGGCAATCAACGCATCACTATCTGTCTGAGTGATACCAAGACCCCACGGCTTTCCAGCATGGATTTCATGCTCCTTGAGTTCACCGGCGTCCTTGCGACGATTCCACTCAGCCCACAGGTTATCAATCTCAGATTGAGTCTGAATATGAACCGGACTAGTCGTTCCAACAAGTTCCTTGGGCATCGGAACCAGCGCAGCGAAGTCCAATTCCTCGCCAACGACCTTGCCACCAGCGGACCGGTCAACGGCACTCACGAACCGACGCACATCGTCACC
>Ga0181347_1000683_pt1 | contig 11261 bp, 3 predicted proteins | sample Su13VDMM110SN_FD_130102 | JGI IMG/M metagenome (GOLD analysis project Ga0181347, IMG submission 130102) | Freshwater viral communities from Lake Michigan, USA - Su13.VD.MM110.S.N | ecosystem: Environmental > Aquatic > Freshwater > Lake | place: USA: Michigan | collected 2013-07-16
GGAACCGAAGGTCTATTCGGAGGTCTTTTAGTTAAAGACCCCACAAACCCAAATCAAATTTCAGGTTCATTATTATGGGACACTACCGAAGATAGGTGGATTGCGGGTCCTTTAGGTTTTGAAGAACCAATCATATTACAATCAGATTTAGACAATTTATCAGGATCACTAAGTGATAGAATTGATGCAAGTGATATATGGAACCAAACAGGTTCATTCTATGCAACAACAAATGATTTGCAAGTCACTGGTTCAATGACAATAAAGGGTGATTTAAGAGTTGAGGGTACAACAACATTAATTAAGAATGATTCGGCGTTAAACTCGTTAATTGTATCTGGAGCAATGTCCGTTGTAAAAAATCAATTTGCATCGGCATCAATTTCAATTGAGAATTTAGGGGTTTTATCGGATAGAATGAAAAATTCGGTAATTGATTGTGGGGATGGGTTTTTCTAATTTAAAATAAAGTATTTATATAAAACAAGTAAAAAAAGAACATGGCACAAATAATTAAACACAGAAGGGGTAGTATAAGCCAACTTAAAGACGTTACAGCTAAGGCCGGAGAATTGGTAATGGCTACTGGTTCAATTAATGATTTAAATGGTCCATTTATATTCATCGGTGAATCAGAAAACGCCGTTGGTGGATATAGACCCGTTTCTAAATTATACTCGGGAAATCAAGCACCGGCAATTTCTAGTTTGGCTTATGGTACGGTCTTAGATGGTACACCATATTACGCCGTTGGTAATGAAACCTTATACATATTAGCTTCAGGTGGTAATACTGCGTTAGATTTAACAGGTAATATCGAGGGTAATACAATTAGTGGCGTTACAATCAATAATCTCGTATCCACAAACGTATCGGCTTCATTCTTTACGGGTTCATTCGTAGGAGATGGTAGTAATTTAACAAATATTCCAGCAACAGGTGTTACAGGATTGAATTTATCGAGAATTGCTAGTGGAGCGTTCACAGCATCATTATCTGATTTAGGAGGTTTTAACATTAATACCGATACATCAATTACGGGAGCATTAAATGTTTCTGGTTCTTTAGTTGTTAACGGTAATACATCCTTTACCGGGTCGTTAGTAGTTTCAAGCGGTTCGGCAACATTTGATAGTGGTTTAGTTGCACAAAATAGTGATTTACTTTTAACAAGTGGATCAAATATTAAAATACAAGATGGTGGTAACTTACAAGTTGCGGGAGACGCATCTGTAAGTGGAGCATTATATGTTTCAGGTAACATTTATCAAACAGGTTCTTTCTACACACAAGGTGATATTGTATTATCAGGTAGTATTAATATTGGTAATAGTTTAACAGGTGACACCATCAACTTTGGTGGTGAAGTTAATTCACACATTATACCAACTACCAATGATACATTTGATTTAGGTACTTCAGCGAAAGCTTGGAAAGATTTATATGTTAGTGGAACCGCATACATCGATCAATTGAATTTGGGTTCAATTCAATTAACAAATTTAACTTTACCAGGTACTCTAATTGTAAGTGGTCAAACATCATTATCTGGTTCGGTTTTTATTGAAAACACATTAACGGTAACCGGAAACACAACAGTAAATGGTGACTTTTTGGCTAATGGTTCAAACTCAACACTTACCGCTAATTTTGGTGGAAACAATATTGAATTAAATGCATATAACGGTGCAACAATTGATTTAAATGGTCCAACTACAATCAACGGTGGTTTAACAGTTACAGGAACAACAAATGTTAATAGTTCATTAAACGTAACGGGAGTAACTACTTTATATAGTGCAACTACAATTAACGCAGGACTTACAGTAACGGGAACGACAGATTTAAATAGTTCATTAAATGTAACAGGAGCAACCACATTATATAGTGCAACAACTATTAATGCGGATTTAACAGTTACAGGATCAACAACATTATCAGGTTCAATATCAGTTGAAGATTTAACTGAAAAAAGATTAGTGGTTGTAGGTGTAGATGGTTTATTAACAGATTATACTGGTTTAACTTTTGATAATGGTAATTTAAATGTATCGGGTGCAATTGAAGTAACTAATATACAAGGTACGGGTTCATTATATTTAAAACCCGATTTAGACGACCCAAGACTTTTTGAAATTTACAATAGTGCGGGACCTTCAGGTTATACGGATATTCATTTTGTGGGTAATGCTGACCTCAACTTCTTTGGTGACGACACAAATTATTTAAAAATAGACGATACCGCACAAACAGTATCAATTGTTGGTGTAAACGGTGTGTTTGTTAGTTCTTCATTAACAGTAACTGGTTCGGTTAATGTTAGTGGTAGTGCTTCAATAACAGGTGCGTTCACAGTTGCTTCGGGGTCAATGACAAGTTTAGGTGGTGATTTATATGTGTCAGGTAACTTACAAGTTTTAGGTTCAGCAACCGAAGTACATCTTCAATCACAAACAGTTGAATTAGATGATAATATTATTAGATTAAACGCTTATTCTCCATTTCAACGTTATGCTGGTTTTGAAGTTATAGATTCTGGATCAACAGGGGAATCAGGTTCAATGGTTTGGGACTCACAAAATGACTATTGGATGTTTGTATCTTCAAGTGGACAATCAAGTAAATTTGTTGGAACAACCGCAGGTACATATGGTTCTGAAACAAGTTTAACTTCGGGAACTTTTCCAATTGCAAGTGGTAACAATACAATAGGTAATAGTTTATTAACCTATAGTGGAACAACATTAGCTTTTAACAATAATAAATTCACAATCGACTCCACTAATGGTAACACAACGGTTAATGGTAGTGTTACATTAAGTTATTCAGGTGGAACCGATAGCGGTAGTTACAGTTCTTATATTGTATTTAGAAATAATGATGATGTTTTAGGTTTTGTCGGTAGTAATGATACAACAAATGTTACCGATAGATTATTGGGTTATAACTCTACAACAGGAGTATTAGAATTCTCAAGTTTAATTGACGGAGGAACATATTAAAGATAAAATAAAGGGGAGTATATCTCCCCTTTTTAAAATATAAAAAATGGCAATAAGATTTTCAAATGGTGTTTGTATCGGACCATGTGCCGATATAAGTTTCGGTAGTTCAGGATTCCAATGGATGACTATTAATTCAGTTACTTCAACAACAGCATCAGGTATAGGTCAAAACGGTATTACTGTTGCAGTTACGCAAAGCGGAGGTGGTATGGGAGCAACAGAAGGAGTTTTTAACCCAACCGTATTTCCTGAACAGTACGGTGTACCATTTACAGGTAGTCAAATTCAAAATGTTAATAGTGGTACATTTACCGCAACATTTAGTCAACCGATTACCGACGCATTAGTTGCATTTTCAAGTATTGGTAATAGTGGTTTATTTGTACCTATTATAGTATCTACACCATTTACACCAATTTTTGGAACTGATGTAACTTATCAGAATCCAGTAAACGCCACTCAGTATACCCAACTTACAGGAAACGAAGGATATGCAATTATTCGTATAGACGGCACGATAACCACTGTAACTTTTAACTACACCGAATCTGAAAATTACTGCAACGTTTGTTTTGGATTTGTAAATCAAAATAATTTACCTACCCCAACACCAACTGCAACTGTTGGTTCGCCAACAAGTACGCCTAATCCAAGTGCCACACCAAATCCGACACCAACCACAACTTAGGAGACCCAATATTAATAACATTTGGTTCGTAAAAGTAAATAAAATAGAAAATTTTAAGGAGACCCTAAAAAGTCTCCTTTTTCTATTTATTTAATCCTAATTTCTATGTATTTATAGAAAGACTTATATAAGTCTTATTAACCGTGGTATATACCACATTCGAATGAGGGAACCATACATATGGCACAAATAGTCAAACTGCGTAGGAGCGCTGTATCCGGTCAAAAACCAACAAACAGCAATTTACAGCTAGGTGAATTAGCATTGAATACTGCCGATGGTAAAGTATTCATGGCGGTGTCAGGTTCATTAGGACCCTCAGTACAAGAATTAATAGTAACAAACACGGTTAACACAGGTTCGATTTATCTTACAGATAACGTAACCGCATCTTTTTTCACAGGTTCATTTATTGGCGATGGTACAGGTTTATATAATGTACCGGCAAGTGGAGTAACGGGATTAAGTCTTTATCAAATCATAAGTGGTTCAGTATCAGCATCAATCTCTCCTGATTTAGGGTTTCAAATTAATACAGACACCGCAATAACAGGTACCTTATCTGTTAGTGGTAATTTATATGCAACATCGTCACATGCGATTAGTGCATCATACGCTGCGAATGCAATTATTGTTTCGGGACAAACAAAAACTTTAACGGTAAATCCGGCCGCGACTACATGGTCATTTCAACATGATTTAGGTTACAAATATCCAGCAATTAATGTTTTTGATGTTAATGACAATGTTGTTGTACCAAAAGAAATAAATGTAATTGATAATAACAATTTAGTTGTTTATTTCAATACACCACAAATAGGTACAGTAATTGCAACGGTTGGTGGTAACGGTTCTTCTGGAACAAGTGGTATCAATGGTTTAACAACTGTCGGTGCTTATAATTCTTTAACGGTATCGAGTCCAAGCACAACATGGTCATTTCAACATGATTTAGGTGCTCAATATCCTGTATTTCAAATTTATGATACAAATGGTTTTGTAATAATTCCACAACAAATACAAGCCGTTGATTTATATAATTCAACAATAACATTTTCATCACCACAATCAGGTATTGTTGTTGCAACTCTTGGTGAAGGTGGTGGTGGGTCTTCAGGTACTTCAGGCACTAGTGGAACCTCAGGTTCAAGCGGTAGTAGTGGAACTTCAGGTACGTCAGGAACAAGTGGAAGTAGTGGTACAAGTGGTTCTGCTGGAACTAGTGGTACTTCAGGTAGTTCAGGGTCAAGTGGAACGTCAGGAACAAGTGGTACATCAGGTTCTAGTGGTTCTTCGGGTACATCTGGTACAAGTGGTAGTGATGGTTCATCGGGTACTAGTGGTAGTAGTGGAACCTCAGGTTCAAGTGGTAGTAGTGGAACGGCCGGTACATCAGGTTCTTCAGGTTCTAGCGGTAGTAGTGGTACGAGTGGAACATCGGGGTCTAGTGGTACGAGTGGAACATCAGGGTCTAGTGGTTCGTCAGGAACAAGTGGTAGTAGTGGAACGTCCGGCACATCGGGTTCTTCAGGAACTGCGGGTACGTCAGGTACCTCAGTAACAGTTGGAGGTACGACTAATACGATTGTTAAGTTTGATTCACCAACAACAATTGCCGATTCAAATATAGACGACAACGGTAGTTTAATTACACTAAACACAAATACAACAATTTCAGGGTCGTTATCTGTAACGGGAAGTGTTGGTATAACTAACGGTAGAATATATAATCAATATTCAAATGTTGTTTCAGGTACAACAAGTGTTTTTGCAATTCAAACAGGTTCATTTACCTCCGCATTTTTCAATTATACATTATATGATCAAGCAAACGCTAGAGCGGGTATTATTGTGAGTGCTTGGAATGGTAACGTTATAAACTATAATGAAACAACAACTACCGACATTGGAGACACAACGGATGCAACATTTGATATAACATTATCAAATGAAGGTCACATCGAATTAAAGGTTATTTCAACGGCTAACTGGTCTTTTAAAACAATGACAACATTTTTATAAAAAATAAATGAAATTAAGTAAATCACAAATATTTATAAAGGACTTAGTGTAATATAAAAACAAAAGTAAAAAATGGCAAATCAATTCATAGTTAAAAACGGTCTCATTGTAGACCAAGGTGGCGCGATAATAACGGGTTCATCCAATATTTCGGGTTCATTAGCAATAACAGGTTCACTCAACCTTTCGGGTAGTCAAACAATTACTGGAAATTTAGAGGTTGGGGGTAATTTGATTGCCAATCAATACATTGTTTCTTCTTCAGTTAGTTATATAACAGAATCTTTTGCCTCAGGTTCACATAAATTTGGTGATAGTTTAGATGATAATCATGATTTTACTGGTAGTGTAAACATTACAGGTTCTTTAAATATTAACGGTACTTCATATACCGCTGCAACATCGGGTACTTCAGGTACTTCAGGTAGTTCAGGAACAAGTGGTACATCAGGTTCTTCAGGGTCAAGTGGAAGTAGCGGTTCATCAGGAACATCAGGTTCTTCGGGTTCAAGTGGTACATCAGGTTCTTCAGGAACTGCCGGTACATCTGGTACTTCAGGTTCTTCAGGTACATCAGGTTCAAGTGGTACTGCAGGAACAAGTGGATCTTCAGGTTCTTCAGGAACAAGTGGTTCATCAGGTTCTTCGGGTTCAAGTGGTACATCAGGTTCAAGCGGTACGGCGGGTACTTCAGGAAGTTCAGGTACATCAGGTTCTGCAGGTACGTCAGGTACTTCTGGCTCAAGTGGTACAGCGGGTACATCAGGTTCATCAGGTTCTAGTGGATCAAGTGGTTCTTCAGGAACTTCAGGTTCTAGTGGTTCAAGTGGAACATCAGGTTCTAGTGGTTCATCAGGAAGTTCAGGTACATCAGGTTCAAGTGGTTCTTCGGGTAGTGATGGTTCTTCAGGAACATCAGGTACTTCAGGCACTGCGGGAACTTCGGGAACTTCAGGTTCATCAGGTTCTTCAGGTAGTTCAGGTACATCAGGTAGTTCAGGTAGTTCAGGAACAAGTGGTTCATCGGGTACTTCAGGTTCAAGTGGTTCATCAGGTTCAAGTGGGTCTAGTGGTAGTTCGGGAACATCGGGTTCTAGCGGTTCTGCTGGTACATCAGGTTCTTCAGGAACTTCAGGTTCTAGTGGTTCTTCAGGTTCTTCAGGTTCTTCAGGAACAGCGGGAACATCAGGAACCTCAGGTTCTTCAGGTTCTTCAGGTTCTTCAGGAACTGCAGGTACTGCGGGTACGTCAGGTACATCGGGTTCATCGGGAACATCAGGTTCATCAGGTTCTAGTGGAAGTAGTGGAACTGCCGGTACTTCAGGTACTTCAGGAACATCAGGTTCAAGCGGTTCATCAGGAAGTAGTGGTTCTTCAGGAACTGCCGGTACGTCAGGTTCTAGTGGTTCGTCTGGTACATCAGAGGTATATAAAACCACCTCAACATCAACATTAACATTAGGTCAAGCTGGATCATTAACGGTCCTATCAGGATTAAGTTACTCAGCGGGACAATCAATTATAATCGCCTACAACGTTAACAATTATCAAGAGTCTGACGTTGTAAGTTATAGTGGAACAACATTAACATTCACAGCACCAGATTCAAATGGTACTGTGGGTAGTGGTACATATTCAGATTGGACAATCAACTTGGATGGTGCAACAGGTGCCGATGGTAGTTCAGGTACATCAGGTTCTTCAGGTACATCAGGTTCTTCGGGTTCTTCAGGTTCTTCAGGTTCTTCAGGAACTGCGGGAACATCAGGAACCTCAGGTTCTTCAGGTTCATCAGGAAGTAGCGGAACGGCTGGTACATCTGGTACATCAGGAAGTTCAGGTTCTAGTGGTTCATCAGGTTCATCAGGTTCAAGTGGAACATCTGGATCAAGTGGAACATCAGGTTCTTCAGGTTCTAGTGGTTCTTCAGGAACATCGGGAACATCTGGAAGTTCAGGTTCTTCAGGTTCTTCAGGAACAGCCGGTACAAGTGGTAGTTCAGGAAGTTCAGGAACTGCAGGAACATCCGGTTCTTCAGGAACTTCAGGTTCAAGTGGATCATCAGGAACTGCTGGTACATCAGGTACAAGTGGAACTTCAGGAAGTAGTGGTTCAAGTGGTTCGTCAGGAACTGCGGGTACATCTGGTTCTTCGGGTAGTACAGGTTCATCAGGTACAGGTGGTACATCAGGGTCTTCAGGTTCTTCAGGAACATCAGGTTCTAGTGGATCAAGTGGTTCTTCAGGAACAGCAGGAACAAGTGGTACCTCAGGTAGTTCAGGAACTGCAGGTTCTTCAGGAACAGCAGGTACAAGTGGAACATCAGGGTCTTCTGGTTCATCAGGTTCTTCAGGTGATAGTATATTCGCCTTAACAGGGTCAGTTTGGGAAACAAACTTAAGTGTTAAATTTAATCAACCAGTAACTTCTTCTGTATTCACAGGTTCGTTCATTGGTGATGGTTCAGGTTTATATAACATTCCGGCAAGTGGTGTAACAGGTTTAGAATTAAATAAAATAGTAAACGGTGCGGTAAGTGCATCTGTTTTATCTGATGGAACATTCAGAGTAAACGGAGATACCTATATTAATGGTACATTAACCGCAAAAGAAATACATACGAGTATTGTTACATCTTCAGTGCTTTACGAAAGTGGTAGTACTAAATTTGGAGACACACTTGATGATACCCATTCATTTACTGGTTCTGTTAACATTACAGGTTCAATTTCATTAAATGGTCAAGCAATTGGTACAGGTAAATTAGACGAAACGGCATTCAATACGTATGTTTCAGGTTCAAGTTCACAATTTGCTGGTACATCGTCATTTGCGGTTTCTTCATCATACGCGGTTTACGCAGAAAACGCGGTTATTGTTTCAGGTCAAACTAAAACATTAACAGTAGGTTCTAATACAACAACATGGTCATTTAACCATAGTTTAGGATACAAATATCCGGCGATTAATGTTTTCGACACTAACGACAAAGTTATTGTTCCAACAGAGATTGAGGTTATTGATAGTAATAATTTAAAAGTATATTTTAACGTACCACAAAGTGGTACAGTAATTGCAACTGTTGGTGGTAACGGTTCTTCAGGAACATCAGGAACCGCAGGTACAAGTGGTAGTTCAGGAACAGCAGGAACAAGTGGAACATCAGGTAGTTCGGGTTCTTCAGGTTCTAGTGGTTCATCAGGTTCGTCAGGAACAGCGGGTACTTCAGGTTCAAGTGGTTCTAGTGGTTCTTCAGGAACTGCAGGTACATCAGGTAGTTCAGGTTCTTCAGGTACATCAGGTTCTTCAGGTTCTAGTGGTTCTTCGGGAACTGCGGGTTCATCAGGAACTTCAGGTAGTTCAGGTTCATCAGGTAGTTCAGGAACAAGTGGAACATCAGGTTCTAGTGGTTCTAGTGGTTCATCAGGAACAAGCGGAACTTCAGGAACTTCGGGTTCATCAGGAAGTTCAGGTACAAGTGGAACATCAGGTTCTTCAGGAACAAGTGGTAGCTCAGGTTCTTCAGGTTCTAGTGGTTCTTCAGGAACTGCAGGTACGTCAGGTTCTTCAGGAACAAGTGGAAGTTCAGGATCATCAGGTTCTAGTGGTACTTCAGGTTCATCAGGTTCTTCAGGAAGTTCAGGAAGTTCGGGTTCATCAGGAACATCAGGAACATCAGGTTCATCAGGAAGTTCAGGGTCAAGTGGAACTGCTGGTACTTCGGGTACTTCAGGTTCATCGGGGTCATCAGGAAGTAGCGGAACTGCTGGTACATCGGGTACATCAGGTACTTCAGAGGTTTATAAAACAACATCAACTTCAACCTTTACATTAGGTAATTCAGGTTCGTTAACAGTACCAAGTGGATTAAGTTATTCAGTTGGACAGTCAATTATAGTTGCGTACGATATAAATAATTATCAAGAGTCGGTTGTCGTTAGTTATAGCGGGACAACATTAACATTTAGTGCACCTAACATTAATGGTACTTTTGGTAGTGGTATATATTCAGATTGGAATATTAACTTAGATGGTACAACAGGTGCTGACGGTTCTTCAGGTACTTCAGGTACTTCAGGTACTTCAGGTTCTAGTGGTTCATCAGGTTCGTCAGGAACAGCGGGTACTTCAGGTTCAAGTGGTTCAAGTGGTTCATCAGGAACATCGGGTTCAGCGGGTACTTCAGGTAGTTCAGGGTCAAGTGGAACATCTGGTTCAAGTGGTTCTTCAGGTACTTCAGGTAGTTCGGGTTCTTCAGGAACAGCCGGTACAAGTGGAACATCAGGTTCTAGTGGTTCAAGTGGAAGTTCTGGTACATCAGGCACTTCAGGTACATCAGGTTCAGCGGGTACTTCAGGTAGTTCAGGGTCAAGTGGAACATCAGGTTCTTCAGGAACATCAGGTTCTTCAGGTTCAAGTGGTTCTTCAGGCACCGCAGGAACATCAGGTACCTCAGGTAGTTCAGGTTCATCAGGAAGTTCAGGTAGTAATGGATCATCAGGAACAAGTGGAACATCGGGTTCTTCAGGAACATCGGGAAGTAGTGGTAGTACTACGGTAGGTGCGTACAATTCATTAACCGTATCAACACCAAGTACAACATGGTCATTCCAACATGATTTAGGAGCACAATATCCTGTTGTTCAAATTTACGATTCAAACGGATTTGCAATTATACCTACAACAATTAGAGCAATTGACTTATATAATATTGAAGTAACATTCTCAACACCACAAGCCGGTTTAATTGCGGTGACACTTGGTGAAGGTGGTGGTGGTTCTTCAGGAACAAGTGGTAGCTCAGGTTCTTCAGGTTCTTCAGGAACAGCCGGTACAAGTGGTAGTTCAGGAACTGCAGGTTCATCTGGTTCTTCAGGAACTGCAGGTTCAAGTGGAACATCTGGAACAAGTGGAACATCTGGTTCTAGTGGTTCAAGTGGAACATCAGGTACATCAGGTAGCTCAGGTTCTTCAGGAACAAGTGGAAGTTCAGGGACATCAGGTTCATCGGGAAGTTCAGGTACTTCAGGTTCGGCTGGTACATCTGGAACATCAGGAACTGCAGGTTCTAGTGGGTCAAGTGGTTCATCAGGAACAAGTGGCAGTTCAGGTTCTTCAGGAACTTCAGGTTCAAGTGGGTCATCTGGTTCTTCAGGAACATCAGGTACTTCAGGAAGTTCAGGTAGTTCAGGTTCTTCAGGTACCGCAGGAACAAGTGGTTCAAGTGGAACATCAGGAACTTCAGGTTCGTCAGGTTCTAGTGGGTCATCTGGTACTTCAGGTACGAGTGGAACATCAGGTTCTTCAGGTACATCAGGTTCTAACGGTTCAAGTGGTACAAGTGGTTCAAGTGGTTCTTCAGGAACAGCAGGAACTTCAGGTTCTGCGGGTACATCGGGTACGTCAGGTTTAATAACGTTAGCGGGAACAACTGATAATGGTATTATAACACTTAACGGTAGTTCACCAAATGGTACCGTTGAATCTAATTTAACATTTAATGGTTCAACATTAGCATTGACGGGTGACATCTTAATGAATTCTAA
>Ga0181347_1000684_pt1 | contig 11258 bp, 3 predicted proteins | sample Su13VDMM110SN_FD_130102 | JGI IMG/M metagenome (GOLD analysis project Ga0181347, IMG submission 130102) | Freshwater viral communities from Lake Michigan, USA - Su13.VD.MM110.S.N | ecosystem: Environmental > Aquatic > Freshwater > Lake | place: USA: Michigan | collected 2013-07-16
GTGCTGTAGCCAGTGTACAAGAACAAGTTGGCTGTGAACTGTTGGTATGCATTGGCTGCTTGATTTGCGCCCGACAATACAAATGTATTTGTCACATTGGCAGCAGATGGATTGCCAGCAATGCCTGTGCCAACGTTAATGTTGGCAACGTTACCATCGCCATAGTTGTAGTTATACAACTGTTGACTTCCAAAACTTGCTGTGTTGCCTGGTGTGCCGGTTGAATCATTTCTAAAACTCACTACGCCAAGACCGTTGATCACAGTAATCACATTGGCAGTAACAAATACGTTGCTGTCTTGTGACGAATAAGATTTAACATTGCTAGCCGATGATACTACTACTACATTACTAGGACCCGCTGTATTACTGGTACCACTTAAGATTACGCTGTACAAACTGTCAGTGTTGGCTGCGGCAGAGTTGTATGTGTGATTTACTGTGGTGAACGAAGTGTTACCCAATCCTGGACCAGCAGCAAAATTGGATGTGCCATCACCAAAACTCAAATCATACCAAGTCACATACTGACTGGTGTTGGTTACTGTGACACTATTGCCAGAGTTGAAGCTGTTACTGCTGAGCGTGAATGATGGTATTGGACTTGGTGTGTACAACACAATGTTCGAAATGCTTGCAGTACTGGTTGATCCTTTGGCTCCGTTGGCAACATTGCCGTTAAATGTACCATTGGTGTTGAAGGCTGTGAATAACACCGTAAATGTGCCGCCTAATGCATTTGAGAATGTATGGATGGCATTGGCTGTGGTTACGTTGGCTGTGCCGTCACCAAACTGCCACAAATAGCTGTTGGGGTTTCCGATGTACCGTCCGGTAAATGATACAGATAGTGGACTTGGCCCAGAATACACATTGGCAGTGATATATGTGTTGCCAACATAAGTGCTGTTGGCAATGTTAAATGCCACTTGATTTAAGTCATCTAGACCATCAGTTACAAACGTACCAGTAGTCCACCCTTGATAGGCGCCATTGGCAACCAAATTACTGTCAGTAGGTGTACCCAGTGTTATGGTATTGCCAACTCCACCAGATGCAATTACTCCAGTAAGTTGGCTACCATTACCAATGAAGTAATTGCCAGTGATATTACCGGTTGCTGTAATAGCACCGGCTGTGGTTATGTTACCACTAGTGATATTGCCAGTTGATGATATCGCCCCACCAGTTAGCACATTGCCACTGATTGCATTACCAACCAAACTTAAACTGGTACCAGTTGCGGCTCCAATGTTAGGTGTAGTTAGATTTGCACCAGCCTTGACAATGATATTGCCACCAGCGTCAAATGCTGTGGTATCATTGTCAACTTTAGCGTTAAACTGACTTCCTATTAGGCTCAATCCAGCAGAAGTGTTAGCAGTATAAATTGATGCTTGACTGAATTGTGCAAATGCAATATTGCTAGAGCCAAATGTAATAGTACCTGAAGGAGCATCTACCACATAAGCTGACCCACCATTTGTTGTGCCATTCTGAACAAAGAAGTAATCATTGATACTGATTTGTTCTGCACTATTTGGTCCATATTCATCAGCATCTGCTGAACGCACAATATTAGTAGCATTAGCCCATGTGTATACACCATTAAACGTTGCATTGGTTTCGTTTTTAACCAAAATACGTGTGCCAATAGTTTGAACATTAGCAGTGTCAATCAAGTTAAATGAGCCAGTTGTGGCCAATGTAGCACCAACACCATTTGCTACGCCATTAGGTTGTGTGTAGGTAATTGAACCACTAGTGGTATTAGCCAAGGTATTTGCTGTGGCTGCGTATACTGCCTGGTGAAATGTCAATGCGGTTGACACCATGTTGTCAACATACAATTTAGTAGCAGCGTCAGTATCTTGTTGTGGATAAGCTACACTATTGATGTATGTGTTGGCCAGAACAATGTTGCCTGCTGGTTGCAGATTTAAATTGCCAGTGGCAGTAGTAATTGTTAACTCGCCAGACGCTGGTCTGATTGAGCTGGCATTTACGTTGGAGGTAATAACATTGCCAATTACGCTGGCAAACCCACTAGTAAAGATATTGTTACCAAGTATATTACCAGTTGCACTTATCAAGCCAGCAGTTAAAATATTACCAGCGTCAACGTTACCTGTGGCAGTGACTAGTCCACTGGTGTTGATATTACCGCTGATTACATTGCCGGTAGCAGATATTAGCCCAGCAGTTAAAATATTTCCGCCGGTTATGTTACCGGTTGCAGTTATTAATCCAGCTGTTCTTATATTACCAGCAATAACATTACCTGTAGCCGATATTGTTCCTGATGCAAAAAAATTACCAGATGTTGTGGTGTTGCTGAGTGCTAAACTAGTAGCATTGGAAGTTATTTTCTGCCCGCCAATTACTAGACTGTTTCCAGACAGATACAAATCTTTCCATGCAGCTCCTGGTCCACCTAAATCATAAACTTGATCTGCATCAGGAATTAAATTTCCAATTACCGTGCCAACAATATTAAGTTTACCACCGGTAACCAAATTGCCAGCATCTACATTACCAGTTGCAGAGATCAACCCAGCAGTTAGAACATTACCACCAGTTACATTAGCAGTGGCTGATACCAGTCCACTTGTTAAAACATTACCACCAGTTACATTGGCAGTTGCACTAACCAGTCCACTTGTTAAAACATTACCACCAGTTACATTTGCAGTAGCTGATACCAGTCCACTTGTTAAAACATTACCAGCATCTACATTACCGGTTGCAGAGATCAATCCAGCAGTTAAGATATTGCCACCAGTTACATTGGCGGTTGCTGATACAAGTCCAGCTGTTCGTAAGTTGCCTGCATCTATGTTGCCAGTAACGCTTAAATTTCCAAGTGTGCCAACTGAAGTTAAACTTGAGTACAAGACATTTGAACTTAATGTATTGCCAACCAACGCATTGGCATTTACACTAGAAGCTGTTACACCAGTTAATTGGCTGCCGTTACCAATGAAGTAGTTGCCTGTTATATTACCAACAGCTGACACTTGGCCATCTGTTAAAATATTACCGCCAAAAATATTTCCAGTGGTACTTACTACACCCCCTGGCGGTGGGATTAAATTACCAACAAAGTTTGATGCTACAATATTACCTGTTGAACTGATCAAACCATTGGTTAGTAAATTACCACCTGTTATGTTACCAGTTGAACTGATCAATCCAGCAGTTAAAACATTGCCACCGGTTATGTTAGCAGTGGCACTAATTAATCCATTGGTTAGTAAATTCCCACCTATAATATTGCCACTTACACTTAACAAACCAGTTACATATTCACCTGACGTAGCAAACACTACTACATTTGATGTGCCACCAACGCCAACTGTGATGTTACCACCCGAGGTAGCAATATTGATATTTGACGTACCGTTGTTGATATTAGCAACTGATGTAATCACACCAGTTAACAAGGCACCATTACCTAAGATATAATTACCAGAAACATTGCCTGTGGTTGAAACCAACCCAGTTAAACTTGGTAAGTTACCAGAGTAGATTGGCAAGTAATTGGCAACATTAGCATTGCTATATCCTACTGGTAGACCAGTTAAGAATACACCATTACCAAACACGTACTCGCCAGCAGAAACATTGCCTGTGGTCGAAACCAACCCAGTCATACTTGGCATGCTGCCGGTGTAAGTTGGCAGGTAAGCGGCTACGTTGGCATTGCCGTACGAAGCTGGCAATCCAGTTAAGAATGCTCCGTTACCAAAAATATAATTGCCGCTTACGTTGCCAAGTAAGCTGAGACCAAATGTGGAAAATACTGCGGAATTACTAGTGCCGGCCACAGCAACCACTACGTTGCCATTGATTGCGGGAATGTTTATGTTACTAGTTCCATTGGCCACACTTGTTGCTGTACCTGCTGATGCCACTCCAGTAATAAATGCACCATTGCCCAACAAGAAAGTGCCAGCAACATTGCCAAGTACACTAACACCAGCAGGCGAAAATACTGCCACATTGCTGACTGCACTAACAGAAACGGTAACGTTAGAATTGGCTGCACCAACTGAAACATTTGAATTGCCATTATCAATTGACGTACCACCAGATACAACAATACCTGTGATCAGTGCGCCGTTACCAATGAAATAATTGCCTGTAATATTTCCAGTTGCCGAAACAAGTCCATTAGTGAAGATGTTACCGCCAATCACATTACCTGTAGCAGTTACTTGTCCAGTAGTTCTTAAATTACCAGCATTCACATTGCCAGTAGTGTTTAAACTTGCTACTGCAAAAGAACCAGACAGTTGAAGATTTGAAGCATATATGTTGCCAGTAGTTGAAATTACGCCATTGGCCAACACATTGCCGGCAATGAGATTGTTAGGAGCATTAACATTGCCGCCAGTGATATTGGCTGCTGTTACATCACTGCCAGTGAAATCTACTTTTTCAGCATTGATCAACAGCGTGGTTGGACTCAAATTGACCAAATAAATGTTTGATCCAGTTGTGCCAAAATTTATCTTGCCAGAGTTTCCTAATGTGAGATTGCCGTCAGTTGTGATACCGCCTGATGCACTAATGGTGCCTGATGCACGGATGTTGCTGCCAGTGACATTGCCAGTTGCTGATACCTGACCAGCAGTGAATACATTACCGCCAGTGACATTGCCAGTTATAGCTGCCAGGCCGCTGGTGATCAAATTACCAGCAGTTACGTTTCCAGTAGCAGTAATTGATCCTGATGTTCTTAGATTGCTACCAGTAATATTGGCAGCAGATGTTATGGTTCCAGCAGCAGATATCACGCCGCTGGCAGTGATATTGGCACCAACAATATTGGCTGTTGTGATTACAGGTCCTGTCAGTGATACCAAGTTACCAGTGTATGTGGGCAAAAATGCAGCCACGTTGGCATTACTGTACGTGTCTAATCCTGTTATGAATTTACCGTTACCAATGAAATATTGATCGGTATAAATGTTACCAATGGCTGTTATGACAGCATTTGAAATTACGTTACCAGCATGGATGTTACCTGTATCCATATTGCCGCCGGTGATATTACCAAATGCTGATATGATTCCAAGTGTGGTTAAATTGCCGCCGGTAACTGTGCCATTCACACTAACAATGTAACCGGCAAAGGTACCACCCGGGGCATTAAAGTTACCACCAGTTATATTGCCAGTGGCGCTAATTGTTCCTGCTGTTTGTAAACTCCCACCAGTAATGGTAGAAGAAGCTGTTACGGTAGTTCCAAGTACTTGCAAGCCGATGAGATTGTTACCAACAACATTTCCAGCAGTTGAAATTATACCAGCTGACAAAACAGCGTTAGCAACAACATTATTGGTATTAATATTATTACCAGTTATATTGCCTGTGGCAGTTATTGAACCTGCTGTTCTTAAGTTACCACCAGTTACATTGGCCGTAGTTACAACTGGACCAGTTAACGAAACCAAGTTGCCAGTGTATGTTGGCAGGTAGTTGGCTACATTAGCATTTGAATAATTACCAGCTGGAAGATTGGTCAGTTGACTACCATCACCAATAAAGTAAGTACCAATGACATTACCAAATGCACTGACATTGCCGGCAGTAACATTACCAGTGTCAACATTGCCGCCGGTGATATTACCAGTAGCACTAATTAATCCACTAGTTTTAACATTTCCACCAATCACATTAGCAGTTGTTATAACTACGCCAGTTAACGAAGGTAAACTACCAGTATATGTTGGCAAGTATGAGGCGACATTGGCATTTGAATAATTACCAGCTGGTAAGTTGGTCAATAAGCTACCATCGCCAATAAAGTAACTGCCAGTGATATTTCCAGTAGCAGAAACAGGACCACTTACAGTGACATTACCGGCATTAACTCTACCAGTATCAACATTGCCACTGGTAAGATTGCCTATTGCACTAATTGTACCCGAAGTTATTAAGTTACCACCAGTGATATTATTGGTAGTAATAACTGGACCAACTAACGATACCAAGTTGCCTGTATATGTGGGCAAGTAAGCAGTCACATTGGCATTTGAATAATTGCCAACCGGCAAGTTGGTTAATAAGCTACCATCGCCAATGAAGTAATCACCAAGTATATTGCCCGATGCACTAACATTGCCGGCAGTGACATTTCCAGTATCAACATTACCGCCAGTGATGTTACCAGTTGCACTGATTTTTCCAGCAGTTTGTAAATTACCACCAGTGATATTAGCTGTGGTGATGATTGGTCCGGCTAGTGATACTAAGTTACCCGTGTAGGTTGGCAAATATGTTGCTACATTGGCATTTGAATATGTGGCCGGTAGCCCAGTTAATAAACTACCGTTACCAATAAAGTAGCTGCCGTTAATGTTTCCAGTTGCAGAAACGGGACCACTCACAGTGATATTGCCAGCATTAACTCTGCCGGTATCAACGTTACCACCAGTGATATTGCCTACAATAGACAAGCTGGCACCAGAGATGTTGCTGGTAGTAACAACTGGACCAGTTAACGAAACCAAATTGCCTGTGTATGTGGGCAGGTAGTTGGCTACATTGGCATTTGAATAATTACCAGCTGGTAAGTTTGTTAGTTGACTGCCATCACCAATAAAGTAGCTGCCAGTGATATTGCCAGTTGCAGAAACAGGACCATTTACTGTAATGTTGCCAGCATTGACTCTGCCAGTAGCAATGTTACCGCCGGTGATGTTTCCAGTTGCGCTAATTGTTCCTGCTGTTCTTAAGTTACCGCCGGTGATATTATCTGTAGTGATAACAGGACCGGTTAATGATACCAAGTTGCCTGTGTATGTGGGCAAGTACGCTGCCACATTGGCATTTGAATAATTGCTGGCTGGTAAATTAGTAAGTTGACTGCCATCACCAATAAAGTAGCTGCCAGTGATATTGCCAGTTGCAGAAACAGGACCACTTACTGTAATGTTGCCAGCATTGACTCTACCTGTAGAAACGTTACCACCAGTTATGTTGCCAACAGCCGATATTACTCCACTGGCCAAAATATTACTACCAACAACGTTAGCTGTGGTGATAACAGGTCCAGTTAGTGATGCCAAGTTGCCTGTGTATGTGGGCAAGTACGCTGACACATTGGCATTTGAGTAGTTGGTAACAATACCAGTTAATTGGCTGCCATTACCAATGAAGTAGCTGCCAGTGATGTTTCCAGTTGCAGAAACAGGGCCACTAACAGTGACGTTTCCAGCGTTGACTCTACCAGTAGCAACATTGCCACCAGTGATATTACCTGTAGCACTGATTATTCCGGTAGTTTGTAAATTACTTCCAGTGATGTTGCCTGTAGTAATAACAGGACCGGTTAATGATACCAAGTTGCCTGTGTATATGGGCAAGTACGCTGCCACATTGGCATTTGAATAATTGCTGGCTGGTAAATTAGTAAGTTGACTGCCATCACCAATGAAGTAACTGCCAGTAATATTGCCAGTGGCACTGATGATGCCGTTAGAAGTTATGTTTCCAGCTCGCAAATTACCAGTAGCAATATTACCGCCAGTGATGTTGCCTGTAGTAATAACAGGACCGGTTAGTGATACCAAGTTACCTGTATATGTTGGCAAGTACGTTGTTACATTGGCATTTGAGTAATTATTGTTGAGTCCTGTTAGTAACGCACCGTTACCTAAAATGTAATTGCCAGATACATTACCGGTAGCACTGACTACACCAAGAATGTATGCGCCAGTGTTAGAAAAAGTTACAACATTTGCAGTTCCAGAAACTGAAACTAAGATGTTAGATCCTGATGATGGAATATTAATATTGCTGGTGCCGTTTGACAACTTGCTACCAGCATTGGCTGTGATACCAGTTAGTAAGCTACCATCACCAATAAAATATCCGGCACTGATATTGCCAGTTGTGGTGATTATGCCGTTAGAATTAAGTCCACCAGTGCCCAAATAAATGGAATTGAATCTTTGAATTGACGATCCAAGTTCATACACATCGTCCGAACGGGGCAATACATTATTATTGACCTGAATTTTTCCAATACCCGACGGGCTCAATACCAGATCACTGTTAATAACAGTAGTGGTTATGGTATTATTGGCAATGCGTACATTGCTGCCTACCGGTCCAGCTGCGTAGATTTCAGTGAAGTTATCGTTGGTATAACTGAAAGCCGTTCGTAACGGATCGCCTTGCCCGTCATCGGGTTGTGCGCCAGTATCAATTATTTGTTGTGTCATGGATATAGTCTCTAAACATATTTACCATGATTGGCTTGTTAAAATTTTGCCAAACACAAAGAACTTCACAGCATTGTACTACAAAATTCATCAATTGTTATGTGTTGAAAGTTTTTTAATTTGCCAAAATCTGCAATCTTGGCGGTTGTAGACCCGAGTACTCTGATGAATGTAGCTGTAGGAAAATCGTTAGCAATAGCAGAAATTTGTTTAATCCAATTTCCTGTGTAAGTAGGAGCAGCATCAATTGATTTGTAAAATTCTGATCCAGCATACATGTTGTTAAACTTGGTATTCACAGTCGGGCCCATATCAAACCCCAGTAGATAGATTGTTTTGTGCCCATCCAATGCTGCAAGTGCAATAGCGTTAGGTCCTGAGCTGTTGCCATAATATTTTTTTGGCAATGCAACTGCACCAAGCCCAGCCAGTGGGCGACGAGTGTAAAATCTATGAGTTTTGCTGTAGCCAGACTTTTGTATCTGTTCAGAAATAGCGCGATCTGTAGCAATCAAGCAGTCTGGTTCAAACTCTCGATACATTGCATTGCAGCCGTAGATGGGCCCGTTAAGTGTTAACTTAGACAGATCTATATCTTTTCGGCTGACGCCGTTGCCGCAAACAAATGCTTTACTCATAAAAAATCCTCCTAGTAGTTATCTAGGAGGATCTAGGGGTTAAATCAATTAAGAAGTAACGTTATCGACAATGGCCAAGTCAAGCAGATTTTGTTGTCCGCTTTGTACTGTGCCAGAGTTTGCTGCACCAGTAGTACCTGATTTAATAACTGTACCTTCATCTGTGAAGAAGTTGGTTGCATAACGCTTGTCAGCCACAACACTTGCAGCAGCATAGGTTGCACCGCCGGTCCAATCCAACAAAAACTTATTGGTCAATTTAGAGATAGTGGTAGCAGTAGAATCAGTGACTGTAAATGTAATGGCCATTAATCCAGCGGCTGGAGTTGTGTCATCGTCTAGCACACAAACGCCAACAGAGAATGCTGCACCGTTGCCTGCTCCCCCAACAGAAGTTGCTGTGAAAATTGTACCTACACCAAAGTTACCAGGAGCGCCTGCTGCTGTCCAGTCAGTTGTTCCAACTGTGGAAATTTGATAAGCCTGCCCAACCACAAAACTTCCATCATTGACGCCAGTAGCATCACCAACTAGGTATTTGTGTGAACCTTTTTGGCGGATGATATATCCTGTAGCACTACCAATGCCAGATCCATCTGGGGCGGCAATGTTGACAGTTACGTCAATTCTAGGATTAGTTGCAGTTGGAGTATCAGTCGGGGCTGCGCCGCCAACCACGCCAAGGTATTCAGTAGCATTGAGTGTGTCGCCTGTGTTGGTCACAGGGGCAGTTAATGATCCAAAATTTGGAAAGCCGATATCAACGCTGACGCTTGCGCCGCCGTTGCCCGAACCAGTAGATGTTTTTTGTATTTTAAGAGGACGTCCCATTGTTTTCTCCTTATAGAAGTCCGATGTGGGTTCTAGCCACTACGCGGGGGTTGCCGCATAACACGCCGAATTGCGTTGACAAGTATTTATGAAAAATGTAAAATGACTTTGATTGCACCTTAAATACAATCATGACTACTGATCTTTTAATTGCTCAAGGCAACGAACTTAGAGCCCAACACCGTCCAATAGAAGCCCTTAAATTTTATGCTTGGGCATTTGTTAATGACCCCGAATCACCAAGTGCATGGAACAATTATGGTAATGTACTTAGAGAGTGCGGGCAACCAGCACGATCAATACCATTTTTGGAACATGCTAGAATTTTAGATCCTACTAATGTCACCGCTGAATTCAATTTGGGAGTGGCTTATCTAGCAGTAGGAGACTACGCAAAAGGATGGCCATTATACGAAAGTCGCTGGAGATACGAGCACTTGGCCGGTACTAAACCAAGTCTTGGTGTGCCGGAATGGAACGGCCAAGATTTAAAAGGCAAAACACTGTTGGTTGTAGGCGAACAAGGCCTTGGTGATCAAATACAATTTTTGAGATTCTGCGGGCCACTGCAAGATATGGGAGCCAAACTAAGAATACACGTAACTTCCAGCATCAAACCATTGCTGATCAATACTCCAGCAACAATTTTAAGTGTGACGTCAGACAATGAAGAAATTGGTGAATTTGATTATTGGGTTAGCATGATGAGTGTGCCCAGAATACTCAATATTGGAGTTAAAGAACTTCAGCATTACTTGCAATATGTTGCAGTTGACAACAATAAAGTTGCAGAGTGGGCCAATCGCCTTGGACCTAAAAATCGCATGCGTATCGGCATTGCTTGGTCTGGAAGAAAAGATTCCTGGATCAATCAACACAAAAGCATGCCAGTTGACGTGATGGCTAAATTTGTTAAAAATCATCCTGAACATGAATGGATCAGTTTGCAAGTTGATGCGTCTGATGAAGACAGTGCAATCATGCAGGCTGCAGGAGTAAATTGCTATCCTGGAACTATTGCAAGTTTTGCAGATAGCGCCGCATTAATGCATCATCTTGACTTGGTAATTTCTGTGGATACTGCTGCTGCTCACTTGGCAGGTGCATTAGGTCGGCCACTGTGGATGCCGTTGAATTTGTATGGCACCTGCTGGCGTTGGATGCAAAACACAGACAGTTCACCATGGTATACCACTGCCAGACTGTTCCGTCAAGAAACATTTGGCGACTGGCAACCAGTGATTAAGAAAATTGAAAAGTATTTAAGCTGGTTTAAGATTTAACCCAAGTCGTGCTTCAATCACTTGACTGACTTGTGTTGACATTTTACAATGCCAGTCAGTAGTCAGCAACACTTGACGATTGTGATTAACTATAGGCGCGATCTGTTGTAGTATTTCTTGTTGGTCTCTTTCAGCCAACTGTTGCATTTGTTCAAATGCCATTCTCCATCGACGATGATCATCAACTTCTAAATCGTAACTTTCGTTAATGATATTACCAAACGTTTGGAATCCAGCTTCTCTCAAATAGTGCAAATATCGATAGCTTGATA
>Ga0181347_1000687_pt1 | contig 11238 bp, 8 predicted proteins | sample Su13VDMM110SN_FD_130102 | JGI IMG/M metagenome (GOLD analysis project Ga0181347, IMG submission 130102) | Freshwater viral communities from Lake Michigan, USA - Su13.VD.MM110.S.N | ecosystem: Environmental > Aquatic > Freshwater > Lake | place: USA: Michigan | collected 2013-07-16
AAAGAAAATTCTCTTTCTAATGGTAAGGTTGAAATGAAATACATGACAGCTAAAGAGGAAGACATTCTTACTAATCAAAACTATATTAAGCAAGGAACCGTAATTGATAAATTATTACAAGCCTTGATTGTATCTCCTATTAACTACGATGATTTAATCATTGGTGATAAAAATGCTATTATGTTAGCAGCTCGTGTTTTAGGATACGGAGCAGAATATACTTTTGATTGGAATGGAGAAAAAATAACAGTAGACTTATCTACTTTAGATGAAAAACCATTTGATGAAAGTTTATTTACTCCACATGAAAATGTGTTTTCATATACTTTACCTCATTCAAAAAATGTAATTACTTTTAAGCTTTTAACCCATGAGGATGAAAGAAAAATTGATGCTGAAATTAAAGGATTACAAAAGATTAACAAAACAACATCATATGAACTTTCTACTCGATTAAAACATATGATTTTATCAGTAAATGGTGATTCTGAAAGAAAAACTGTTAGAGAATTTGTTGATAATTATCTTTTAGCTAGAGACTCCCAATCATTTAGAGGATACTTACGAAATATCACCCCAGACATTGATATGATAATTTCTTTTGAAACATCAGAAGGCCTACAGGAGGGGGTCAGATTACCTATGAATACTAGCTTTTTTTGGCCTGACGCTGGAATATCGGATAAATCTTTTTAAGCAAATACACGAAATAGTATATCACGGTAAAGGAGGATATGACTGGTTTACGGTATATGAAATGCCTATCTGGTTAAGAAACTTTACTTATAAAATGATTGCAGATAGTGTAGATAAAGAAAACCAAAGACACCAAAGTTCATATGGTAATAAAGGAAAAAAAGGAATGTCAAATTCTAATTCTACAGTTACTAATATAGACATAGGAAATCCTAATCAATCCATAATAAGTGCTATAAAAAATAATCAACAAATTTAAAAGGTGTTACAAAAGTAATGCCTTTTAATATTTATGGCAAAACCCTAATTAGATTTTTACATGGCTAAAAAACCACCAGCTAAAGGACCTGCCGCTTCCGCACCACCCCCTCCTGATTACTCAGGTGCTGCTGACACTTCTAAAGGATTATTAAAAACCATGCAGGAGCTGGGTAAGGCCCAGGGAAAGGTTGCTCAAGGTGCTAAAGACCTTACTAAATCATTTAATCAAACCGCTAAAGAAGCCGACACTGCAGGAAAAAGTAAATTTTGGTCAGTAGGTAAATCATCCTTAGATGGAATGGTTAGTGGAACTAAATTGTTAAGTAGAGGAATAATGGCTACTTTAGGCCCATTAGCTATGATGGCTAAAAAATTCCTAAGTGTAACATCTATAATAACCTTCATTACCTCTGCTTATGAAAAGGGTAAAGAAGCAGCTATGAAGTTTAGCACCCAAAATGTTGACCTAGCTAGAACAATGGGTTTAGCACAAGGACAAGCATCTAAATTAGCTGGGCAAGCTAGAGCTATAGGAGCACAAATGGGTATTACTAATGACCAAGCTGTACAAGCTATGGGCCAAATATACTCAACATTAGGATCTACAGAAAAACTTAGTCAAAGCACATTAAATACATTTATGAGATTAAGTGTGTTTGCAGGAGTATCTGCAGATACATTAGCTGAATTAGCTAAAACTGCCAAAATTACAGGACAAGATGCTGGAAAATTTGCAGATGCGGTTGCAGATACTTCATTAAGCTTTATCAAAGCCAATAAAATGGCAGTTAGTATGAAAAGTGTAATGGAATCTGTAGGTAAAGTATCAGCATCTGTTAAATTAACATTAGGTGGTTCTGCTGAAGCTATTACAAAAGCAGTATTAACTTCTAAAAAATTAGGTATGGAACTTCAAAAGGTTGAAGACATAGCTAATGGCTTATTAAACTTAGAAGATTCTATAGCTGCAGAAATGGAAGCAGAATTGCTTACTGGTAAAGATTTAAATTTAGAAAAAGCAAGAACCGCAGCAGCGAATAACGATAATGTTACTTTAATGGAGGAAATTGCTAAAAACGTAGGAACTGCAGAAGATTTTGCTAAAAAGAACAGGCTTGAGCAAGAAGGTATTGCAAAAGCTGTAGGTATGACTCGTGAAGAATTAGCTCAAACTTTAGCTAATCAAAAATCAGCAGTAGCAGTAAATGGTACTTTAGTAGATAGCCAAAAAGATGGAGCTAAAGCAATGGAATCTAGTGCTTCTATGGCTGAACAGTACCAAAGACGACAAGAAGGAATAGCTGCTGCTTTTATAGGAGTTTTCAAAGCATTAGAACCAGTTGTATTAATATTCCAAGAATTAGCTACTAAATTAGCTCCACCATTAGCTAAATTATTAGGTTCACTTGTTCCTATAATAATGCCAATTGTAAATTTAATTATACAACTGGTAGAATCATTTGCAAGTATTTTAAATGATCTTATCCCTCCAATAGTAGAAATTGTTAAAGTATTAGTAGAAGCAGCTAAGCCTTTACTTAAAATATTCATGGATGTAATGGCGGCTGTTCTTCCTCCTATAAAAGCTCTTTTAGAAGCATTAGTACCTGTTATACAATCAATATTTGCTGCTCTTCAACCATTTTTTGAAGCAGTAGGTGAACTTGCTAAAAAGCTTATTCCTATAGTAGTAGAAATCCTCATGGCTATTTTACCTATAATTCAATCTTTATTTGAAGCAATCGCACCTATTTTAACTCAATTTGTTCAATTAGTTACAGATTTACTCCCAACTGTTAAGGATATCTTTATGGCTATTATCCCTATAATCCAAATTATTATAGATGCGCTTAAGCCATTTTTACAAATCTTTATGGATTTGTTAAATATGTTACTCCCCCCAATAGCACAGTTTATAAAAGATTTAATTCCTATTATTCAAAAAATATATGAAGCTCTTAAACCTGTAATTGAGGCATTTGCTGAGTTAGCTAAAAAATTAGTTCCTATGATAGCGGAATTGTTTAAAACTTTAGCTCCTGCAATACTTAAATTAGTAGATGCATTAATTCCTATCATTACTATGATTGCAGGTCTAGCTGTAGATCTTATGCCCGTTGTTTTAGATGTATTCCAAGCCCTTTTACCAGCAATAATATCTTTAGTAGATGCTCTTATGCCTATTATAGAAATTGTAATAGCAATAATTAAACCTCTTTTAACTATTCTTATACCCGTAATTAAATTTATAGTTAGTTTATTTGGTAATCTAATACAAGTTGTAGCGGGTATATTAAAATTTATATTTGATATAGTAGGAGTAATAGCTGAATTTCTATTACCCATAGTCCAAGTAGTTTCAGAAGTATTTACTGTTATTTTTGGAATTATAGGAGCAATGATAGATGCTATATCCTCTTTTATAGATCTTATAGTTGATGGAGTTGTAGGTGCGGTATCGTTTGTAGGAGATGCATTTAGTAAAGTAGGAGATATGATTAGATCTATAGGACAGGCTATTAAAAATTTCCTTCTTGCTCCTATTAATTTAATTATTGAAGGTATTAACTATTTTATTGATGGCATAAACGAAGCTCTTCGTATTAAAATGCCAGATTGGCTAGGAGGTGGAGAATGGAGTCCTAATATTTCAAAATTAGAAGTAATACCATTAGCATCTGGAGGTATAGTTACATCACCAACTACTGCTCTTATTGGTGAAGCCGGACCTGAAGCTGTTATCCCCTTAGATAGATTTCAAGATATAATGAATGAAGCATTTATGCCTGTATTACAAAAATTAGATGAAATATGTGATATTAATATAGCACAAACTTCTGTTCTTATAGATATAAATAAAAAAGAAGCAACTATTAACTTAGATGGTAATAAAATAGGAGAAGCATTAGTAACATCATTCTCTGGGTTATTTTAATATTTATAAATAAAAACATTTACAATTATGCCAAGCTTATTAGATTTACTCTCAACTACTAATTTAGGACCTACAAACAACTATGCTAGTGAAAATGATACACCTTCAATCCAAACTGGAGAAGGACTTGAAGACTCAAATTTAGATTTAACGGATAATGGTCCTATCAATGATCCTAGTAGCGGATTTGAGCAAACTTATCTTCCAAACACAACCTATAGCAATGTAGTAGGTCAAGCTTCTCCACCAGATGATGCTTCAAACCTATATAATAATGGGTTTAACGGACCATATGGGTTTGATATTGAAAATAATTCCCCTGTTAGCGCATATGGATTTACTCAAACCTATTTGCCTAACAATACTTACGAAAACAACCTACCAGGGTAATAAATGGGATTAATAAATTTAATTGCTAATCAATCTGACTTTTACTACTATCAATCTAAAGGATATGTTGGTGGTTTAGGTAATTTCTCTGCTAAAAAGTTACCATACGGAAATGATTTAATAGGAAATGGAAATAGCAATCAACCATATATTAAAACCCCAATCCCTGATACTTTTTCAACAACTCCTACTAATGCTAAAGATGTATTTTTAAGAGGAGGAGATAACTATCTTTCTATTGTTTCTAGTAATGTTCAAAGAATCTCAGCATTTATAAATGATGATCGTAATCCTTCTTTTGGAATATTTTTAGATAAACAAAAAGAATTATATAAACAACAATCAAAACTTCCTTCTACTATACTTCCCTCTCGCATTTATGATCCTAATAACCTATATATAAACTTAGCAGGAGGATCACAAGGATTACACGAACAAGGAAAAGGAGAATCAAATCTCCCCCCAATAAATTTAAATGCCCCTCTTGGTCCTCAATTATCTGCCTTAGCTCTCGCAGGAAGGATAGGTAGTATATTTGATAATGAGACCACATATGAAACTCAAACTCGAACTATATACAACAATGTACAATTTGGAGGAAATTTTTTCCAAAACACTAATTCTAACAGATTAGGATTATTATGGGCTTTAAAAATTAATACTGTTGCACCAACTGGAGCGGGAATTGTAGTTGCTAATAGTTTTAATATAGCTCTTCTTAATAATAATAATTTATTTTATTACCCTGAAGGACCAAATGGCCCATTAAATTTCTATAAAAGAGCAATTGATACTACAAAATGGTCTGATGATTCTGGAGGAATAGTTCAAATTGGATCTGCTCCTCAAGTTGGAGGAATTAATGCTTGGTTTTCTGTATTTACAAGTAAAAATTTATTTAAGTATAGTAACAATAATACTTTTAAAAATGCTCCTGCTCCTGGATCTTTAATAAAAGACTTTCGACAATTCATAAGCACTGACCAAGCACCAGATGCTGGATCTGTTGCTGCAAATACTTTATCATTTACTGACTATACTAAATTTAATAGGGTTTCTACTTATAAAATGAGTGACCCTGGATTAGGAGGTTTAAATAGATCTAACCCGTATGGACTTGCTCCTTTAGATGTATCTGGACAACCTTCTGATGCTGGAGTAGACATGGTTAATTATAAACCTATATATTCAAGTGATCAACCTGCTGCTGATATTAAAGATGCAGATTCAGTCCCATTTTATATAGCTGTTATCAATTTAGATGATCCTACTAAGAATAATTATATTCATTTTAGAGCATATATAAGTGGACTTTCTGATGTTTATGGAGCAGAGTGGGCAAACTTTAAATACACAGGACGAGGAGAAAATTTCTTTACATACGGTGGATTTACTAGAACTTTAAGTATGAATTTTGTAGTTCATGCTAATTCTAAAAAAGAACATAAAGTTATGTATCAAAAACTTAATTATTTAGCTTCTTTATTAGCTCCTAATTATTCAAGTTTTAATAAATCTGTAAGTGGGTTTATGAGAGGTAACATAGTAAAACTTACTATTGGTGATTATCTAGTGGACCAACCCGGAATTATTACAGGATTAACCTTTACTATAGATGATCAATATTCTTGGGATATAGGTAAAAATAGTGAAGGAAAGAAAGACCCGGATGCATTAAATTTACCTCAAACTATAAATGTATCTGGATTTTCATTTACACCTATTCATTCATTCCTTCCAAAAACACTTAACCAAGAATGGATTGATGCAACCCCTGGTTCTAACTTTGACACCCCATATATTAACATGGGTATTAATCAAACTACTGAATTATCTGCTAATAAATTTACTAGACCTGGGGCTACTGCATAAGAATTATTTTATTTTATATTTATAATAGAATAATAATTTTATAAATGACTAGTCGATACCAAGATATAAAATCTGCAATTACTGATCCTTCTATTGATATAAAAAGTAAAAGAACTTTTGCTATTATGGGAACAGTAAAATACCCTAAAATATCATTTAATAATGATGATATACAAGTTATCACTACAGAAGGAGATAGACTAGATCTTCTTGCCCAACAATTTTATAAGGATAGTACATTATGGTGGATAATAGCTTCAGCTAATCCTAACGTATTATCCCAAAACTCCCTTTTCCCTCCTGTAGGTAGTCAACTTCGAATTCCTATATATATTCAAAATATATTAGCCTCATACTATGTGTTTAACCACTTATCTTAATAATTAAACTATAACAAGTTATGGGAAATTTAACCGGAGAACCATTCCAAGCTGAAGTAACAAAACAAATCGATATTAGACAACGCCGTTTAGGAAAACTTAACCGCTCTCCAGAAGATTTAGTATTTTATAACAGTAGTACAGCATTCTTAAGATTAGCGTCTTCAATTAATGTTGCTGCTCCTATAGACCCTAGTGGTGCTGAAAACCCAAATCTTCCTATAGAAAAACTCCCATTTCTTACCCCGGCCTCAGACTATATTGGAGATAGCTTAGCTAGAAAATGTGTATTATTTGGAGGAACTATAGACATTTCTAACAGTGTTACAGATCCTTCATTAAATTTTGGTATTAATACAGATCCATTTTCTAGACCATTAATAGGAGCATATGGGTGGGGAGGAATTGATCAAGGATATAAACCTATGCCTGCTATAATATCTGCTAATGTATCATATTATAACAGAGGAGCAATAGCAAAAGCCACAGTAAAAATGCAAGTTAATAGTATTAAACAACTTGAAATTATTGATGTTCTTTATTGTAGAGTAGGATATACTATGCTTCTTGAATGGGGAAATACTATGTATTTTAATAATAATGATAAATTAGAAGCATTTAATGATTTTTCAACTAAACCATTAAAAGGTTTTTTTGATGGGAATACTACCCAAAACGATATTATAGCATATATTAAAGAGGAAAGAGCAACACACTCTTTTAATTATGATGCAATGTTGGGGAAAGTAGTTAATTTTAAATACGACTATAAACCTGAAGGGTATGAAGTAGAGTTAACTCTCATAGGTATGGGAGACGTAATTGAAAATTTTAAAATTAATAAGGGAACTGGAAAAACAACAGACCCTAATGCTTTAAGTGGAAAGGCAAGTACTAGAAAGGAACAAGCAAGTAAAGCTTTAGACGCTGCTAAAGACCAATTAAATGCACTTTGGAGCGATAGAGGTAATAAAATAGGATTTAAATTAAATTTAGATGATACTATTAATGCCCTTTATAATAGTGCTGGACAAGCCCCTGACATTGCATCTTTTAAAGCAGGGGATGAGAGTTGGTTAAATTCTACCGCTAATTCATATATAACAAAATTAGAAGAAGTAGCTACATTTATGCAGCAACAACACTTTAATAACCCTTCAGTCTCAATTAATGGGGTTGGGGTTGGTGGATTTACAGATCATCATTACAAAGCATTAGGAGTAATAACAGATATTACTCAACCTAAAACTGAGTTTAAAGTTAATGACATAATGGGTAACCCACTATTTTTAGGCACGGCTGGAGATAAACTTGCTACATTTGCTCAACAATTAAAATCAGCGGTATCAGCTGTTAGATCAGCAAAAGCTAATATTACTAATACCGATGCTGCATTTGACCAAGCAAAAGTAACTGAAAGTAATGCTATTGTTCAAAACCAAAGCAGGTGTAGTCTTACCCAATGGTTATATGACAACGTATATAGAAAAAACCAAGCTGAAGCCACGGTAGCTATTGGAGCCTACTCTAATGGTTTTACTAATCCTGTCTTAAAAATACCATTTAAAAAATCTGAAGGTCAAAGTAGTTGTAATTTTGAACAAGCATATATTAAATTAGGAGTTTTGTTTAATTATTTAAGAAATGAACTTTTGGTATATGATAATTCCAAAACAAATGCCGAGCCTGATCAAAAAGCCACTAGCTACTCTACAGGAGCACCTTTAGATGTTGGAGTCCCATTTTTTGATTTTGATTTAGATAGAATTAATACAGTTTGTATGAGTTTTCCTAACCAAATGTCAGGAAACCCAGAAGTATGTGTTATTCCTTTTAATTATTATGATAAAGAAACTCTTAAAACTCCTATAGATGGAAAAACTAAAGTTACCGCTGTATATAATTTTAATTTAGCCGGAGTTGAAGTTGATAATAGTGGGTATATAGTAAAAGGAAACCCATATTTAGGAAGACCTTTAGACATATATGTTAACATCAATCACATAACTAATTGTATTGATTCTTCTACAGATACATATGGTAAAACAAGTATGTTACCATTTCTAAAAGCAATAATAAATGGTATAAATGTTGCTTTGGGTGGAATTAATAGATTATCTATAGGATATGATGCTGACGTTAATAAAATAAAATTAATAGAGGAACATAATTTACAATATGAAGAATTAATGACAGGGCGTGAAGTAGCTACTTTTAATGTTTATGGAATAGCTAATGCCCCCGTACAGCAATCTCAAGAACAAACTACATCTCCTAATATAAGTAATTTATGGGGAAGTTTTGTTACCGATGCTAATTTTAGTATTAAAATTCCACCTAACATGGCCGCTTATGCTGCTATCTCAGCTCAAGCTAATGCGAATATCACAGGAGAAAACGCCACAGGATTATCTAGGCTTAATAAAGGATTAACAGATAGAATCATTACTTTTAAACTTGACCCCGCTTCTATAGGACTTCCAATTCCTGGACAAGCTAGTGACCCTACAGTAATTTTTGGAAAGAATTTAGAACTTCAATCAACTCTTTTTAAAGCAATTTATGATAGTAAATTTTTAGATAAAGACTCAGTTTCAAGTTTAGTAGATATTAATAAAGATTTAGCATTTTATATCACAGGATTCGCAGCAGAAAAAGAAAAAATGCCACCTCCCTTTTTTATTCCATTTGATTTACAACTTACAATGAATGGCCTTTCAGGAATGACTAACTATCAAAGATTTGCAGTAACTGAAAATATCCTTCCAACTACTTATAAAACATCTGTAGTAAAAGATGATAATACAAACCAAACTGTTACTCAAGGAATTTTAGATTTTCTTATTAAAGGAATATCTCATACTATTGCTGGAAATAAATGGACTACTACCATTGATAGTTTAACTGTAATCTCAAATAGATTCTCACGTTCACAAGGATCTATAACTGTGACTAATACACAGACTAATACACAATAACCTATGAATTTTAACTCTCCTTCTATAGCACTTTCAGATTTTTTAATTCGAATTCAAGCTTTGATAGATACTATTGCTTGGAGTGAAGGTACTGACTTTAAAAATGAAAATATTGGGTATAATATGATAATAGATGGTATACCAAATGATGGAACAACTAAGTATACAGGTACATATGCTTCATATAGTAAACCTAATACTTTAGAAAAATGGGGAAGAAGTTATATCAATGGAGATTCCAAATTTAACAATCATCCTAACATTTTAATTAAATGGAAGCAAGGATCTGATACTAACCAAAATAATTTCTCAAGTGCTGCTGGAAGATATCAGATTCTAGCCCCAATATGGAAAGATCTTGCAAGTAAATACTTTATTGATAATTTTTCTCCATCTAACCAAGATAAAATATGTTTAGCAATGATTGAGAGGGCTCTCCCATATATTAAACAAGGTAAATGGGAATTAGCTATTACTTCTATTTGTAAATCTTGGCCTTCTCTCCCAGGCTCAGGATATTTAGATCAAACCGCATATCCTATAAATAAGATATTATCTAAACTTAAAGAATATTACCAAACGAACAAACCTCTTTCTCCAGAAACTGCTGTTTTTTGTAACCAATATTTTTCTTTTTATCTTTCATGACCTATATACCTAAAAATAGAATCCTAAGTAATCTATACACTGATGGATCGGAATTTGTATATGTATCAAACCCATCACAGGAGTATATAGGATACTACCATAAATTATATACAGGGAAAACATATACAGGAAAAAATCAATATGATACTCCTATTAATGAAATTATTCCTGCAACCCCATCAAATGTAGTTGATTCTTATACAGATGTTTATATTCCTTCAATTAATAATAAAGTAACTACTATATTTAATAGCCCATTACCCATTAACACTACTTACTCATATACCGATTCTATACTGGAGTATGCTAAATTAGTTGATGACATCCAACAGCCCACGTTAAGAGAATTACCTTCACCATATACCCCGTTTCCACAACAGGGTGACTATGATAGTGGAAGTTTTAATAGATATTTTGCAAGAAGAAATGTTGATTCATCATATATAGAAATAAATAAACTTACATATGATAATTTCTCTTCCCAATCTGTAAGAGACTATAAAAAAGCTAAATACGCTACTGATGTATACTCAGTATATTCAACGATATGGAAAATTAGTGGAAATATAGAAGCTACATATAATTCTAATTCTACATCTATAAAAGATATTCAATCTGGTAATAACATTAAAGGATTAGACGCATATTTAAAATATAATTTTTTACAATTTTATAGATATGCTCCCCAAAATGATTTGTTTGCATCTGGAGATGAGCTAATTACAGTTACTGGAGAATCATACAGTGGATATTACCATATAGAAGAAATAAAAGGACCTACTGAGAATGCAACCCCCGCTATTGGTCAAAGAAAACTACTTTATCGTAAGTACTCGCCACAATTTCAACAAAAGAAAACCGTTAGAAGTTTGGGAATAGGATAATATTTTATTATATTAATATTGTACTAATAAATAAAGGTTATGTTTTGGTTAATAGAGACTCCAACTCAATTAGAGGCATTTTATAATAAAGGATATAAGGAAGTATTCATAGAGGTTATACCACATAACAGTAATACTCACCCTATATTAAATGATGTATCTTTAATTTACATTAAACCTATTAAAGGAAATCA
>Ga0181347_1000695_pt1 | contig 11172 bp, 12 predicted proteins | sample Su13VDMM110SN_FD_130102 | JGI IMG/M metagenome (GOLD analysis project Ga0181347, IMG submission 130102) | Freshwater viral communities from Lake Michigan, USA - Su13.VD.MM110.S.N | ecosystem: Environmental > Aquatic > Freshwater > Lake | place: USA: Michigan | collected 2013-07-16
ATTTAGGTATTGAAAATAATATGGCTTGTGAATTAGTAGCATCAAAAGATTATTATTTATTAGCAACTGATATTTATAAAGTTTTGGTTTTGAATAGAGATAATAGAACACAACCAGCTAAAGAATTTTTAGAAGAACATTATGCTCGTTATACGAAATTATTTGAAAGTAGTAATCTATTAAATAGAAAAATGAAAGATAGTTTAAAACCTGTTATGAATAATAATGGTAATTCAAATAGTGATACAAATAGTGATATATCTGTTTAAGATGATGCAACAACATATTTAATATTAGACATTTGATTGGCTGAATTAGTAACAAATACCATATATGAAGCAATATTGGTTAATGGTGATGAAAAAGTTACTGTATTATTAACTAATGTTTGTTGAATAATAGCACTATGTCCTGTAGCATCAACAGCAAAAGCTACAACATTACTTGCTGGTAATCCATTATCAGTAATAGATAAAGTCATTACTAAACCATTAATAGATACATTATCAATAACTGGTGCTTTGTGTGGTGTAGCAGTTGCTGATGGGCTATTTTCACTTTCAACAGTGCTGTTAAAATTATTAGCAATGTATCTATCACTTTGTGTTACAGCAACAATTTTGTATGTTTGTGCTATACCGTTGGTTAGTCCAGTAATTAAATATTGAGTAGACGTTGTATTAAATAATTCTTCATTGTTGGAATTTCTAATACTATATTTTTGTATTGGGAAACCATTTGTAACTGATGCGTTCCAACTTAAAGATATTGCTTCATTTAATCCTGTTGCTACTAAATTAGTAACAGCATAAGGTGATGAATGAATTGTAAATGTTGATGTTAGTGCGTCACTTAAAACTGTATTACCATCAGCTGATACAGCCACTGTTTTACAACTATAAGTATAACTTTTTCCAACTTCAACTACTTTACTAAAATAAAATGATTGACCATACCCATCGTCTAGTTCTTGTTTTGGAACAAACTTCTCTAAGATATTCAGTTCATTATAAATATTATAACCTGTAATAGTTGCTCCGTTTCCAGTCATTACATAAGCTCTTGCATTAGGAGGTGTTCTTGTAGGAGCAATAACTCCACTAATATTAATATCACTTGGACGAGAACCGATAGTTTCTATAATACCAATGGATTGAAAGCCATTTACTAAAAAGTCACCAGCAGTTGATGGTATGCCGTAAGGAATAAATGAAATTTGATTTGATTTTTCACCTTCACCAGCAGAATTAGAGTATGTTACATAAAATGTATAAGAAGTTCCATTTGTTAAGTTGCTAATGTCTTGTGAAGTAGATGATAAAGGAGATACTGAATAGAGTGTTTTACTGCTTTCACCTAAACTTGTTTGATATACATATAGTTTTATAGCAGTTGTTGTCCAGTAAGAACTATCACTTGGAGCAGACCAAGTAGCAGTAGCTCTTCCACTTCCAGCTGATAAAACACTTTCAAGATTTGGGGTATTTGGTAAATTTGATGGTGTAGCAGATAAAACATTAGAAACACCACTACTACCAATAGCATTTCTTAATACTAAACTTACTTCATAAGTTGTATTTGAATTTTCTTGAATTATTGACATATCAGCTGATGTTACTGAAACTTGATATGAACCATTAACCATAACAGAAGGCATTGTTTTTTCAATTGAAGCCATATCACTTAGGTCAGTAACTATCACAACAACTTTTGTTGCTTGTGGACTGCCTTGTGGAACTGTAAATGATGCAACAATTCCATTATCAATACCAGTAGCTGATACTAATGTTGGTGTTAGTGGAATTAGTAAAGCAGGTAAAGTGACTGCTGGACTTTTTAATGTATTTCCATCAGCATCAATTTGTTCTAGTCTTACAATAAGCTTATGATTTTTTGGAAATTGTGAAGATAGATCAGCATAAGTTGCTGAGTGTGTTAATGAAACTCTCGTCATATCTAAAATGCTATTGGTAGCATCTGTTACTAACAAATACTGTTCTACAGCAGTAAAAATAGCGTCCATTTCCCAACTAACTGTTCGGTCAGCATTGTTTGCAACTAAAGTAAGGGGCATTATATAGAATTACAATAGAAAAAAAAAGAGGAGTTGCCTAAATGTTGTTACTATTGAATGTAATTATTTTCAAGATTTCCTGTTTGAAATACTTTTTTTGGTTCATTAATAGTTATTACTGGTTCTATATAAAATTTACCTTTTGGAAAGTCTAAAGTATTAAATTTTGATAAAGGTATTTTGGTGCTTTTTCTAACGTTTACTGTTTTATTTTGAATTGCTAAACGATTGATTGTAGAAGGCATTCCTTTTATAAAATATACGAATATAAAAAGTATTATGTTTTAATAATATAGTTGATGGCGACGTTTGGTGGGTATGTTTCATTTGAAGCCGATGTATTATTATCTGTATTTCCAGTAAATTTTTCATTACTTACATTTTCTACAACTTTGTATACACCACTTTGTAAATCTACTGCTAGTGTAGCCCCATTATAAGCCTCAAAGTAGTTATAAGAGTGATTATGAGTTCCAATACTATCTTCAGCATAAGATCCAACATCTTGTCCTGTAATATATGAACCATATGCATTTTTATAAGTGCTATTTGTTCCTGAAGCTCTTAAAAAGCAACCTCTTAGGTCAGGTGTTTGGTTAGATTTTAGTAAGTTATATAGTGCTACAAACTGTGCTTCATTAAATTCACTACCATCACACATAAGCCAACCTGCTGGTGCTGTTAAACCAATGTAAGCAGTAATAGAACCTGTTGGTGATGATGATGATGATGATGAACCCGATTGTGCTTCTGTAAAAAGTAATGAATTAAAGATTGGTAAGTTTTCTATTGGTGGAGGATAAGTAGCCATTTTATTATAATATTATCACAAAATTATTTTATATATTAATTTATATAAAACAATGCCAAGAAAGAAAAAAGATGATGAACCTTTACCAACAAATAAAATTATTAATTTTTATGAGCATATCCCTAAAGATATGTTAAATAAAAATGAAAATCCTAATTATCATTTACATCAAATTAATCTGCCTTTTCGTATGGTAATTTGTGCCCCTTCGGGGTCAGGTTGATTGCCCCCCGTCCTTAACGGGACGGGGGGCATATTAGGCAAAACAAATTTTCTTATTAATTTATTACACTTATTTAGTCAAGGTAGTAAAGGCTCATTTTTTTCAGTCACAATCGTAACAGCACTGGCTGATGAACCCCTGTATAAATGGTTATCGTTGCAGTGTCCTCAAATTCAAATTAAAGAAGGATTACAAAATACTCCCCTATTAGATAAAATGGATAAATCCCTTAATCATTTGGTTATATGGGATGATTGTGTGTTAGCAAAGGATCTATCAATGGTTGAAAAATATTATATGAGAGCCCGTAAGCAGTCTTGTAGTTGTATCTTCATTTCTCAGTCCTACTTCAAAACACCAATCTTCATTCGTAAAAATTGTAACTATATGGTCATTCTAAGACTATCAGGAAATAGAGAAATCAATTTAATTTTAAGTGAATTTGGATTAGGTCTTACTAAAGAACAGTTACTAGAAATGTATAAGTATGCTACCAAAGAAAAATTCTCGGCTTTGGTTATTGATATGGAAGATATGGATAAACGATTTCGTAAAGGTTTTTTAGAGATTCTAGATCCTGATGATGTTGTATTTAATAAACTATAAGTCCATAGTAAAAAAAGATGTATTTAGTTATAAATTACAGATTAATAAGTTCCATATTGATACTACTATATACTACTTATGTACTTATTTTTGTTCAGCACAACCGTCGTCTTCACTGTCTTCACTGTCTTCATCTTCATCTACCCAATCTAAATCTTGAAGTTTTAAATTTTTAAGTGCATCGTGTGATTCTTTTATCTTTAATCCATATTTTCCTGTCAATTCTTTTATGTACCTTTTAACATCCCAGTGTTCCTCCTTATTACGAATATTTTTTGAGTAACAGTAGGTCTTATATTTATCAATAAATGCTGATATTTTTATGATACTACTACCCTTCTTTTCGATCGTCTTTTCATTAATAAATCTTTTTAAATAATCTCTATCATTTTCTTCTATATATTCTTGTTTCTTTTTTTCCATTTCTGGTGTTAATTTGATTTCATCATAAAGGTTTCCATTCATCATTATATAGGTAAAGATAGCATCATATTTAAGTTTCATTTCTTCTTCAAATTTTACATTTACAGGAAACTCATTATCCATAGGAAACACAACGACTCTGTCAATCATTGATTTTGCTACCATAAACTGTGGTAGGTTATTTGTTAGTAACCATAAACAACAGATAGCGATAAGTGTTTCATTAGACATATACATTGCTCTATGGTCTAGTGGGTCACCACCTGTAATACCCTTTACCATTTCTTCATTTATATAGTCAGTTGATTTTGTTTCACTAATGTAACCCGCTCTACACTGCCTTGTTTTTTCAAGGTGTGTAGTGATTTGACTTCCATATTTTTGTTGAATAATTGTCTCTTTGCTTAAAGTATCAAATGATTTGACAAAAATGTTACGAAAAATCTTAAATAACAATGATTTTCCATTACGACCTGAACCTGTTACTATAAACAAGTATCGTAAAGGTCTGCCTATCATACAAGATTTAACTGTATTAATAAATAGATCTTTTGTATCCTTGTTACCACAAAACAATTCTAGAAAGTACTTGTCAATATCATCAAGTTGTTCTTTTGAAATATTATCCAAAAATGTTGCATTACATTCATAATCAAATTTATCTTCGATAGTTCTATCACGAACTTCATTAGTTCGAATGTCAATGATTTTTTTATCTTTTATTGGTAGTAAATATTCCGCATTATTCACATCTTTTGAAAACTTTGCATCAAATATTAAATCAGTAACTTCTTTTGCAATATGATTTTTATCTGTATGTGTTTTTAAACGTTTTCGGACTTGTTTTTTGCATTTTTCAGTCAATTTAACCTCAGGAGGGGGGAAATAGAAGTAAAATTCATTTGATAACATATTTTTTAAAACGTGGTCATAAGTTGCTTCCCATAAACAGTTGTCGTTAAAGTAGTAGTACTTTCGAGTTTGACCTCTGCCTTCGACTCCGCATCGAAAACGATTGCCATACTTTTCAATAAACATTTTTGCAATATCTACGTCAGTTAGTTCATCAATAAGATCTTCTTCAGTCTCCGTTCCCCAACGGTTTGCATAACCTTCAGGACTACATTCTTTTGCGATTGTTTTCAAGTGTTCTTTGGTTAGCATCGGTTTGTTGTCTTTTTTTTTAGTTTGTTTTAGTGCATTATAGATTTTGATACAAACTTTTCTATGATTGAATGTAGTGTAGTCTACAAGACCTTTACCATCACCAAGTTTGGACCATTCACAGAATAAGTCTAGTCCATCATTTCCAAGTTCATTTTTTAAAATTTGTCCAATTCGAATCCATTCACTATATTGTCCTTTTGAACACTTCTTGTCTCGAATGCAAACAAATAATGCATATTCAAAATCACATTCATATTTTTCTTGTTCAATACTTGGGGCAGAGATATTTGATAAAGATTCATTTCGAGGTAAAGCATCCATTTCAAAATTTGTGTTACCCGACACTGAAGCAAAAGTATTTTCAATTTTTTCTGGTATTTTAACATTTTTTTTTATAATTGGTTTTATTTTTGGTTTTTTTATTTTATCATTAAAGATTTTGTCAATATCACTAAAATCAACAGTTGGAATTTTACCGTTATAACTGTAGACTTGTTTATCGATACGCTCCCACATATTATTTTTTTTAATTAAATCCCCAGTGAAGTCTCGAAAAACACCCTGTTGGTCTGTGTAATGTGGAACATTATTGATACGAATGTAAATATGAATGCCTTTTGTATTTCCTTTTGTGTATGGGCAGTTAAATACTAAACTATACTGCAAATTATACCAGTCGGGATTTTTTTTTGCTTCAAATGCTTTTAGTTCATCCATAGATGTAATACTTGGTTCATCAATATCAATACAGTAAAGATTATCAGTATGTTTTAAAAATAATGAATGGGCAAGTGTCAATGTTTTTTTTTCCGAAAAACTAGTGTTATTTTTTAACCTGGGATGATTTTCCAAATTACTAATATATACGGCATTTTTATGTTTTTTTGTTACTTCTTCAAGTGAAGCATTATTTTTTTCACCATAAGGTTGCTTATCACCATCACTATCTCGTAGGTAATACCAAATTAAATGAGATGGAATTTGTTCGTTTTCAAGGAAGGTAACTAGGTCAGTCATTTTATAGATTATACGGAGATTTTTCTTTTGGTTAATTTTCAATTCAATTTTTTACTAAAAGATTTTTATTACAAAAAACTTAATAAATTATCATAGAAATAGAAGGTTGTAAGCGTATTCAATTTTTTATATTTTTTATATTTTTTGAAATAAAAATGATGTTAAAAGAGGCATTTTTGAGCATATTTTTTTGATAAAATATTTACAACACCACGTTTTTAAAACCTAGTGTGGAGGGGGGAGTTTTTTAAATTATTTAATATATATGTTTTTTAGAAATACTAATGAATATCATTTTTTCTAAACCCTTCAAAAAATCCCCCCCCCCTATCTCAAAAAGTTGGATCTTTTTTGATCCAACTTTTTTGCAGAAAAAAATATCAAGATAAATAAACTGAACATATGACATCAACACAAATAAAGAAACTAAATGCTTATCCAGAATGGAATTCACCTATAACATATGAACAAGTATTACATTATATTCAAAGCATCAATGAAGAGGAAGAAGAACCACAATATCCACCAAATTTAACATCACAACAAAAAACAAGATATCGACAGAAATTTAGTCAAGATTTTATTGTAGAACCACTGCACAATCAATTAACTATCTTTTATCAACCTCATATCCAAGGACAAGAGAACCAACGTATTAAAATACCAGTAGCAAGACCAAATCAACATCAAGAAATCTTAGAACAAATTTATAATGATGATAAACTAGGTTTAGGAACAGGATTAGATCAATTTTATTATCAAGTATGTAGTCAGTATATTGGTATTAAACGCATTGAAGCAAGAGCATTCTTAAGAAAACAAGGAAATTATCAAATTACAAGACCTATTCATAAAGTAATTAATCAACCTATTTTATCAAAAACACCGAATGAAATATGGGGTATGGATATTACATATATCAATTATTTACAAGTCAAAACAAAGAAAAATGAACAAGGTGAACGAGAACCAAGAGAAATCAATCCAAGAACATTTGGTGTAATGAATGTAGAGAACAAACTAACAGAGAATCTAAATCAATTCAATGATGATGGAACAAAAGGATATATATTAACAATCGTTGATTTTTTTTCAAAATATGTTTGGGCAAGAGCATTACGAAGAATGACAGCAGAATTAGTCTTACAAGCATTTGAAAGTGTATGCAATGAAACAAATACACATCCACATATTTTGATTACTGATAATGGTAAGGAATTTACAAATCAAAATATAAAACAATATTGTAAAGATCATAATATACAACGTCGAGTTGCAACCAGTTATAAACCTACTACTAATGGATTAACAGAGCGAATGAATCGAGAAATCAAAAAGAAAATCAAAGCAGGTTTTGTACGTAATAATAATCTCGAATGGGTAAGTCATTTACAAACCTATTGTGATAATATTAATAATCAAAGACAGTCAACAACAGGATATAAACCAATTGAATTATGGAAACCACTATATCAACCAGTTAATAGAACAAGATTACCTGATCCTGATTTAAAACCCAATGATTTTTCTAATGATAAAGAACTACGACAAAGAATTGAATCAAGAATTACCAACAAAGCAAAAGCAATCTTAGCAACACAAAAGGCACATCAATATCAAGTAGGTGATTATGTAAGAGTCAAATTAGTTGCAGTTGATAGTAAATATCGTAAAAGAAATAAAGATGGAAAATGGGAAAAGAAAAAAACCGCAGTACACTACTCACCAAGATTATATCGAATTTCGAAAATATTAAAATCAAATGAGTTACAAGGACAAAAATACTATTTAGATCTCTTGGAAGGTGAAAATCCTGAAGATAATAATGAATGGAGACCTGTTGGTAAAAATATGACAAGTAGAAATGGTAAAGAATATTTTAAACCCTATTCTTTTTATAGTAGTGATTTATGGTTTGTTCCTGTAAATAATATTTCACCTACTGTTCAAACTAAAACAAGAGCAGATATTATTAATTTTTTTAAACCCTATCCACCAGTTAATCAAGCACAACTAGATGAAGAGGAACGACAACGCCAAGAGGAGGAAAGACAACAGCAAGAACAGTTGCGTTTAGAACGAGAGGAAAGACAACGAGTAAGACAACAGGAGGAGGAAGAACGAGTACAAAGGAGATTGCAAAGACAAATAGAAAGACAGCAAAGAGAAAGAGAACAAGAAGAACATAGACAACATCAAGAAGAGATTAGGCAACAAAGACTAGAAGAAGAAAGAGAAAAAAGATTACGACAACTAGAAGAAGAAAGAAGAAGAAATCAACAGTATGAAAAGACAACTCGAACTGGTAGAACAACAAAAGTAAATTCAAGATATAAAGATTAACGGTGTAGAAGATGTACGGGGTGGGGGGATTTTTTAAAAATAGTTATATACAGTAAAAATTAGTACTTGACTTGGTAGTTTTTGATTTATATTTAAAAAAAATTACCTCCCCCTTTTGAGATCTTTAGTTTAATTTGATATTAAGAATATATTTAGCAAATGTATAGTAATGAATTACGATATTGGACTGAATGCTATTCCATCCTTGAAAAACGATGTTGCTTTTGGTTTGAGCAAGCAACCGTTGGTAGTCGAAATTTTAACGAAGTACTTTGACGAACCCATAACGGAAACTAAACACAAGTTCTGTAGATATGATGCATATTCAGACACAACGAAATATGAAATTAAAAGTCGCAGATGCAGATATAAAACATTTGCAACGACCATTATTCCTGTTCACAAAGTTAAAGACATAACTGATAGACTGGTTTTTGTTTTTCACTTTACAGATGGTTTGTACTATATTGTTTATGATGCAGACTTATTTGGAACATATAAACAAGAGTTGATTACGTATTATAGAACAGGTGGATCGAATGAACCAGTTTTACACTTTATGATACCAGTAGAGCAGTTACATCGAATTGAAATTTGATCTGTAACGGTTGCGAGCGTGAAAAACGCTCGCTTGATATAAAGCGCGCCAAGTTCTCGATCAGCCCCATAGCCAGACCCATTCGATATAGACACCATATACGTAGTATATGAATCCAAGGTTTTGCACATAGGTCGCGCACAGACCTTGGGCGGTTGGCGCGCTTCATACTGGCTCGCACTTTCGCGCTCGCAAATATATCCGTTTATAAAAACCCTCCCCTAATATTTGAATACAACGTAAATATAACGGGGGGAAAATAAAAAAATGCTACTAATAAATATATATTCTTTTTTATAATTTATAATTTATTTATATTTTCTTTTTTTTAAACAACCCCCCAAACATTTCCCCCAACACTTCAAATAAAACTATTATTTTTAAAGTCATAGTAGTTATAATCAAATTCAGTAAGTATAATATGTTTTTGAAATAATTTTCTGTATTTTTTATTTTTTCTATTTAAAATCTTATAAAAGTTTTCTTTATCTTTGTCCAAGTCTGCTTTTTCCAATGCAATATGAACAAGCAGATCAGTATATTTTTTTGGTAACGTATTCATTTCATCATCACTCCACTCCAAGTGCTTCAAAAACGCAGCAATCAACATACACTCATCCAAAGAAGTTCCAAGTATCAGTTTATCGAGCAAGTCACTGTTACTATCAATCATATCACAAAGCGTTTTCATCTCCATCTTACAATAATATATAGCGTTTTCTTTATATTATTTTGATATAAAGTATTTTCAATTTTTTACAATCAAAGGATACTGTTTAATTATTTCCGTACTAATTTCAGTGGGTAATGATGCTAATATTTCTTGTAATTTTATAACATCAACTAAATGATACCCATACTTTGACCACATTTCATCACTAATATTTTTATTTGCTTTTATACGTAAAGATCTTTGATATTTATTTGTTTTTTGTTTATCACTATTGTACTTTTTCATATATTCCTTCATATATTCACTACTATTTGCAGGCATTTTTCTATATATATTCTAAATAATTTATTTTTTATATTGTTTTATGATAAAGTGTTGGAAGGGTAAACTAGTGCAATTGAACGATAAACATAGTGTAAATCTACACCAGTTATTATTAGTTGTTTTAAGGAATCTAAATCTAAATCACTTTTCATTTGATAGATAGGTTCTCCGCAGATACATTCAAACTCATCATCATAGTATGGATTTAGTAGTTTATTTGTTTTTCTAATTTTTGCCTTATTTTTAAGAACCCTTTTTAGTTCCTTAATATCCGCTGTTTCAATTTCAACAATAAAACTATACGTATTCATATCTTGTTTTTATCAATAAAATCAATTACTTCTAATTCAATTTTTTACTATCAGTATAGATCTAGTAAGTAGTATTCAATTTTTTATATATATTTTAAAAAATTTATTTTTTATATTGTTTTATGATAAAGTTTTTAGTTTTCAGAAGCAGACTCGATACTTTCTAAACAATCATAAAGATCTTTTATATCATTCATTTTATTTAAATAGTTGCACTCCTTTACTTCTTCTTTTTGTTCATCTATTATTTCCATAATATTTTGTAATTTACTTTTAACTTTTTGCTTTACAAGTGTTTCCATAAGAACTAATTGTGGTAAAGTAGTAGGACAACAGTTGTGTTTTTCGATTTTAACTGCACAAAAGAATTTCAAGTCATTTAATACACCTATGATAAAAAGATCATAATTTTTACAAGTGTTGCAACATATATTTTCAATACGTTTCTTCAGGTCTGTTTCATAGGATCTGATATGTTGTAGTTTAATATTTAAGCAGTTAATACACATTTTATAACAAAGTTTTGGTGTGAACTAGGTGTGACAAAGTATATTCAATTTTTTACTATCAGTTTAGATCTAACAGTAATATTCAATTTTTTA
>Ga0181347_1000696_pt1 | contig 11168 bp, 3 predicted proteins | sample Su13VDMM110SN_FD_130102 | JGI IMG/M metagenome (GOLD analysis project Ga0181347, IMG submission 130102) | Freshwater viral communities from Lake Michigan, USA - Su13.VD.MM110.S.N | ecosystem: Environmental > Aquatic > Freshwater > Lake | place: USA: Michigan | collected 2013-07-16
AACGGAGTTTTTCAATCTTCGGATATTAAAGTTGGTGGTTCTACAACTTCTTACGGAGCACCATCAAGCGCCTCTTCCACAACCAATTTCTATGCTGGCTGTGTTATGCGTATCACTTCTGGCGGTGGAGTCGACCAATATAAAAGAATTAATTCTTATGAAACGGGGGGAACCCCAAAGATCTTTGAACTAGATTCGGAGTTTAGTATAGCTCCAGTAGCTGGGGATAGCTATGAAGTATATCCTTATGTTTATGTTTTTGGAGACGGAAACGAAACAGCGGCTGAGGGTATTGCTATTATTGACCCAAATACTTCAAACTCGGTTTCACGAATCGAAATGTTGAATATCGGAAGAGGTTATAGAAACGGCCAGGCATTTGTTGGTATTTCACCACTATATATCCAATATAATTCTGATGGTGGACTCATACAGATGTCTTCTACCATTACTTCTTCAGATAACTTTATTGCGGCGGAATTAAGCCCAATGATATCACCACAAGGTGGTCACGGTTCAGATCCATATCAAGAACTATTTGCTAACAAAATTTGTGTTTTCACTAAGTTCTCAAACACCGAAGCAGGTGTTATCTCTACCAATAATGATTTTAGACAGATAGGTATTATTTCTAACCCTAAGCTGACCAATGTTGATTTGTTCTTCTCAACAGCCACAGCTGTCGGAACTTTTAGAGTTGGAGAAACCGTAAGACAATTTAAAAATATCAAATTGGCTGGAAACGTAACTGTATCTACGACAGCAAATACCATTACAAAAACTGATGGTGGAAAAATCTCAACAACAATTGCAATTGCAAATGGTGGTATCAACTATGACTCGACATCCAACAATAGTTTGGTAATTACGGCTCCTGAGGGTGGTGGGACAACAGCAACTGCTACCTTTATCAACAACGGTTCAGGAACAATTACTTCTGTAACTGTTACAAATCAGGGGACAACATATGAGAACGCCCCAACAGTAACCGTTTCAGGCGGATCTAACGCTGTTCTAACTTCCACTTTGGCAAACCCAGAAGTAACTTTTTTTACTGATTCGTTTGTTGCTGGTGATTATGTCCTTGTTCAAACTGGATCAAATAACTGGATTAACACAGTTTCAAGCGTTCCTTTTGATTATCAAATTGTAACCTCAAGCAACGCATTGTTCTCTAACACAAATGCCAGAGTTTCAAAACTTGAATTGGGTGCTACGGGTGTCGTAACCTCAGTATCAACAGGACAGATAACGCTTTCTAACGTACAAGGTATATTCCAAGAAGGTAAAAAAATTGTTGGACTATCAACAGGAGCCACAGGAACTATCAGAACATCAAACTCAATTTTTAATGCAATTGAGTTAAATGATAGAAATCCAAATGGATTTGGTGTCATGGTTCAACTAACAAAACTTCTTGGAACTCTGGGAGCTGATAACTTTCGAAATGATGAAAGTATTGTACAAGAAAATTTAGTATCATATTTTAATGCAAGCGGCACTCTTCACCACATTGAGGTAATTGCTGGTTCGGGTAATGATTTGGCTTATATTACCAATAGAAAAGGCGTCTTCATAACTGGCAACAATCCAGTTGTTGGAGAAAACAGTGATGGTATTCTGACAAATGTGTCTGCAATTTATCCTGGAGATTTTGTAAGGGACAGTGGAAAAATCTTGTTTAGAGAAAACAGTATTCCGATATCAAGAGCATCAAATAAATCAGAGATAGTTAAGATCATTCTGGATTTTTAAATCATCCAATGCTTTCTTATCTCCATTATAAATAAAAGAAATAATCTTGGAGCAATAGATGCCATTAGGTACAGACTTTAACGTTTCTCCCTATTTTGATGACTTTGATCGTCAAAAGGGTTACAGAAAAATTCTTTTTAAACCTGGCGTTTCTGTTCAGGTAAGAGAACTCAACCAACTCCAAACATTGCTCCAAGATCAGATCGAGCAGTTCGGTGATAACGTTTTAAAAAGAGGAACAATCGTTGAGGGTTGTGGATTATCGTATTTTCCTGTCTTTCCTTATGTGAAAATTAAAGATAAAGAAACGGATGACACTCCTGTTAATGTTTCTACTTATGAGGGAATGTATGTAAGGAACTCTGCCAATCTAGAAGCTCTTGTCGTTACCACAAAGGATGGATTCGAATCAACAAATCCAGATCTTAAAACTCTTTATGTAAAATATACCAATTCAGGAAATAATGGAAATACTTTTCAATTTACTGCCAACCAAAACCTAACTGTATACGATAAAGCATATCCAATCTTCAACTATGATATTGTTGATGGTTCTAGCGGATTTTCTAATAACGACACAGTTGTTGTCGTTCCAGCTATTGCTATTCAAAACTCAACAGGCGGTGCCACATTCCCAGCTGGAGCTTTCACAAACACCCACATCATCACTAATAATGTAGCAAATCTTGAAATTATCGAGGTCGATTCTACCTCAAATAGCCAGGCGCTTATTCTAAGAGTTAAACCTGTTGCTAACAATCTAAAAACAGCAAACAGTATTCTTTGGACTATCAATCCTGGAGATACCATCACAAACCTGTCCAATGTTGGTAATTACGCAAATGTAATCGCCATTGTTGGATCAGGTGCTGAAGCTACTTTGGTGACAGATGCTCTGGGAAAACTTACTTCAATCCAGGAAGTGAATCTTGGAAGAGGGTATTATGTCCGCCCACATGTTGCTATCTCAATTACATCTGGCGGTACATCAATTACAAACAACCAGATTAACCAGGCCAACGTTACTGCACTAAATTACAAAGCTGTTATACGGGTTGCAGAAAACGCAGTTATTCCTGTTGGTACTGGGTACGGAGTTAAGGTCTCCCAAGGTGTGGTTTATCAGAAAGGATATTTTTCTAGAGTTGAAGAACAAACAGTTGTTGTTGAAAAATATTCCAACACTGGATTTAATTCTGTTGTTGGGTTTGACACCCAAGAACTAATCGTAACATCTAGCCAAGACAGTTCTCTGTTTGATAACGCATCAGGTACCAGAAACCAGTTTGCTCCAGGCGCTGATAGACTTCAGCTCAACCCACAACTCATTGTTCTTTCACCATCTGAAGCCCAATCAAATACCGACTTCCTTCCAATTATTGAATTTTCGGAAGGAGTTCCATTCCGCCAAAGAACCCAAACAGTTTATAACGTTGTTGGCGATGAAATGGCGAAAAGAACTTATGAAGAAAGCGGGAATTATGTCATCAACCAATTCTTGGTTATGCCAAAGGATGATAATGTTTTTGCAGATACTGCTAATACATTTCAAGTAGTTGTTGACCCAGGTACAGCATATATCAAGGGATATAGAATATCTACAACAGGAAACTTCACTGTTGATGTAGAAAAGGGCAAGAATACAATAAATCTTCCAGCAGCAACATCAAGGATTGCTTATGGATCATTCATTAAAATTAACAATCTTGGTGGTGTGTTTAGATTTAACTATGGCGATACAGTAGCTCTCTACGATACGGCCAAGTCTTATATCTCAACTATCAGTAACGGAACCAATGCCATCACTGCTCCTTCTGGCAGTATTATTGGCTATGCAAGAATGAGATCTCTATTGCCTGGAGATAATAACGACGAATATCACCTATATCTCTTTGACATCAAGATGAATTCTGGTAAGAATTTTGCCGATGTGAAATCAGTTTATTATAATAATATACCCGATAGTGTTACGGCTGTCGCCGACACTATTCTAGATGCTTCATCAAGAACAGTATTGATCGATGTTGGGCCAAATTTAAGTGGTCTTCTTGTTAAAAATCAAAAAGCAACAAAATCTGCCAACAATGTCACATACACATATAGAACCTTTACTTCAAAAGTCTGTGAACCCACTGGTTATTTTACAGTCACAAAAGGTGGAGATGAAACTTTCCCATATTCTGGGACATTGATAAATTCTCAGAAAAAAGAATTTATGGTTATTCCTTTAGGTAATTTTCAAGCACAGGCAAATGCTACTGGTTCCATTTCTTTCACAAGCACAACAGCAAACGTTAATGGAACAGGAACTGCGTTCTTAACTGCTTTCAGATCTGGAGATTATATTAAAGTAGCCAATGCAAGTTCAAACGCAATTGGTAAAATCTTAAACGTTGCTAATAATACTTTCTTGACACTTACTGCCAATGCTCCTCTTACAATTGCAGGCAATGGTGTCTTGTATTACCCCAACAATGTTCCGTTGGCGATGACCAGAGACGGAAGAAGTATTGTAGTTGAAAGTAACGGTTCGATTACTGTGTTCATTGGCAACACAGTTGCTACTACAACAGGCAGTGCTACCACTATGAATGTTATGACTGCATATAATATTAAAGCATCCGCAGTAAACCCAGTAGCAAAAAATATCAACAGAGGCATTTTCTCAAGAATCAAACTTGCCAATTGTGGTCCTAGTTCAACTTCTGATATATTTGGGCCATGGCCTCTTGGAGTGCCTGACGTGTTTAGGCTCAAAAAGGTTCTAAAAGCCAACGGAGCTTCTGTTGCTCTAACATTTAGTTCTGATACTGCTGGAGTTTCAAACACCAATGCTTTCATTACTGTTTCTCATCAATTTGCAAACGGAGATTCAGTTGTTTATAGTAACACTTCCGGAGCCGCTATTGGTGGACTTGCAAACAATACCACGTATTATGTCGTTTCATCTAACTCTTCTGGAATCAAATTAGCCGCAAGTAGAGCCGACGTTTATACCGGTACAGTAATTAATATCACATCAGTATCAGGTGGTGGTAACCACACAATCACTGGCGAAAGACTTTACTTTGCCAATGGAACTTCTGGCACAACAGATGTAACAAATGATTTCTATGTGGATCATCGTCAAAATGAAGATTTCTTAGACATCTCACATCTTGTAAGAAAACCAAACCCCAGCAGTGTTCTTTCTAGCAATGATGTTCTTCTAATTGAATATGATGCATTTACTCCTTCTGGTTCTGGAGTAAAGACAATCAACTCATACACCATTAATGACAGTAATAGCAACGTTTTGTTGGGTAACTCATCCATTAACACTCTTGAGATCCCTGAAGTCTGGGGTACAACAGCCTCGGCTGATGTATCGTCAAATGTTGGATATTATGATCTTAGAGATCAGTTTGACTTTAGACCTTCTGCAGCAAACACAATTCCTCTTGTTTCACAAGCTTCGAACACATCAATTGTTAACCCAACCGTTCCAGCTTATGCAAATAGATTTACTGCATCTGAGAAGAAATTCCCTCTTAATGACTCTGACCTAACTTCTAACGTCAGTTACTATCTCGGAAGAACCGATAGAGTTGTGGTTGATATAAATGGAAATATTAAAGTCATTGATGGTTATGATGGTAAAGCAGAAGCTCCACCACCACCAAATGATTCTATCACTCTACAGCTGTTGGAGATTCCTCCATATCCATCACTTCCAAAGAACCTCAGTCAAGAAACCATTAAACTGGCTGACACTCAGGTTTACAATGGAAAGGGTTCTAAGAGAATCTTTGAATATACTATTGGAGCTCCAATTGACGAAAAACAAAGAGAGATTCTGCAAGTAAGAAACTACACCATGAATGATATTGCTGGTCTTGAGAACAGAATTACTTCTCTAGAATATTATGTTTCTTATACGCTTTCTGAAGTTGTGGCAAAGACAAGATATATTCCATCTTCGGTTGATCCAGGAACAGACCGTTGGAAAATTGGATTCTTTGTTGATCCATTCACAAGTTATAACTATTCTGAGGTGTTGGATCCAGAATTTAGCTCAATTATCGAAGACGATATGTTGACTGCTGACATGGTTGAGGATATTCTTGAGTTTAGACACGAATCATCACCAAACTCAGGACGTTCTATTTCTTCAATACCATACCAAGAAGTTACTGTGTTTAGGCAAACTGATGCGACTGAATTTCTACCAGTTATTGTAGAACCACTACCACCAAATCCAGACGAACCACTACCACCCGATCCACCAGAACCACCCGTACCCACAGTTGTTCAACAGATTACTTCTGAGATCAAAAACAACAAGAATCTATCTTGGAGCAGAACAGCCCAGGTATACGAAGATTGGGATTTCGTTATGTCAGCAACTTCAGGTCCTGTTGAGATCTATATGAATCATAGAGCAAGACAAAATGCTATTGCTGTGTTTCAATCTCAATCGCTAGATGGTCCATTTGTTGAGATAATAAACTCAAACTCAGGAACAGGTATTACCCAGGCTGACATTAACATTAAAGGTATCTCAACACTTCTCGATGGGGCTGGATATTATAAGCCAGGTGTGACGTTTAGATATACTTCCTTCGTTCCTGATACTACAGTTTATTGGTTCAGAGATCATCATAAGATTCTCTTCACACATGACCCAACTGGTGGAATCTACTACAAAGTTAGAGTTTACAAGGGACCAATTACAACAAATAATGGTGTTTATGGAAAATACTCATTTAAGATTTTCTATCCAACTGATTCGGTATCAAACAGAACAACAGTTATTTCTGTAAATCCAGACCAATATACATATATTGGAGAAGTTATTAGCATCACACCAAATAGAATTGGAATTGGTGGATCAAATATCTCTGATCCAAATAACCAACAAATTTGGACAAGTATATTTGGTTCTCAACAGTTACAAAATAACCTTAATTCAACATACTGGTGGACCTCTGGTTACATACATGTAATCAACGTTGTTGGCTTAAAGCCAAATACATATCACAACTTTACCTTTGATGGCGTCGACGCAACATCAAAATGTGTGCAGCTAAGAACAACAACAACCAATACAACTGGTTTGTTGAGTGATGAAAATGGCACTATCCAGTTTGAGTTTTATAATGATTATTTCATTGATTGGACAACAGTAACAACAGAATTCGCCGACCAGCGAGTTAGATCAGGGCTAACTCCAGGCGATAAATCGCTAACAATTTCATCTGCTGATTTTAGTTCTTATGCATATGGTGTTCTGAATGTTGCGCCATGGCTTAATATAACACAAGAAACTGGAGGTTTCGATTCTGGTTTGAATACTGAGTTTAGAGCACCTCGTTTAGTAGCTGATGCTAATTTCGTTTAATATGTAATGTATTTTAATATGGCAGATATCTTTACTAAATATTCTGTGTAAAATAAGAGAAAAAAGAATGGCACAATATAACTATATTCAAACCTTTTATGCTGATAAAGAAGCTGTTTCTGGTGTATCAGAAATTATGCTTACGTCAGTTGATCTTTTCTTTAAATCAAAGCCATATTTTGATGCCAACGTGTCTGGAGCATTTAAACCACAAGTAACCATGTGGCTTTGTCTTGTTGAGAATGGAATTCCTTTACCAGAAAATAGATTGATCAACTCAACAATATTTGTTGATTGGGATTCTATTTCGGCATCATCAAACGCAAGAGCTTCCACAACATTCGCTTTCCCAAATCCTATTGCCATTAAGACAGATTCGTATTATGGAATTGTTGTAAAATTCCAGGATTCGGGATTTATATTGTGGGAAAACGTAAGAGGCGAAAACGTCGTCGGAGAAACTGGTATTACTCAGGTTATCTCTCCAGGTTCCCAGTCAACAACCGATGGCTTTCTATACAGATCAGTAACAGATGGTGTTGATGCAATTAGATCTTCTGATAGAGATTTAAAATTCTCTATCAAAGCAGCTAAATTTACAGCATCAAACACAACAGTTTATATTGTAAACAAAGATTATGAATTTTTAACAGTTAACAATATTTCTGGGGGGTTTATTCCAGGCGAACTTGTTTATAAACAAACAGCAAACGCTACTGGAAACGTAACAATATCATCAACCAACAATTATATTCTCGGTGACGGAACACTATTTGATAGTCTTTACGAAAGACAGAAAATTATCTTAAATAACGGAACATCAAATGGTGAATTTGTTGTAACAAGTATTGTTTCTAATACGGCATTGTATGTCGATAGAATTCCAAACTTTAGTGGTGCTGGTAAATACAAAGCACCTGTTTGCGGAAGAGTGTCTACGTTTTCTAAGGTAGACGGATATCTATATCTAGATGAGTCTAACGCCGCAAATTCTACATTTAAGTTCGATGCATCAGATACATTAGTTGGTTCTCGCTCGAGCGCGACAGCAAACGTTGTTTCGGTTGACAGATTTAAATTAGATGCTTTCTGTCCAAAACTACTCATCAATAATCCATCAACTGGGACAATTGGATTAAGTTACAAAGTTGCTTCAGAGGCCAATACCATCGTTGGTGATTTTACCCAATTTTCTCTCAATGATATTAACAGACCATCTCAGAACTCTTATGTTCTTTCTAAATCACTTGAGGTTGTTGGATCTTCTCTGTATGGAGATGAGAAAAAATCAGCAGTTGCCAAAATTGATCTAGTAGCACTAGCAGCAGATTCTTTCTCTGCTCCCGTAATTGATTGTGATAATCTAGATTTTATTATTAAAAGAAATAATATCAATAATAACACTACAGAGAACAGAACATACGTCTCTCCATCAAATGCATCTTACACATACACAATCACCGATTATGATACCGAGATTGATAGAAATGGTCTAGCTTCTACAAAATATATTTCAAAGAAAATTAGTTTCAATGATGGTTTGTATGCTGAAGATATCAAAGTTTTCTTGACAGCTTATAGACCCTTTGGAACTCAGATCAAGGTTTATGCTAAACTGCATAACACATCAGATGTTGATAGCTTTGATAATAAATCTTGGACTCCGCTTGCTCTTGTTCAGAATTCAGATAGATATTCTATTATGGGCAACGAAACGGATATGATTGAATATTCATACAAACTTCCCCAATATCCAGATGTTCTGCAAAATTTGGGTGAAACTAATACAGCTGAGTTTGGCAATGCAATTATTTTTACATCATCCAGTTTGGTAGCAAATCTTCAAGAGAATGATGTTGTCAGAATTTATAAACCTGGTTTCTCCGATACAAACCACGAAGTTGCGGTTGTTCTTTCTTCTAACTCAACAACTGTAACACTCAACAAACAAATCAGAAATACCGATATTGTTGGTGGCCTTGGCCAACCTGCAGTATCAGTTGGAATTGATAAGTTGAAATACAAGAATATTGCATTCAACAACATCGCTAATGATAACGTATCAAGATATTATACAGCATCTAAGACAGAATTTGATACATTCAATACAATGCAGATCAAGATTGTGTTGTTATCTGATTCTACATATAAAATTCCAAAAGTTGATCAACTTCAAGCTGTTGGAGTTAGCGCATAAATATGACGTATATTAGAGATACAAATGGTGGATTGATAGATTCAAACAGAACAGAATTTGTTGAATATATAAAAAAAAGAAACGAAAGAAAAAAAATTAAAGATATTGAGCAGAGAATTAACGATATAGAAACTGCTATTCTTAATATCAACGAAAAACTGAACACTATTTCGGAGAAAATCATTGGCCTTTCCAATAAGTAACGTAAACGTTCTGGTTGATACCTGGGAATCGTTAGTTATCCGCCATAATGCTATGGCTAGGATTATTACCAATGATGCCATCACAGCTAACGTTTCTATTGCCAGCACAGGCAACTCAACCGTTTCTAAGATCGCCCAACTTTACGGAACTTTCGGGGCAAATACAATTGTTGCCACTACTGGTCTTAGGGGCGGTAACGTATCGTCAAATGGAACACTAACAATCACATCAAACGTAGATGTTTATGTAGCTGCAGCTGCAACTTCACTATTGAAAATTGGTAACAGCACATCTATATCAACAGTAAATAGCGTTGGCGCTTCGTTCAGTAATGGAACTGCAAATGCCACCATTTCAACCGAGACGCTTTCGGTCAAGAATGCTTCTGGAAATACCACTGTAAACGCATCTGCGATTGCTCTTGTCAATTCTACATCAAACGTATCAATTACCCCTGTTGGTTTAACTGCAGGTAACGTTGTAGCTAACCAGACAGTAATTTCAATCGGTGCAAACGTTGTTGCAAACACAACTACTATTCTTGTTGGAAACTCTTCGGTAAACACCACATCAAATAACTCAACTGTTTCAATTGCAAACAGCACAAAGAGTACGGTTATTTCTATTACAGGAATTTCAACAAACGGCACACTTTTGGTAACAGGAGCAGCAACCTTATCTAACACAATTGCTGTTACGGGTGCTGCCACTCTATCTAATACAGTTGGAGTAACAGGCGCGACCACCCTATCAAATACCTTGGCTGTGACGGGTGCTACTACTCTATCAAATACCCTTAACGTTACTGGCGTTGCAAACTTAGCTTCGAACACAAACGTATATTCAGCAGCGGCTAATCCTGCTCCTGATTTAACTGTTGGTAACTCCACAAGTGTCTCAGTAATCACATCACTTGGCGCTTCTTTTAGTAACAATGCCACAAACACATCAATCAGTAATGAAACCATACTGATTCGTTCTTCCGCAACAGTAAACGCCATCTCAAACTCAAGTGGTCTTTACGTTTCGAACTCAACAGTAAGCGCATCTTTAACAAGACTTGGCCTAACAGCTGGTATCGTAGTAGCTAACCAATCACAGGTTTCTGTTGGGGCTAACGTTACTGCCAACACAACTACCATCCTTGTTGGAAATTCTTCAATCAACGCTGTTATCAATTCTTCTTCGGTTGCAGTTGTCGGTTCTCTTTCTGGTATTACTCTAGCATTAAGCGGCAACGCTACTATCTCTGGAGCAGCCAACGTTACGGGTAACGTAAACAGCACTGGTATGTTAACCGTAACTGGCAACGTAGTCTCAAACGGAAATCTTGTATTAAAGACTGATCTGGTTGTGGACGTTTCTGCAAACGCCGACATTGGTGCTGGTACAGGAAGCAATATTCTCATTTACAGATTTGATAAGACGGTTTTCTCTACTGGTGAGTTTACTGTCCAGGTTAAAAAAGGTTCGAACACCCAGATTTCTAAGATCATGTTAGCCCAGAACAATACTTCTGCTGAATTGACGGTTTATGGTACTGTTAGCTCTCCACCCAGTGGAAACTCTTCTCCGTTGCTTGCTTCATTTACTGCAAACCTAAATAATGCTAACGTTGAGTTGTTTATTTCA
>Ga0181347_1000697_pt1 | contig 11166 bp, 14 predicted proteins | sample Su13VDMM110SN_FD_130102 | JGI IMG/M metagenome (GOLD analysis project Ga0181347, IMG submission 130102) | Freshwater viral communities from Lake Michigan, USA - Su13.VD.MM110.S.N | ecosystem: Environmental > Aquatic > Freshwater > Lake | place: USA: Michigan | collected 2013-07-16
GGTGAGATACCCAGCGACTCAGCGAATGTTGTCGAATTGATAATCGTTGCCGACATCATTAGGACCTTTTCGCCCAGCCTGAATAGAGTTTGTTCGGCAAACGGTGCGACGTCAATAGGCTTAAATGTGATCTTGCCGCCCGATCGAGCAACAGGTGGAAGCTGCTCAAAGACCCAATTGTCTGGTGTGTAGACCTGCAAAAAGGTAGTCAGTTTGTCAGAGTGTGATCGAAGTGCGTCACACCGCTTTGACAGGTCTGCATACTCCTTTTCATGTCCTTCTAGTCCCTTGAATTCTTCAACGTCACGAGTCATCTCGATAGTGACACGAGCAACTTCAAGTTGATATATGTCCTTTAACCACTTCATTGCCTGTGCTGCAGTATTTACTTCAGGCCACTCGAGTCCTAAGCCGTTTGCAATTCGATCTGTGACGGTGATTTCAATAAACCTGCTAAGTTCATTTTCTGCATTATGGCTTTCATCGATAACCAGCAAATTTCTGCGGCCAATCTTGTCGCCGTAGTTTGCCGCAGTCAAAGCATAAGAGAAGTTTGTAACAGACTCAGGTGACTCTAGGAAGTCGCGGCGCGCCTTTTTATAGACACAATTGAACATGCATGACTTGTAGAACTTTGATGTCTTGTCTGCAGCCTTAAGCATTTGCATGCCTTCTGAGCAGCTGACCTTCTTAAAGTGAGAACACTTATAATTTGTGGCAGACTTGATCTCACGCATGGTGCCTGAGGTGCCGCCAAAGTCATTGCAGTATTGCTCCTGGAGAATCTTCTGCGTTGTGAGAAACCATGCGCCTTTTTGCACATTAGGAGGAGCTAGCGTATTTGCTTCGAGATACCGAGCAACCGTAATGCCAATTGCAGACTTTCCAATACCTGTCCCAAGATCAGCAATGACAAATCGCTTGTTATCTTCGATAAACGATCGCAGAATAAAGTTGATTGCCTCTTCTTGCTCCGGCCGAGGAAGACTATAAGGAAAGAATGTGATCCAGTCTTCTTTGTTGATTTTTGTCACTTTGAGTCTCCAGGCGGGACATACCAGCCAGGTGTCTGACTGTGTGCCCATTTTGCCATGTGTGTCTTCTTCATATTGTAGTAATTTCGATATGACGCAGCAACATCGCCTTCAATCTTGCACTCGTCAGGCATGCAGACTGCGAAAGGTGTGATACCGACCGGGTTATCAACACTCGTCTCGAAGGTGGGAGGAATGTGTCGATTAAGCCAGCGATGATACTCATGTGACTTGTGCACCCTTCCATAGCGCCGCGTATATTCATCACAAAGCGCAAGACATAAACGACTGTGCCACATGTAGTTGCCCCAGACCCGCTGGGTCCATTGAGTACAAGGATGACCGACGTGAGTCATCTTCCACAGCGGCTGAAGATCCTGGCGCACGTTGTCACGAAGCCACACCTGACGCTCGCGCTGTTTAAGACTTGAAGGCATTTTAAGCATGTTCTGCCAGCCGAGCCAATGAGCTGCTGAAAGCATTTGTCCACTTTCAAGAATCATCTTGACAACATGCTTGTCACAGTGCGCTTCAGCTGCACGGACAGGATCCTTATCCAACACAAAGATGTTCATGATTCCTCATATGGTTTGCGTAGCGTCGTGTATACTCATAAAGAATTATATTACCCGTTTGCGCAGTGTTCAAGCATGCGCCAACACCGTGCATAGGAATCATTACAACATCTGAGTTGTAGGCGATCTCTTCAGGCACACCTGATTTTTCGTTGCCAAGAACGATACATGTCTTTGATGAAAAATCGAAGTTGTAATCTTCAAGTTGAACTGCACGATCATGCAATTCTGCAGAAATCAATATCATGTTTTCTTGTTTTGCATAGACAAGGAAATCATGCGGGCTTGCATGCTGAGTGAGGTTCACGTAATCGACAAGACTTCCGGACACACTTGATAGAAATGCTCTTTCTGGAATCTTGCCAATTACATGAACCTCACTGCAACCAAAACATGCAGCAGCTCTAATAATGTATCCTAAATTCTCATCGCAACCAAAGTTAATTGTTGCAATTGACACAGGGAACTTTTGTGCTGTGTCGAGGCGTCCATTATAGCGCTCGCGTCGTGTCGCTATTCTGTGCGTCGCTGAAGGCATTAGACACCTTTACTTCTAGAATTTCCCAATTCTGAGTTCCGCCAGGCGCTTGGACTTCAACTTCGTCACCTGCAATATGACCCATAAATGCTTGGGCAAAAGGAGACTTAAAAGAAACTTCATTCTTGGCTCGTCCCTCCATTTCTCCTACAATTCGCACCCATCGTGTCAGGCCAGTATCAGAATTTTGAATATGAACTTCAGTCCCGTAAATAACACGTCCTGTAAACTTGATCTCCTCAACAACCTCAGAATCTCTGATGAGACGATCAAGCTCGCTGATCCTGTTTTCATAGTTTGATTGCATCTGTCGTGCATGCATCATGTCATCGTTTTCTTCGCTATTTGAGAATTCACGCGCCTTCTCAAGTTCGGGAAGCATAACGTCCATCATCTCCTTTTGCAGGTTTTGCAATTGATTTGATAGGCGAATGTAGGTCTGCTTGGAGATCTTGTTGTTCACGCGGTTTCCAGAATATCCAGAATGTTGTCGAGCTCTGCCTTGTCTTCTACGTTCTCGCGCACCTTGAGAATTCGAAGTGCTGCCTTGAATGCCTTGAGGTCAAGCTTTCCCTTGTAATCCTCAATAACTGTCTTGCGATCTTCTTGAAGAAGCTTGACCTCGTTATCGATGCCTGTAATCTTCTCAATAAGTTCCTTAACGTCGTCTTGCTTACTCATTTGATTGCCTCCAATGTGTGTTTATTATATACCAAAATCGCCGGTTTACACGAATTAGACTTTAAAGTAATGTGCCTGTGGGTGATGTATGACTATTGCACATGTAGATAGTTCTGGATAAAGCTGTTCATCATCATCCATGCTAATTCCAATTCTTTGACCGTTCAAAAGATTAAGAACTTTATATTGGTCTGCCATGTTAGGAACTGCAGGATAGCCCCATGCATAACGACATCCACGATACTGCTTGTGAAATAGATCTTTGATGTCCCATGAGTCGTCTTTAGCGATTTCCCATTCTTTGCGAATTTGTGCATGAACATATTCTGCAAGCGCTTCTGTTGTCTCGGCGCCAAGGCCGTGAAGATAAAGATATTCTGCATAGCTGTTTGCATCAAACAGGTCTTTTGTGGACTTGGATATCTTTTCGCCAATTGTGACTGCCATGAGACCTACAATGTCGCCTTCAGGGTTAATGTAGTCGACAATGCATAGACCTGCGCCGTCAGCGGTTTGCTGACGCGGAAAATCAAGCTGTGTTCCGTCTTCAAACACAATGCTGTCACCCATTCGACGAACCTTGAATGTGCCGTATACGGCTTTTGGCATGATAATCTCATGCTCGCCGGCAAAGGTGACTAGTTCTTTAAATTTAGGTGTGACAACGTCTCGAATTTGTGCAGCATGCTCTTCAAGGCTAAGGTTCTTTCGAAGAAATCCCCATTGATGCTTGAACAGCACGTCACGATTGACATAAGGAATAATTGCTTTTAGCGGAATGTCAACTACTTTTATTCCTGGCGGCGCAATAGGAGTTATTGCTGCCTTGATTTCTTCACGATCTTTTGGATCATGTGGAATAATGCGCGCGCGGGCCTTAGGAATAGGCACTGTTACTTCATCTGCTTTGTTCTTTAGCGTCTCCATAAACTTGAGCCCTGCAAATGCATCTTTTGCATATGTTACCTTGTGCCCATATGCAATAGAGCAGTCCTCCTCGACAAATCCACGTGTGAGCGCGGCGCCTCCGAGGACTACAGGTGTAGAAATACCTTGCCGACGAAGCTCTTCAAGGTTTTCTTTCATAATGACCGTGCTCTTTACCAGAAGACCTGACATGCCGATACAATCGGCATTGTGCGCTTTTGCTGCATTGATGATTTGATCAATCGGCTGCTTAATTCCAAGATTGATTACTCTATAGCCGTTGTTGCTGAGAATAATGTCAACAAGATTCTTGCCGATGTCGTGAACATCACCCCTAACTGTTGCAAGAACCATTGTGCCTTTAGCAGGACCTGATTTCTTTTCCATGTGAGGTTCGAGAAAAGAGACTGCTGTCTTCATTGTCTCTGCTGACTGGAGAACAAATGGAAGCTGCATCTGACCTGAACCGAAGAGATCACCGACTGTCTTCATGCCGTCAAGCAAGATCGTATTGACAATTTCAAGTGCTGTGTGGCATGTCAAAGCTTCGTTAAGATCGTCCTCAATTCCATTTCGATTTCCGTCAACAATTCTTTCTTTGAGGCGCTCTTCGACAGAAAGATCAATTTTCTTTACTACCTTTTGTGCATGAACGTCAGTAAACAATGCAAGGAAGGCATACAGCGGGTCGTAGTCTGCGCTTCGACGATCAAAGATCAGATCTTGACAAGCAATCTTCTGCGCCTCGGAAATCTTATGAAGCGGGACGATCTTGTCAGCGTGGATAATCGCTGCGGTCATTCCTGCTTCTTTGGCAAAGTGCATAAAGACTGAGTTAAGGACCTGTCGTGCCTCAGGCTTAAAACCAAAAGATATATTGGAAAGCCCAAGAACGATTCCACATTCAGGAAAGCGCCGCTTAATGAGCTCAATTCCTTGAATTGTCTTTAGCCCTAACTGTCTGTCATCTTCACTGCCTGTCGCCAAAGTGAATGTAAGTGGGTCAAAGAGTATGTCCCCAGGCTTCATTCCTCCCTTATTAACTGCAAGATCATAGATTCGCTCAGCAATTTGCAGTTTTCGATCTGCCGACTTTGCCATCCCGTCTTCATCAATAGTGAGAGCAATAACTCCTGCGCCGTATTTGCGACACAATGCAACAATCTGTTCAAGCTTTTCTTCGCCCTCTTCAAGGTTTATTGAATTAACAATTGCTTTACCGCCAATCCGCTGCAAGGCCGCCTCAAGAACAGGAACCTCGGTAGAGTCTACAATAATTGGACCTTGCACTGCCGTGTTTAGTCGAAAGATAAGCTCAGACATGTCTGCCTTTTCATCTTTTCCAACAAATGCAGTGCATACATCGATAGCATGACTTCCTGTCTTTATCTGCTGCTTTGCCATGCCGACCATGCCATCCCAATCATGCTCATCAAGCAGGCGCTTGAACTGACGGGATCCATTTGCATTTGTGCGTTCTCCAATTGCAAGAACGTCTGCATCAAGCTTTAAGGCTTGGGGTGAATACAAGGAAGATGCTGAAGGTGTCTGGTCAATTGTGCGCTCTGCAGGCCGCAGGCCCTTGACGCGCTCCACGACAGCCTTGATATGAGCCGGAGTTGTTCCGCAACAGCCGCCAACTATATTGACACCGTAGTCTGTAACAAATCGTGCATGCCATTCAGCTAACTCATTCGGGCTTAATGGATAGCATGTGTGCCCATTTTCAAGGTGAGGAAGACCTGCATTAGGTTGCACAGATATCTTTGCATTTGAATTCTTTGAGAGCCATTGAATATGTGCAGACATTTCTTGTGGGCCTGTTGCACAGTTAAGACCAATAACATCAACGTCATATGCATCAATAATAGTTGCCATCGCAGAAACGTCTGTGCCTACAAGCATTGTCCCTGTAGTCTCAATTGTTGCCTGCACGATGACAGGCACTCTTCGGCCTAGCTCCTTAAAGACCTCCATGACTGCAGCAATTGCACATTTTGCCTGAAGCGGATCTTGACACGTCTCAATAATGATTAGATCGACATTTCCAGCCATAAGCCCGTGCGTTTGACGCTTATAGCCATCAAACATTTCGTCCCAGCTGATGTGGCCTAATGACGGAAGCCGCGTACCTGGACCAATGCTTCCTGCAACGAATCGCGGCTTAGTCGCTGTAGTGTAGTCAATTGCTGCAGTTTTAGCAATTTCTGCAGACTTTCGATTAATCTCGAATGTTTGCGCTTCGAGGCTGAATTCTGCCAAAACCCAAGGTGCTGCACCAAACGTATTGGTCTCAATGATGTCAGCGCCGGCCTCAAGATATCGCCTATGAATCTCTTCAATGACGTCAGGGCGCGTTAAATTCAACACCTCAGAGCAATTCTCAAGACCGTTATAATCTGAAAGTGGTAGATCAAAGGTATGAATTTGAGTTCCCATACCGCCATCAAAAACAAGGATGCGATTCTTAAGCGCATCCTTGAAGTCAGTAGTCATATTTTTCATGTTCCTACAGAAATTATATCAACTGTATTCTTCGTTTTCATCTTTGATAATGAATTCTTCTATTTCGACACCTTCGTCTGTCGTATACGTGCCGATTGAAACGTCTGGATCTTGTTCAATTACGGCTTTCATTGCTATCGCAAGATAGATGAACTCTAAATAATCTTCGACGCCAATTGCTACAGCAACATTTCCAAAATGCAAAAAGACCTGTTTAGATTGTGGGTCGTATGCGCAGTCGTCCATTTTCTACTCCTAGTTTTTACTTATCACGGAGCATATCGTAGATTCCTGCCTGGAAGCGAGGATCAGAAGCAATTCGCTTAAGATCAGCATCAGTTGCAGGCTTTCCATACGCATCACATACACCCTTTGCAATCTTGTCAAGGGCTTGAACAAGGACATGACGTGCAGTTGAATGATTCATCTTCTGGCCCTTGGCGGTCATTGCTTCGGCAATTTCCCGATATCCAAGACCGCCTTCGAAAACAGACGTCGTTGCGTAACCGTGAGAAGACTTGTGACCCTTGGGCATAGGCATGTTATTCGTTCTCCGCATTCTGAAGGCCGTTAGGAAGGTGACTGTCATCTGCAATATCAGAAACACCAAAACGAAGTCGAAGAACTTGCTCTTCGCGAGGAGTCAAATCGCTAAAGCAGCGCTTGATTGCTGTAAAAACCTTATCATAGTCAAGTCGTTCATCAGGCGAGACTGCACGATCATCTTCAACAGTCTCGGCAATCTTCTTACCGGAATCATCTCGTGCAGAAGCGTCCAGCGAGATTAGATTGCGCATATTGTAGCCCATCATGACTTCATCAACCATCTTTACAGATACATTGAGAATGTCAGCAATCTCTGCTGTCGTAGGCTTTTGATTAAAGTCGTCCTCGAACTCTGTAACAAAGCAGCTGATCTTGTATGCAAGAGAAGACATGTGTGCAGGAATTCGAATGTCTGATACGTTGTCAGTTACGTGACGACGAACTGCTTGCTTGATCCACCAGGAGGCATAAGTGCTGAACTTGAAGCCACGGCGCCAGTCAAATCGATCGACTGCCTTGATAAGACCTACATTGGACTCCTGAATTAGATCTTCAAGATTCGCTCCGGACTTTTGATACTTCTTAGCAATGCTAATTGCGAGACGAAGATTTGACTCAATCATCATTCGTCGAGCCGCCAGGTCACCTGCCTCGATGCGCTTGGAGAGGTCAATTTCCTCCTGGTGCGTAAGGAGCTTGCCCTTGCCAATGTGCTTGAAGTATGTTTCCATCATGTCACTCATTATCTTCTCCTTGTAGACTTATTATACCATAGCATGCATTCGTTGCACGACAAACGAGGCCCCTTGTAGGGGGCCTCGTCGTCTTTAAATGTTAACGAATCTCAATCTTGCGATGATTTTCGTTGGTGCCGGTGCGGTATGGAATGTTGATAGAGAGAATTCCTGATTCATGTGTTGCTTCAATGCGTTCGGAATCTGCGCCCTTTGGAAGAGACCACGAACGCTTGGTAATCGCCGCCCCAAATTCGCGGCGCTCGTAATCACGATCTGCATTTGCGCTCTGTGCAGTAACCGTTAGAATGCCGTCGCGGATGTCAAGTTCAATTTCTGACCTGCTGAGACCGGGAAGTTCTACATCAAGTAGAATGCCGTTCTTTTGGCGCGTTACGTTGGCACGCGGCTCGTTCAGTTGTGTAGCAAGGGTGTGACCAAAAACTTCATTGAAAATATCATTTTTACGAAAGCGGCTCATTTTTCCTTCTAGATTGAAATTAGACATAAGTTTTGTATTGAAACTGTTAGGTGAAATTTTTATTGTGCAGATTTTGCTAGACGGGATCGATTTATACGAATGTCATATTCACGTTGAACATAACAAAAGTCTTCCTCGGCGCGACTAGTATCGGCCTTATTGCGTCGGCCCGATCGAATCCGATCCTGCAGATTATTAAGAATCTGCTCGATCTCGTGATTTTCCTTGACTGCTAGTTCATCCATTGTACCAATCTTCACTTTGTATCTCCTTGCCTCTAAGGCAAACTAATAATAAAAAGATTATGCTTGATTTACAGGTTTTATTTAAGGATTGCGATTTTTTTCTTAAACATTCGCTTAACTAGATTGTTAAGCGTCGTGTCATCGCATTTAACACGAACTATCTGACTTACGCCGCCATTTTCATGGACAGGCGCTGCATAGTCAACAAGTATTTTTGCTCTAAAAAGAATTATCAGGGCATCTTTAAGCAATATAGGATCTTGAGCAAAAAATTTACGAATCATTAGATGACGATTGGTGTGCCTTTAAAGACAACAGCTCTTCCACCAAGCTTTTCAACTTTTACTATATTGACACCTTTAAGCGCTTTAATTGATTTGCATAGCCTTAAAAGATTAAAATACACGCTTCCTGGGACAGGCAGAAACTTTACATAGATATCTGCAACGGTCCCTGATTCCTCTGATCTCTCGACACGGTCTGTCTGGCCAACAACTGCAACAGACGGCAGAATGCGTACAAGCGTCATCATGTCAGGAACGTGTGCAGTTATTGCCATTTTAATAGAAAGCTCGACCTTTAGCATCTTTGATGCAAGATGCTTGTCCTCATTTATCTTCATATTCAACCTGTCAATATATCATTAATTATCACGACGCGTGTTAAACGTCATCAACTAATGCACAACCCGCAGTAAGCATCATTCCTGCTGCAGACGAAGCATTCTTTAATGCACATCTTACAACACGCAGGGGGTCAATAATCTCCATTTCCATCATGTCGCCGTATACATCTTCATATGCATTATAGCCGTGTCGAGGACCCATTTCAATCACTTTTGCAAGAACGACATCGGCAACACCTCCGCTATTTTGCACAATCTGCCGGAGCGGAGAAAAGCATGCCTGTTTAACAACTTGATAACCTGCATGAATTGAATTGTATTCGCCTGGCGGCACCTTGAGATTTTTTCCTGCGCGCGCTAATGCTACTCCTCCGCCAGGAAGAATTCCCTCTTTCATTGCAGCTTGCGTTGCATGAAGGGCATCATCTACGCGGTCGCGTCGTTCTCGAAGTTCAGCCTCAGTAGCACCGCCGACTCTAAGCACTGCAACGCCTCCTGCAAGAAGAGAGAGTCGCTGACGAAGAAAACGTCGATAATCGTCATCTGTAGTCAAGTCAAGCAGATGACGAATCTCTTCAACTCTGGCATCACGCGTTGCTTCATTTGTTTTGCAACCAACAAGCACTGTCTCGCTACGTGTAATGATTACCTTTGTGCACGTTCCCAGCTCTTCAATATTGACCTGATTTAGTCGAGCAATGTCCGAACTGTGTATTACTTCTGTTCCAAGAATAACAGCAAGATCTTGCATTGTATCATAGCGTTGCTCGCCCAAGCCTGGAGCACGTATTGCACAAACCTTAAGCGCTCCGCGCATCTTATTGACAACAAGGCCCTGCATTGCATCACCGTCGATGTCATCGGCAATAATAAGCAATGAACGCTGTGCTGAGAGCACACGCTCTAGAAACGGCGTAATCTCTTTAAGCGCATCTAGCCGCTTATTGCAAATCAGAACGACAGGCTTTTCAAGCTCGCATAGCATCTTATCTTGATTCGTGACAAAGTAAGGAGAAAGATAGCCTCTCTCAATTCTTGCACCTGCAACAACGCTTAAGCTGCTTGAAAACCCTTTTGCTTCCTCGACTGTGACGACGCCGTCTTGACCAACAGTCAGAATTGCACTTGCTATTAACTTACCAAGCTCTTTTTCACCATTCGCGGAAACTGTTGCAACTTGTCGAATCTCATCATCAGATGAAACATCAACTGCCTGCGCCGTAAGAATTGCAACTAGTTCATCAACTGCACTGTCAATGCCTTTCTTGACGTCAGTTGCAGAATAGCCTGCTGCAATCATCTTAAGACCTTCACTAAACATAGCCTGTGTCAGCACCGTTGCCGTAGTCGTTCCGTCGCCGGCTTCTTCTGCAGTTCTTGATGCAGCCTCTTTAATCATTTGGGCGCCCAGATTTGCAACACGATCTTTTAGATTGATCGCCTTGGCAACAGTGACGCCGTCCTTTGTTAGGATGGGATGATTTCCAGGATTCTCAATTAAGACGTTTCTACCGCGAGGGCCCATTGTCACTTTGACTGCGTCAGCTAGAAGATTGACACCTCGCAGAATCTTATCACGCGTCTCTACGTCAAAAAGTACAATCTTATCTGATGTTTCAGTTTCTGAGGACATTAGTCTCTTAGCACCCTTCTATTCTGTGTATTGAGTGTTTTCTCATTCATGTTTGGCAAGAGGCGACGTGTGCCTAGCAAGACATCTTCAGCAATACAGATGTCACCAATTATTTTTACAATTTCTGACGCTTTAATCACGCCTGCGTCACGTAGATCTTGCGTCTTTGACGCTTCTAATAGGATTTCCATGTTCATAACTTATTCACCAGAATTTGCAAGTAAACTCTGAAATGTCTTAGAGTAGTTTCGCCATGCTGTATCATTAGTCATCGCAAAGAATTTAAACTCACTAAACAATTCTCGCGCTTTGACGAAGTCAGGCGTAGGCTCGTTGTATTCAATGCCATCATGCATTCCCGTCTTTAAGCGTATTAGATTCAAATTTCTTTGAAATTGTGTATTAAGAACAGGATCGTCAAAAACTGCATTCATCTTTTTAGGATCGGCAAGCGTCTTTTCCGCGCGAGAATCAGTCATGCCGTCGACCCGAGGGACATTGTCTGTCTTGTCACCACGCAAAGCCTTCCAGGTAAGATAGTCATATGGTGCGTGCTGGATGTATTCTTTTCGTACAGGATTATAAAGCTTGATTCGACCTGTTTCATCAAGCAGCTGAATAAAGTCTGTGTCCGTTGACACA
>Ga0181347_1000698_pt1 | contig 11160 bp, 18 predicted proteins | sample Su13VDMM110SN_FD_130102 | JGI IMG/M metagenome (GOLD analysis project Ga0181347, IMG submission 130102) | Freshwater viral communities from Lake Michigan, USA - Su13.VD.MM110.S.N | ecosystem: Environmental > Aquatic > Freshwater > Lake | place: USA: Michigan | collected 2013-07-16
AGTGCTTATGCTGGATCTTATAGAGGTCTTGTACGACAACGGTATTCACGAAGTACACATGGGCGGCATGATGCGCCTGTTGGGTGTGGAAGAAGACGTGGCCAAAGACTATGACCAACACCGTATAAAGTTGACCAAGTCTTTTGTTAACACGGTTCGAGAATTTGAAAAACATCAACCGCCGCCCACTGGCACTGTGCTACACTGATGTCGGGTACCACGTACCGTGCAGTGGATCCACTATATATCTTGATCGTGCGCAACAATCCGGGCGCAGAGGCAGCATTCCGAAACTGGATCCGAACCAATCGAATTGAAAATGCCACAGTGTCTGGATCACGAATGATGTTGCATGATCAGCGCAGTTTTGAAATGTTCAAGGTCACCTGGATTGGTAACATAACCAACATCACTATCTGGGATACCTGGTCAAAAAGACACATCTATCTGGACTAATTGACAGTGCCTGCAGAGGCATATTTCTTGACAAGCCACCTGGCACAGTGTATAATTACACTATGATACAAAACTTTATTGCCCCGGGTCGAGTACTCACGCAGTACACCTGGCACGAGGCGTTGGTGGCAGCAGGTAGTTCAGATCATGATCCGGTGTTTCGCCAGGATCAGTGCCTGGAAGATTGGCTGTCAGGGCAGAAATATCAAATCATAGAATTCGACGTTGCGAGCTACAGTGCCAATATGGAACAGGCTGTGGCTCAAGGCATGAATATCGTCATCATCAAGGAGAAACAAAAATGACACAACACGAATCAATCGTAGCAGCCTACGACGCATACATTGCAGAAAATGAAAAGTTCACAGCCAAGGGTGTGAAAGCCGCCGCAGCCCGTGCCAGAAAAGCTCTGCAAGAAATGAGCAAGGGCATCAAGGAACGCCGCAAGGAAATCACTGCTGAGAAAGAAGCCTTGGCTACTACCGCAGCAAAATGATTCACCGAGATCTTCAATTGCTTGTGCAGCCGACCACGGATTGGCCCACAGTACTAACACCGCTGCAACGAGATCAATTTCTTCAAGAGAAACTGAATCGCTTGGCGGCCTGGTATCAACATTCAAACAGTTATGACAAAATCAACCACACTAGTCCGGCAACTAATTGAAGATCCTGAAGATCCAGAGCAGTTGATTCTGGATCTTGGACAAGAATTATGCGATGAACTGGGCTGGGTAGTCGGCGACACCCTGACCTGGACAGATCTTAAGGATGGCTCATGGCAGCTCAAAAAAACAACACAATCAACACCATCACCATAGATCAAGATCTGTGGTCGACTGGACAGTCAACCTATAGTATCGCGTCGCCGGCAGCCAACACCATGGCAGCGGCCAGCTTCACTTATGGCGCAACTCCAGTGATGTCTATTGGCGGCACCTATGCAAACACCTGGACCAACGGCAACATAGCACAGGCTGGTAGCATTGTTATGAATGGCCAAATTGAAATTCAAGGCAAGTCAGCAGACATCATGATTGACGGCGTGAGTCTCAAGACCACTCTAGCAGCACTACAAGAACGACTGAACTGGATGAAGCCTGCAACTGAACTTGAAGCAGAATGGGATGAATTGCGTGAGTTAGGCGATCGTTATCGTGAGTTAGAGCAACAATGCAAAGAAAAATCTCAGATGTGGACCAAACTACGAACAGTATCCAAAACAAATCAATCATGACACCAAAAAAACAAATCAATCACATTGTGAAGTGGCTCCGGGACTATGCCCGCAGTGCCAAAACATCTACTTTTGTGGTGGGAATTTCTGGTGGGATTGATTCTAGTGTGGTCAGTGCATTGTGCGCTCTTACAGGACTACAAACCATTGTGGTACAGATGCCCATTCGTCAGGCCAAAAAACTCAACAATCGCAGTTCACTGCAAGCTGCCTGGTTGCTGGAACGCCACTCAAATGTCACACACATGAACATGGACTTGACCAAAATTTTCAATGCATTTGACAAAAAGCTCAGTCCATTTTGCGCTGAGGACAACGGTGATTATACCAGCACGTCTGAACTGGCATTTGCCAACAGCAGGGCCCGATTGAGAATGATGACTCTGTATCAAATTGCACAGGCGCATAATGGCCTGGTTGTGGGCACAGGCAATCGAGTAGAAGACTTTGGTGTGGGATTCTTTACCAAGTACGGTGACGGTGGTGTGGACATCAGCCCCATTGGCGACTGCATGAAAACTGTTGTGTGGGCCATGGCTGCAGAACTGGGAATACCACAAGAGATCATTGACGCACCGCCCACTGACGGACTCTGGGCAGACGGACGTACTGACGAAAGTCAACTGGGCATGACCTATCCTGAACTGGAACTGGCCATGGACATGGATACCAGCGTTTGGCTAGAGAAACCCAACAAAGAACAAGCTCAGAATCTCCGACGCTATCGCGAGATCCGTGCTAGAAATCTGCACAAGATGAATCCTATTCCTGTGTGTAGACTTGACATCAACTGAACTTGATGTTATAATTATTACTGGGGATAACACCCCAGTTAATGGCAAAACGCTACCATTTTGGCCCGGTTTGTTCCGGATTTCAACCCAACTGAGTAAGTAAAACTACCATGAAAACAAAAATTCATCAAAACTTAAAAGTGGTCAAATGGAGCTCTAGAGCTCTCAACGCCATTGGACTTGTGTTAGTAATTGCGGCTGTGTTTGTAGTGAGCAATTTCAAACTGAGTCAACTACGCCAAGACAATCGTGACCTGCCAGCAGGTTATGTGAGTGCAGCCGAGAACATCAAACAACTGGATTGTCTCACAAGAAACATCTATTGGGAAGCTGCTAGCGAACCCTTTGAGGGCAAAGTAGGTGTTGCTCAAGTCACCCTGAACCGAGTGGAATCGGGCAAGTTTGCTCCCACTGTGTGCGGAGTGGTATATCAGAAGAATGTGTTCTATGAAAAAGTAGTGTGCCAATTCAGCTGGTTCTGCGAAACAACTCACAAGATTAGACCTATCCATAAACCCTTGTGGAAGGAAAGTGAAGAAGTGGCCAAAAAGGTGCTGCTGGAAGGATTCCGATTGCCCAGCTTGGAAAACGCATTGTTCTATCACGCAGACTACGTGAGCCCGGGATGGAAACTACCCCGTATTGAAAAAATTGGACGACACATTTTTTACGGAGATAAAGCATGAAATTTGATATCAACCAAGTGCGCGATTTTGTAGCAAATTCCCTGGGCCGAATATCAGCAGACACTCTGGGCTGGTTGGCAGCTATCTTGTTGCATGCGGCCACAGTTCCCACAATGCTGGCCTTGATGACCGGACTGAGCGATCGTCCGCCCAGCCTGGATCTGGTGCTGTTTGTGTGGAGTGCCTTGGTCTTGATGTTTTTGCGAGCCATTGTGCTCAAAGACAATCTAAATATCATCACAATTGGTCTGGGCTTTATTGTGCAGGCTGCGATGATGGCTCTGGTGTTGTTTAAATAACTATCAACTGCTTGCTCATTAATTCATTCTGTGTTATAATAAACACATGATTGGACCACAAAGGACATTCCGATGAGCATGCACTTACATCACCCCGCCCTTAGTCTTACCGGCAAGCGCAAAGGCAAAGTAAAATTCCGTAATGCAGCAGAAGCACAACGAGCACGAGAACTTGATGCCAGCTGGAAAGAGATACTAAAAACTCAAGGTGTGGCAGCAGAACAAAAACGCCGCAATCGGGCCATGCGAGCAGAACCCTTGCAGTACAATCTCACATCAGACAACGATCGTGCCAACACCAGGCACATTCCCAGTTTAGATACAGGGCATTCGGGTCCTGTGTCCAGCAAAGAAAATCCCAAATATACAGGCACAAAAATTCTCGGCATTGGCACCATGCACAAAAGCAATGCCGTGCCTGTGTTTAGTTCGGAAGAAGCGCATGACATTGCCACCATGCGCCGCAGCTGATTGGTCACGATGAACAGGTGGGCCAAGTTACTGATAACATTAGCCTTGATCATGTGTGGGACTGTGCAGGCCACGCCAAGTATCTGGGTCTACAATCAAACTCAAGACACAATTGTTATCAATCAAAATGCCAATACGGTTAGACCAATTGCATCTATCACCAAATTGATGACAGCCATGGTGGCCCTGGACCATGACCCTACACTCACCCGCAGCATCAAACTCGTCAACCGAGTGGGTAGCAGTTTATCAAGCGGGCAATACACTCGGCGGCAGTTGTTTGACGCCATGCTGGTACGCAGCGACAACGCAGCAGCAGAAACACTGGCACAAGATTTTCCCGGTGGCAGAGTGGCTTTTCTCCGAGCCATGAATCGTCGTGCCGTTGCCCTGGGAATGACTAGCACTAGATTTAATGATCCTTCGGGACTGAGTCGAAACAATACAGGCACCGCAGGAGACATAGGCACCTTGGTCACAGCGGCTGGCAAATACACACTCATACGGGAAATCAGTGTGCAGCAACAGGTTCGCATTGAGTCGCACTTTAAACAGCGTGTTCGAATCATTGCCTTGCCCAATACCAATCAGCCTGTGTTGTTTAGCTTTGACAACATACAAGTGAGCAAGACCGGATTTACCAATCCTGCTGGTTGGTGCGTGGCCCTGCTGGTAGAACGCAACAAGCAGACATTTGCTGTGGTAGTGTTGGGATCCGAAAACCATGCTCGAAGACTTGACACAGTGAGAGATATAATGTATAATCATATTAATGATGCAGCAGAATTGCCCGTGGTGGACGATCCCAGCCTCATGCCGGAGATAAAATGGTAACAAATCAATCATTAATTTGGGAACAGCAAGAAATTGTGCGACTGCTCAAAGGAGCACCAGGTACACAGTATCAAGAAGCTGATGAAGCAGGACAAGCTGATATACGAGCCTGGGTCAAGAATCTGTTGAGCGCCAGCGAAATCACAGTGGATTTCATCAAGGCTGACGGCACACAGCGCAGCATGCGATGCACTTTAGACAGCAACCGGATTCCACATGCAGCAGCGCCAAAACCTATATCTGTGCCAGCAGAGATCCGGGCCAGTTCTACTGCAAACATAGACGGGCTGGCCGAAAGCCGCAAGCCACGCAAACAGCCCGACCCGCACAGTGTTCGAGTATTTGACACGGAAAAGAACGAATGGCGCAGTTTCCGTTTTGATCGCCTGCAAAAGATCACAGCTGAGTTGGATTTTGCAGCTAAGTAATTGTCTATGACGAAAGAAAACCCCCGTTGAAAGAAGACACCATAAACCTGGAAGGGCGGGTAGATGAAGTTCTTCCAGCCACCATGTTTCGAGTAAAGATAGACAATGTAGATACTGTGGTGCTGGCACACTTGTCGGGTCGCATGAGAAAAAACAACATCAAGGTCTTGCTGGGAGATCGGGTAGAAATAGAATTCACACCCTATGATCTTACTCGTGGTCGAATCACCCGGCGACGATAGTTATGTCAGATTGGTATTGTCCATTGCCATTTAGGCATGCTTATGTTGATAATCAGGGAATAGCAGCCTGTTGTCAAACGCCACGGTATCGGACAACATTAGATGAATGGCCTACCCACCCAGAATTAATAGCTTTACAACAAGAACTACTCAATGGAAACAAACCATTGGTTTGCAAGGCCTGTGTCAAACAAGAACAATTATACGGGATCAGTTTAAGAACTAACAGCAACCGAGATTACAACAATCAAATTTTTACTGATGCTAAAATTGATTTTATTGATTTTAGACCTGTTAATATTTGTAATTTCAAGTGTCGTAGTTGTAACCCAACAGCCAGTCACGGCATAGCTCAAGAAGTTAATAATTATCCCGAACTAGAAAAATTTGTAGGACCCGCGCCTGCCACCAAAACATTATCAGTCAATGACGCCAATAAAGATTGGATCATACGCAATCTTGGATCTTTAAAAAGAATTATGTTTACCGGTGGTGAACCAACAGTGATCCCCGAAGTTCGAGATATTATTAAAACAATCAAAAAAGATCATATTGATATAGCAGTATTGATTACTTCAAATGCAAGTTTCCAGGATGATTTTTGGTTTGAAATAACCAAGCAATTACCCAACCTACATTGGACTGTGAGTATTGATGCAGTAGGAGATGCTGCTGAGATTGTCAGGCACGGATCAGACTGGCCGCTGATTGAACGCAATGTAGCTTGGTTGGCACAACACGCCAACAGCTTGAACATAAATTCTGTAGTGTCTAACTTGACAGTATTTGGTATTAAACCGTTACTGGAATTTGGTCGACGTATGCAACGTCTTAGTGTGACTCCTGTTGGTCGCCACGGCGACTTAGGATGCCGCCACCAATTTCATGTTTGCCAACGTCCGTATCATTTAGCGGTTGATAATCTAGCAGAAGAACTACTGCCACTGGCAGTGGATTATTTAACGTCTTGCTTGACACTGGATTTGGATGATGAGCAGAGAAATATGTTAACTGGACTAATTGCTCAGATTAAATTTGCTAAATATGATTCTAAACTATGGGAAAAAAGTCAGTCCTACAATCAAATTTTAGATCAGATCAGGAATGAAGATCATCAGACTTTGCACAAGTACTCAAACGTATAAATATCTACATGCACGACAACATAAGAAAAGACCTTGATTTGCTGGAAGCCAGCACACGAGAAGCCAAGCTGGAAACCACTCCCTTGCCTTATGGCGAAAAAGATCTGGAACCTGTTATGAGTGCAGACAGTATCAACTACCACTACGAACATCTTGCCAAGGGCTATGCCAAACGCTACAATGCTGACACCAGCAACACAGGTGGATCCTACACTAGAGATTTCAACCGTGCTGGTAGCTTTTTGCACAATAAATTTTTCCCACAACTACGTTCTCCAAAAGGTGCCAATCGTCCCAGGGGTGCAGTACTGGCCCTGATAGAAGAACACTTTGGAACCTACGAAGATTTTCGTGAGCAGTTCAAAGAAACTGCCATGAAGATACAGGGTTCGGGCTGGGTGTATTTGAGTACAGGCGGCACAATCAAAACCATAGCAAATCATGCTGTACGCACAGATATCTGTGTGTTGGTAGACTGGTGGGAACATGCCTGGGCTCTGGACTATCAGTCCGACAAAGAAAAATATGTAGACAACATCTGGAAGATCATCAACTGGGACGTTTGCAACGAAAGACTATAATGAATATTTTACCTGGTGCTGTGACCAAACTTCAAGAATTGTTTACAGAAGAAAACAATCCAAATCTCATGCTGCGAGTGTTTGTGCAAGGCGGAGGATGTTCAGGATTCAGTTATGGATTCACATTCGACGAAGTTCAAGCCGAGGACGACTTTGATTTTGTGGCCGAGGATGTCAAGGTACTAGTAGACGCCATGAGCATGCAATATCTTCAAGGCTCCGACATTGACTACAAGGAAGATGACATGGGTGCCAGTTTTGTGATCAACAATCCTCAAGCAGCCAGCACCTGCGGCTGCGGATCTAGTTTTTCAGTCTAGTACTGAGATTCAACTTCGGCCAGCATGGTCATGATTGCGGTCCAGGCACCAGAGGCATCACCTGCTATGGCCTGTGCTGTGATGCCAACCACATACTGATTGTAGATTTTGCTCCAGACCGCAGCGGAATCAGGTCTAGCATTGATTCGTTGGGTAACTGGTTCGCTGCGATTGTGATAATCGATTGCTGTTTTGACATCAACAAGATGACGTAGCTTTCGCACATCTGGCACATGCTGAGTAGTTTTGTTTCGAACCGCTGCGGTGTGAATTATGCAACGATTTTTAACACCTAGATTCACTGTGATCCAGCGAAATTGTTCATGACGCGGTCTTGTTAAAAATTCTTTTATATCAATCATTCGTTACTACCTTAGAAGCCGTCGCCACCGTCTGCACCAGCTGAACAACTTGCATCTCCGGTGGTGCTGCCACATTCACTGGGTCCAGTATCTGGTGTGCTAGGACCCCATCCGCCCTCATAGCCACCGCCGCCATCATAATATGGGTAATTTGCTGCCACAGCAGGAGGCAAATCTGATACGCCTGTTCGCGGACTTGCACCAAATTGTCCTGGCACATTTTCAAATATCGGAGCATAGCCGTTGACCGGATACCATATGCCGTCTTGCTTGATATAGGGAGTTGCGGCCTTGACCCAGACACCGTTTACCTTGACCCAGGTTTCGTTGGTAGGCTCCCATCCACCTGCTGCGGTGTTTACTATAGTGCCGGGCACATCAAATTCAAATACTGCATAGCCTACGGTGCCTGCGTTGCCGCCAGCGGCACCTCCCACAGCAACACCATCTCGGTAGTATTGATTTCCGGTGCCGCCGGGTGTGCGTCCAGAAGGATTTTGACCAGCGCCTGAACTTAGACCATACACACCAGCAAAACCGCCTTGGTCACCGTCTCTCACTGTGCCACCATTGCCGCCGCCCCAACCACCACCACCGCCACCACCACCACCGCCGTCGTAGCCAACATATTTGATGGTACCGTTTTGTCCTTCATTGGTGCCCACTGGTGCTTGTCCACGATCGCCTGGCGCACTTTGTCCTTGTGCTGTGCCAGTATTGCCACCACCGCCTCCGCCACCACCACCGCCGGCAGCTCCTAGCGCAGAGCCATTCAATAGCACCACTGTGGCACCGGCGCCACCGCCGCCAGCTCCCGAACTGCCCTGACCGCCCGAACTGCCGCCAAATGAACCAGCAAAGTTGGCAGCACCACCAATGGTCAGCGCCACTGCCCCGGGACCTCCAGAATTGTATCCCACTATTCTCACTTGCTTTACGCCCGCTGTGAGATAAAATCCATTGCTAAATGTTTGCGTGAAGCTGGTTGACGTGATGGCCAACTGATTGGTGAATACACCGGCAACTGTTTGAGCAAGATAAATGTCAGCAGCATTGTCTGCGCAGGCAGTAAATTGATACCAAGTTTCAACAGGAAAATTTATGGTATAGGTTCTGTCAAACACAGTGGCACTTGTGGGATTGACCCATACTCCATAGGTGTTTAGGAATGTGTTATAGGCCGAATTAAATTGCCTAACCACTGGTGGCGATGCAGTTTCGAGAGTGCTGAACAACAGCGATCCATCAAATAGATAACTAGAGCCAGGGCCGCCACCAGCAGCTGATGCCCCGCCGCCAGCGCCGCCACCACCTGATCCGCCTACTGCAACCTGCAGTACATCGCCTTCGTTGATGGTAAACTGTACTTGAGTATACCCACCACCTGATCCGCTGCCACCTGCATTAGAGTCATTGCCACCACCGCCGCCGCCACCTCCCCAGAGGTGAGCAGTCACAGGAATGTTGTTGCCTTGCACCCAGGTCAGCTGTTGCAAAAAGCCAGTATAGCCGGCTGGTCTAACTACTAGTCTTGCCATATATTAAATCTGATACCAAATGTCACCGTCTTGTCCGCCCGATGGTGATAGTGTACTTACATAGCGATTACCGTATCCATTGGAATTTGTAGCAAATGCAATCACAAGATTGGCGCCCAAGGTTCCGCTACCAGTTAGGCCTGCACCCACTGTGACTGTGGTGGCTGCTGCTGCTGCACCAAGATTGGTTCTTGCGCTCAAAGGTTCACTGGCGCCAGTGCCGCCATCTGCTACTGATATATCTGTTATGCCAGAGATTGTGCCGCTGGTGATGTTGACACCACTGGCATTGAGCACAGTGATACCAGTGATGGTGCCGCCGGTGATGCCCACTGCTCCTGAACTTTGGGTGGATATTGTGCCTAGTCCTAGATTGACTCGCGCATCAACAGGAGCGCCTGCTCCTGTACCCCCATCAGCTACAGCCAAGGGAGTAATGCCTGATATTGAACCACCTGTTATGACTACACCGCTGGAACTTTGAGTTGATATAGATCCTAAACCTAGATTGAGTCTTGCACCTGATGCATTTGCAGATCCGGTGCCGCCACTGGCCACAGGAACAGGAGCACTTAGCCCTGAAACTGTTCCGCCAGTGATTATGACATCACTTATGGTGCCGCTGATGAACGCAATGTTGCTGGTGTTCATGATAGCGATGTTGCCCAATTGCAGTCCTGCTCTGGCCCCTGCGGCAGTGCCGGATCCTGTACCGCCGGCTACCACTGCCAGGGGAGTGATACCTGATATAGAGCCACCAGTAATGGCCACGGCATTGGCATTTTGCTGACTCATAGTAGGTAGTGCGTTGGTCCAATTGGTTACAAATCTTGTGGTGGCAATCTGAGTGTTGCTGACAGTGATATCCGGAGTTGGTGCGATAGGAACACCCAGAAATACTGGACTGGTTTTTTCACCTTGCACAAACCCAGTAGTAGCCAACTGACCGGTGTTGTCATTGTACGGGGCAACAGGTGCAGATGGAGTCCCAGTCAGCACTGTGTTGGCACGAATACCTTGCACAAAAGCAGTGGTGGCTACTTGTGTGGTGGTATCACCAAATGCCGCGGTAGGTGCAGTAGGAATTCCTGCAAATTGTGGACTATTGGTCACAAAGGCTGTGCTGGCAATTTGTGTAGTTGCTGTGCCCGAGGCAGCTGTGGGAGTCAGCGGAACACCGCTGAACTGTGGACTGGTAGTTACATAATTCAGTGTAGCCAACTGGTTGCCCAGTGTGCCAGGCGCAGCAGTGGGTGCAGTTGGCACACCCGCAAATTGCGGACTGTTGGTCACAAAAGCTGTGGTGGCCAACTGAGTGGTTGCAGTGCCTGCGGCTGCTGTGGGCGCTGTGGGGATGCCAGTAAAGGCTGGGGAAATTTTTTGTGCTTGTACATAGGGTTCTGTGGCCAGGGCCACCCAGGCATCGGCACTGGTATAGGTTGAAATAACGTCTGTGTCAGCATTGTACCAGAGCTGTCCCAGGATAGGCTGTGGCGGCGCTGAATTATTGGCAAAATTCTCCAGTAAAAAGACGTAGTTTTCGTTTTCGTAGGTACCGTAATCTGTGAGAGCCCGTCCCACTAGAGATAGATCTGTCGCGGTGGTATTCACTGTTCCGTCTGCTACCACGGCAATGACCTGGCCACGGCTGTTGTTGATAATGTATGACATTTATTGCTCCGATTGTGTTTATTTAGTGGCAATTCAGGTCTGTAGACTGTGTTGACAACTTTGGTAAATACACTACTAGGACTCTAAACATGACACA
>Ga0181347_1000700_pt1 | contig 11149 bp, 8 predicted proteins | sample Su13VDMM110SN_FD_130102 | JGI IMG/M metagenome (GOLD analysis project Ga0181347, IMG submission 130102) | Freshwater viral communities from Lake Michigan, USA - Su13.VD.MM110.S.N | ecosystem: Environmental > Aquatic > Freshwater > Lake | place: USA: Michigan | collected 2013-07-16
CCTGCAGGCACTGTTGTTAGGATTCCCTCTAACCTAGACGTCGTTTTTTTGGTGATTGCAGATGTTCGATAAAGCAATTCTATATGATGCAGCGAGGAAGCTCTCTAGCAAGCATCGGTTTAATAGGAATGCAACGCTTGCATCAGAAGCTACTCAGTTCATAAGAGAGAATTTTTCCAAGGAGAACACACCGGTAAATAAGACATCGGAAATTGAAGACACAATTGGTGTGACACCTAACGCAAAGCCTACAGGACTTGTAGAGAAAGAGAAGAAAGATAAAGAGCAAGCGCGAAAAGCGACTGATCCTAACACACAGACCACAGACGATGTTGACATCTACTATAGCTTCGATAGCAAGTACGATATCAGAAATTGTCTGCCATCATCTGCTGCTGTTATAACAAATCCCGCAGACAGCCCGGATAGATTTGATAATCCTGCAGTTGCCTTTTATGTTCACAGAGGAGATGAATCTTGTCTACCTAGACGAGATGCAGAAGTTCTCTCAGTTTTCTGCAATGGAATACCGACAATTGAGCTTTCAAGATGCGTGCCATACCTCGAGATGACTCTAGTGTCATTTTCTGAGAAGTTCGCTGATAGTACTCAATCGATAACATTGGCAGGTTTTCTTGACCAACCAAATTCTCCTAACTTTACACGAACATTTCCTGCAGGCATTCCAAATGGTGCAAAGGATCCATCCAAGCTCAGCTTCTATTCAGGCATGGAACTTTTCACATCGCCTCAAACTCTTGTCAATCCAGACAGCACCAAAGGACTTAATAAATTTGCTCCTTTTATGACGCTTAACTCAGTTGACATCAACGTCATTTCAATGGGGCAAGCTTTTTACTCGTACAAGCAAGCGACTGTGAAGATTACACTTCACGATAGAACTAGAATGCCTGAGATTGCACAGCTTCTTGCTGTTGACCTTTTCTCGCAGAACCACATAGTGCTTGAATACGGTTGGTCTCACCCTGATGGTGGCGCAGGATCAAGCAATGAATTTGGAAAATTGCTAAACAACATGCGGTGTAAGGAAGTCTACACTGTCACGAAATCCGGTTTTAACATCTCAGCAGATGGCGGCGGTGCAGTAACAATAGACCTGACTCTTTCCATGACACCGGGTGATCAGTCTCGAGCAATATCTGCTGCATCAGGAGATAAAGTCCAGACTGACTTTATCAAGAACGCGCTCGTAAGCGTTCTCAGAACACAATCCAGTGGTGGCACACCTGACGTACAGTCAAAGATGACGATTAGGTCAAAGAACATTATGTCACCCACAACTCTTGTTTCACGTGATTCCTACGTCAGAATCATCAAGATGCTTGTGTCAGATAATTTTGATGATGATATGTTCGAGCAAGAGGCCAGGGCAGTAGAGACCGAGATATCACAAAACGTCTCGTCGAATAAATTAACGACAATATCAGGTATCTTAAGTTCTCGTCTCATAGAAATCATAAATCTGATTCGTAAAGAACCTGCGAAGGTACCTTTTTATGAAAAATCTGTAGAGAACAATCAAGCTGTAGATCCATGGGGAGTCTATATCCCTCTAGGTGCTCTAATTTACGCATTTCTAGCATATCCGCTAGGTTCTTCATGCAAATTTGATGAGATACAGATCCACACATATCAACTTAACATGAATTCTCTATACGGGACCAATTGCAACATATCCGAAATTCCAATACCGGTAGAGATAATCAACAATATTCTAAAGAAGGTTGAGAATCCTAACAGCTACTCTCTGATTAGAACAATTCTTGAACAAACACTAAATCGTCAAGATTTTTCGTTCTATGGATTGAATGATCTGTATACAAAGAAACAGTCTATAACAAGTCAGTCACGCGCAAAGGGTCCAGACGGACAAGATATAGAGATTACACCTGCTGAAAAGGACGCGACTCTCAAGCAAATTGAGAGTACCGAAAACGATATTTCTGCGCGGATTTCGGAGATTGCAACAACTATGAACTCACCGACATCAGAGTTTGTCATGCCAGATGTTAGACTATACGTCGAGTCTCTTCCGATGCTGGAGTCTGGTCAATCCAGTGCTGCACTTTCTAGCAGAACAATAGCGAGAATACACATCTTTGACCGAAATAGGTCACCTTATTTAGGTGAACAGGTGATGATAAGATCTCTCACACCTGGTGAAATTGTATCTACATTTAACAAGGTTGAGACTCCTAAAGACGCGTCTGGTAAGGCTGCGGTAACGCAGAAAACTTCTACTACAGGAAACGCATCAACGATTTCTGCTGCATTTAATCGGTCCAAGATGGTTGAAATTATTGAAACAAACATGCCCACAATCAAGCTAGGAAATGACTTCTCAACTGTTATACAACTAGGAGTCTCAGCCAACACAGGAGGCGCACTGGCTGATGCTCTTCTCGTGGAATCTTTCAAGAATGCACGAGATCCTCAGGTATCTAAGGGCTCATCAACAGGCGCTGAGGAGGTGACTGTAATACCCTCCACACTGAATGTCACGATGTTCGGCATGCCACTCATGAACTACGGTCAGCAATTTTTTGCAAATCTCGATACAGGCACGACAGCGGACAACATCTATGTCACCACCGGCTTAAGTCATAGGATATCGCCTGACAGCTTCACAACGACCCTATCACTCAATCCCTCATTTCAGGGAACTGTGACAAGCTTCAAAACTGCTCTACGTGGTGCCATCAGCAAGATAGAAAATCAGGATAAGGATAAGTAGCTTGAAAAAGTTAATGTGTTGATGTAAAATCAATGTATGAAAATCTGTGTATGCAAGAGTGATCTAGGAACAAGCAGAAATCTTCATATCGTCCCAGGTGAGTCTTTCACTTGGTCAGACTCCCATGCAGACTGGTGCACGCATGGTAGAGTTTGGTCGATAAGAGATCTTGCAAGATACCAGGGAAAGGATCTACCCAGGCCTGCATCGAGATACTTGAATGCCCTAAACTCTCTCAACGCAGAGAGTCCTGCTTGGCAGAAGATCCTGCCTCCAGAAGAGTTCAAGAAGTTTGCGAAGTCTTACGTTGACTTCTGCACAGAAGCTTACCAGTCTGCTTCTTCATACGAAACGCAAGTGTTTCCGCTTGGAAATCAGATACTACAGGAACTGACACAGTGTGATGTCAACATGGACACATTGCGGTCGCATCTTGAATCTGATATTGATCCTGGCAACAAGTCGACACTGCAGACTTTCACCAGGTCAGCTGTCACTCGCTATGACAGATTCGCTTCCGTGACAGGAAGAACGACTGTTAAGTCTGGACCAGATATCCTCAGGCTCAAGAAGGTATTCAGGGATATTCTCATCCCAGAGTCAGATTCACGCTGTATCAAGCAGGTTGATATCATCTCCCTAGAACCTCGTATTTGCCTGCTAATTGATGGACAGCAGCCAAAGAGAGACATCTACGAGCACATCAGCAAGAACGTCTTCAGAGGTGATGTGACACGTGATGTTGTCAAGCTTGCGACGATCTGTGCAATGTACGGTATGTCAGCTGATAAGCTTGCTCAGAAGATTCCTGTAGGAAGCGATGCAAAGAGAATTCTAGGAGAGGTTCGATCTTACTTCAACATACCCACACTACTCCAGCGTCTAAAGAAGCAAGCTGCAGGTGGATTCATAGAGAATCACTTTGGTAAGAGAATTAGATCTGATCTGACTTCTCCTCTTGTCAATCACTTTCTTCAGTCATCAGGTGTTGATGTCTCACTAATCTTCTTCTGGAATCTCTATGAAGCATCAGGTCGCAAGATGTCACCCAAGTTCATCATCCATGATGCGATGGTATTCACCTGTGAAAAGGATGATCTTCAATCGATAGAATCGATTGTTGACGCTGGCGTCGAAGTTCAAGGAATCGGAAAGATAGACTCAAAGGTCAAGGAGGTCATGTGAACGTCTCGAACATTGAGAAGAACTGGGAGATCTACCAGAAGCTGGCTCTCTCAATTGGCAGCAAGACTGGCGTCAAGGATCTCCTTGACAAGTGTGGTGAGCAGATAATCATCACTCCATACAAGGATCGAGACGACTGGTGGACAGCGGCACCCGGAGGTCTTATCTATCACTCACTGCTTGTCCTGAAGCACGCGAAGAATGTCGCTAAGTCATCTGCGATCGAGGTTAATCCTGAGTCCCTTGCGACTGTCTGCCTCTTTCATGACATCGGCAAGATTGGCGACCCATCAGGGAAGCCCTACTTCCTTGAGCAGGAGTCATCATGGCACAGGGAGCGTGGGCAACTCTACACATACAATCCTAACATCCAGAAGATGACATTCCCCCACAGGTCTCTCTACGTCCTTCAAAGTTTTGGCATCGCTCTTGAACCTGATGAGTTCGTTACAATCATGACATCGGGTGGGCAAGGCCTTGAGGAGAATCGCTTCTACGGCGGCGGTGAGACAAAATTATCAATGCTCTTCAATATTGCGCAAACTCTAGCTGCGATGGAAGAGAAGCGTAATATTTAGCATGTGCCCAACAGAAAAGACTCAACTAATAGATCAGGACGCGGTATTGGAATACCAGTATTAGGCGCGATCGGCGGCGGTGATGGATTTCAACAGAAGATCGGCAGACCAAAGAGGCCCTATCTCACAGGAGACATGGGTTCTCCCACACAGTCTGCCGATTCTAATTTCTCCTCAAGACTCTCAAGAGTGAACAAGGGGCGTGAGGATGACGCTGAACTCGCTTACCACGAGATGTTCCCTGATCAAGCGCCAGATGTTGATCCAGATCTAGAGCTAGAAGACGGATTGCTCGGGATGAGAACTCGGAAGCTGCCTATCTATTTTGCAGGTATGAAGCGGATACCGGAGGGTAGAATGAACAGGCTTGGAATGGGAAGACCATCGCTATCTATGAGTCTCCTCAATGAGGGGAATGAGATCAATGAGTCGTTCATCGATGATCTGACTCAGGCTGCTTCTTCAGTCGCTGACTTTGCAGGATCAGCTCTAGGTGCAGCAAGACCTCTCTACAAGCTTGCTGCTAAGACAGCGCCCCAGATTGGTGCTGCTCTTTCAAGGGTTCCATATGCAGGTGCTGCTACTGCGACAATCGGTGCCATCCCTGGTCTAGACGTTATCTACGGAACAGCATCTTCGTACTACAACTACAGACAGATCAAAGGTAACATAGAGAAGCTTAACGACATCCTCTCAGACATCGGTGTGGATGATGACATCATATCCCTTCTGAGTGAAGATGATGCAAAATTTAAGCAGGGTCTCGCTGACGTCCAAGATGCCTACCTCTCAGACAAGGTGAAGTTGCGCGATGAGCTTGAGAAGATGTTCGGCAACTTCAAGGACATAGCAGTCTCCCTGATACTGATGTCAGACACTCTCGCTGGCGCTGGGATGGCAAATCCCCTGGTTGCACTTGTTGGATCAGTCGCCACAACCTCAGCAGCCCTCATGACTACAATGGTCACAGACTACGAAGATGTCATACCAAGCATCGCTAAGTTCTTCGCAGGTCTTCCATCACCTATTAGATCTATGGTACTAAAAGGTTTGGTGCAGATTGACTCCAACATCACTTACGACTCATTCCTGAAGATGATAAAGCGTGCTGGCGAGATGTACAGCGCAGTCAATCTCGATGATAACGGAAATGAAGATCTATACGGCGATCAGTCACTGCAGGAGATCAAGCGCAAGAAGCGGAAGTTTAAGAAGGAAGCCTCGGGCGTGGGCGGTATAGCAGGGTTCACTGGCCCGATGTCAGACTTTAAGACGCCATCGAGGCGCAATGATTTTGAGAAGACAGCAGCAAAGTCGTTCGGAGGATCTCACATTGATGAGATTGACGAGTCGGCTAGATACATCGTGAGAGGTCGTAGATCTCTCATAAAAGCACTTACAGATTAATTTCAACTTTATTGAAAACCCTTACCTTCGTGGGATACTATCCCATGGCAATACTGGTAGCTAATTCTTAAATCTCTAAGAAACGGTACTAGATCTTGCATTTTAACTGGAGTAAAAAATGGCTATTGACATCGAAGCAATCAAGAAGAAGTTTGGTGCCCTGAGTGGCAACAACAGGCGCGGCAACATGAACTGGAAGCCTAAGGAAGGTGAAGAGTACACCATCCGCCTCCTAAGCTTTCCTAACAATGAAGGCCAGCCTTTCAAGGACTTCTGGTTCTACTACAACATCGGTAACAATCCCGGTCTTCTTGCTCCCTACCAGTTTGGCAAGCCCGATCCGATCCAAGAGCTGATCAACAAGCTTCGTGAGGATGGCTCCAAGGAGTCTTACGAGCTTGCTAAGAAGCTCTACGCTAAGATGCGTTGCTATGCTCCTGTCATCGTTCGAGGTGAGGAAGACAAGGGTGTCCAGATCTGGTCATTCGGTAAGCAGGTCTACCAGACCATTCTAGGCATCATCCTCGACGAGGACTACGGAGACATCACCGACCCTTACGATGGCCGCGATGTTAAGATCACATGCAACCGTCCTGCTGGCAAGAAGTACGCTGAGACAGCTGTGATGCCAAAGGGTAAGAACAGTGCACTCCACAGCAACGCTGCACAGGCGAAGAAGTGGATTGATTCTGTCCCTGACCCCAACACGATGTTCGAGACCAAGTCCTTCGAAGAGCTTTCCAAGATCGTTAATGACTGGATTGCTGGCGGTGCTGAGTCTGGTGATGGAACTGAGAAGGGTGGCAAGGCTCCCGCATCCACGGATGACGAAGCGCCCCGTAGCACCCGTGATCGCGCTCCTTCCAAGGAGCACCGTTCACTCGACGATGCGTTCTCCGATCTCATGGACGACTAACACATAGTCACAGCAGGCGTAGGGAAACCTACGCCTGACTTGTGTAAAGATTTCACTTACTGCTTAATATTGAAAAGGAGATAAGATGGCAAAACCTAAGATTATGACAGATGCCCAGGCAGATGACTTCACCACTGAACTCATCTCATCACTCAACAAGGATCACGGATCTCGTATCGCTTACAATCTTTCAGTCGATACCTCACCAACCCACGTGAAGCGCTGGATCTCGAGCGGGTCAAAGCAGCTTGATCTCGTCGTCTCTAATCGCGCCAACGGTGGTCTGCCTGAAGGCAGAATCATCGAGATCTTTGGTCCGCCATCAATTGGCAAGTCTCACATCGCGACTCAGATAGCCCGTTCAACCCAGCATATGGGTGGAATCGTTGTCTACATCGACACTGAGAACGGTACATCAGTCGAGAATCTCGCAGCGCTTGGAGTTGATGTCTCTAAGAGATTCGTCTATGTCGATACACACTGCACTGAGGAAGTGCTTGACATCGCTGAGAAGACGATCTTGAAGGCTAAGGCGATGCAGAAGAATGTTCCTATCACGATCGTGTGGGACTCAGTCGCTGCAAGCTCTCCTAAGGCTGAGCTTGAAGGTGCTTACGACAAGGATACTATTGGTCTTCAAGCTCGAGCGATCTCAAAGGGCATGCGCAAGATCACTGGTGTCATCGGTGACCAGAACGTGCTCTTCGTAATCCTCAACCAGATTCGCACGAAGATCGGTGTTATGCACGGTGACCCGACGACGACACCTGGCGGCATGGCGATTCCATTCCACGCTTCGGTCCGTCTCAAGCTAGGTGCTGGACAGCAGATTGAGAACAAGCAGGGTGAGGTCATCGGCATCCATGTATGGGCAAAGACCATCAAGAACAAGGTTGCGCCGCCCTTCCGCAAGGTTGATTTTAGAATCATCTTCGGGAGAGGTATCGAGGAACACGAGGAAGTGTTCGACGTCCTACGAGAGCACGGTCCTGACATGGTCAACAATCACCAGGTGACTGTTGAGGGAGCAGGTGCTTGGAAGTCTATCAAGGTTGTGAACGAAGCCAGTGAGGTGATCATTGACAAGAAGTTCCACAAGCCAGATTTCGGTGATATGTGGAAAGATCCCGTCTATAAGACCTGGATCGATGGCATGCTTGAGAAGTGCCTCATTAGAACCTCTGTCACTGCGGACGATGTTGACATCGATCCTGAGTCCTACGAAGAGATAAGGGCACTACGAGATCATGTTATGAGTCCTGATGCCGCCTAGACGGATATTACTCGTGGATGGTATGAACTTGTTCATCCGCGGGTTTACCGCAAATCCTACCACCTCTACAGCGGGTAACTACGTTGGAGGGGTGGTAGGCTCTTTGAACACAATCCAGCACGTCGTTGACATGTTCAGGCCTGATAGGGTCTACGTCGCCTGGGAAGGTGGCGGTTCTCCGCGCAGGAGAGCTATTTACCCTGATTACAAGGCGAACAGACGGCCTCAAAAGCTCAATAGATTCTATGAATCAACAGAGATTCCTAACACGACTCAGAACAGAGACTATCAGGTCAGGCTGCTGGTTGAGATACTCAAGAACACACCTGTCTGCCAGATCTACGTCTCAGACTGTGAAGCAGACGATGTGATTGGCTATCTCGCAAAGAATACACTCAGGGAAGACGATGTGACAATCTTGTCGTCTGACAAGGACTATTACCAGCTTCTCACGCGGAACAACATTAGGATCTACACGCTTGGCAGCAGGAAGATCATCGACAGGTCTGTCGTTGAGAAGGAGTGCGGTTCCCTACCTGAGAACTTTGCACTCATGAAGTCAATCTGCGGCGATGACTCTGATAACATCAAGGGTGTTCCTGGGTTCGGCTTCAAGACAGCTTCCAAGCGCATCCCGTTGCTGCTGGAGAAAGTTGACGCATCGATTGATGATGTTATAGCACTCGCGAAGGAAAATGCAACAGGCAGCAACGCACCTAAGGCGTACAAAGCGCTGGTTGAGAATGAGGGTATCATTAGGCGCAACTGGAAACTTGTTCATCTCGATGTCTCAAACATCGCGGCTAGCCAAGTTAAAAAAGTAAACGATATAGTTGAAAACTACCAGTCAGCCAGGAATAAAATGCAGTGTATTAGGATTCTGCTGCGGGAAGGAATCCAGACATACGACATTGATCGGTTTTTCGCCTCACTCAATCACGTTGGAGTCCTGTAATGGTCGAGCATGAAGCCCTGTTCAAGCAGTACGGTAAGCAGTTTCAGGAAAAGATCTTCCAGTCGCTGCTAACCGATAGGACATGGTCAGCACAGATGGCAGAAGTGATGACGCCATCCTACTTCGAACTCAAGTATCTCGAGTTTCTAACAGAGAAGTACTTCTCATACTACACCAAGTACAAGGATTTCCCGACACTACAGCTTCTGATCTCGATCATTCGAGATGATCTCCGCGAAGGTAAGGACGCGCTTCTCAGAGATCAGATTGTAGACTTTCTGCAGAGAATTCGTACAAATCCTGACGTCGGAGATCTGCAGTACATCAAGGATAAGACACTTGACTTCTGCAAGAAGCAGGCGATGAAGGATGCTCTTGAGAAAGCGGTTGATCTCATCGCTACTGACAACATGGATCCTGTCATCGATCTCATGAGGCATGCTCTGAGTGTTGGAACACCACAGTCCATCGGGCATGACTTCTTTGCAGACTGTGAAACTCGCTTCATGAAGATCAGGCGCATTACCATCCCGACAGGAATGGAGTTGCTTGATAAGTCTGATGTTCTGAATGGTGGACTAGGGTCCGGTGAGATCGGTGTCATCATCGCGAACACCGGCGTCGGTAAGTCTCACATGCTTGTCAACCTTGGCTGTGAGGCAATTAGACGTGGCAAGAACGTACTCCACTACACCTTCGAACTATCAGAGACAGCTGTCGGTATCAGGTATGACTCAAATCTCTGCTCAATTCCCTCTAACGAGGTCTGCGACAGGAAGGATGAGATCATCAAATACTATAAAGGAGTTGATCTAGGGCGCCTGATTATCAAGGAGTACCCTACAGGATCAGCGTCTGTTATGACTCTGCGGAATCACATTGAGAAGCTTCTTCTCAAGGGTTTCACTCCTGACGTCATCATGATTGACTACGCTGACATCATGAGATCAAGCCGAAAGTTTGACTCGCTTCGGCATGAACTTAAGCTCATCTACGAAGAGCTTCGTAACATGGCAATGGAGATGAAGATTCCTATCTGGACTGCATCCCAGGCAAACCGTGACTCTGCAAACTCTGAGGTTGTTGGACTTGAGAATATGTCTGAGGCTTACGGAAAAGCAATGGTCGCTGACGTCGTTTTGAGCCTTAGTCGAAAGGCTGCAGAGAAGTCTGTAGGTGTTGGTCGAATCTTTGTCGCAAAGAATCGAGCAGGAAGAGATGGCATTCTCTATCCCATGCGGATAGATACTTCCATGTCAAAATTCACTCTTCTCGAGAATGCAGAAGAGATCAGCCTCAATGACGCGATGGAATCAGACTCGTCAGATATGAAGGCTCTTCTCAAGAAGAAGTGGAAAGAGATAAACGACAAGTAGCAATAGGGCTATTCTATCTGAACTTGGCATGACAATAGGAGTGCGGAATGGGTAACGAGTCTCTCAATGATTCTCTTAAAGAATACTTTGGCGGCGACGATCTTGCAGCAGATGTTTTTGGGAAGTATGCTCTTCGAGATCTAAAAGGTAATCGTCTCGAGAGAACACCTGATGAGACACACAGACGCCTAGCAAGGGAGTTCGCGCGGATTGAGGCGAAGTATCCTAACCCTATGTCTGAGGATCAGATCTTTGATCTCCTAGACGGGTTTAAGAAGATTGTCCCGCAGGGTTCACCTCTGTCTGGCATTGGTAATCCATACCAGATCCAGTCTCTCTCAAACTGCTTCGTGATAGAACAGCCACATGACTCTTACGCTGGCATCCTCTTCTCTGATCAGGAGCAAGTTCAGATCATGAAGCGTCGAGGCGGCGTGGGCATGGATGTCTCTAAGATCCGTCCCAAGGGCCAGTTCACTTCAAATGCAGCCCGCACCACCGACGGAATCGGTGTCTTCATGGAGAGGTTCTCTAACTCCACCCGTGAAGTTGCGCAGGGAGGACGACGTGGTGCCCTCATGCTCACCATTGACTGTCGACACCCAGAGATTGAGACTTTCATCGACATCAAGCGTGACCTGAAGAAGGTGACGGGTGCCAACATCTCCATTCGCTTCACCGACGAGTTTATGCAGGCTGTGGAG
>Ga0181347_1000702_pt1 | contig 11133 bp, 6 predicted proteins | sample Su13VDMM110SN_FD_130102 | JGI IMG/M metagenome (GOLD analysis project Ga0181347, IMG submission 130102) | Freshwater viral communities from Lake Michigan, USA - Su13.VD.MM110.S.N | ecosystem: Environmental > Aquatic > Freshwater > Lake | place: USA: Michigan | collected 2013-07-16
AAAATCTCAACAAGTTTTCCTGGAACAAGCAAAGGGTCTCAAGAAAATGAAAATGTTGGTAAAAAATCCCAAACTCCAAGCATCGTTTTCTTATATGTTAAAGGTTATTAAAAAACTTAAAAAATAAATGTATAATATATAATGAAACCTGAAATAATTTTATTAATGGTGTTTGGTTTTTTAGTAGTTTTTGTAGGTGTACCAGTAGGTGGTTATTATTTGTATAAATATCTTACGAAGACTGATGAAGATACCGACGACGACGACACGTCTTCTAACGAAAAAAGTGATAACATAAAGCCACCAAGTGGTACCACCACGAAGCCACCAAGTGGTAGTTCATTAAAAACTTCAGATATTGTCAATTCACCAGAGTACCAGAGAGTACTTGATGCACGCGACGCGTACGTATATCAAACTTCATCAGGTTTTACCGACGCAGAGGAGCAGACTTTGTATACCGCATTATCAACTGCCGTCGATGATCTTATAAAAGTTCGAACCAGTGGACCGGAAAATGAAAGTGCAAGAAGTATATTATCTTCAACTGCTCAGAACCGGGATAAAGTTAAACAACTTAATCGTATTAACACAGTGTACGAAAATTATGTAAACCAATTTAATAGTCTTAAAAGTGAAACAAAACCCGAAAACGTACTTTTTAGATATAAAAATTTCGAAAACATTTCTGCCGAGGTGAAAACAACGGATGGTTATAAAACTAAAGCATATATAATGTCAGATGTCATTGGAAAAGATCAAGAAGCAAATCAAATATTTTTAAAAGCAAAAGCAGATCTTGGACGTACAAGTGCTAGCGAGACACCACCTGAGAACGCTACATATTGTAAAAAGTATATGACCGACACACCTTTGACCGTGGATTACACGGGGTGCAATACAGATAATAGATGTGTGATAGCCAAAAGTCCTTTCGGTGCGTACAAATGTCACGCGTACAATGACATTATGATAGGAATTGATTTTGGGTTAACTACAGATAAAGATTTGAGGAATACTACACCTGGTTTGTACCCACCGGTTAAAACGTAAAACCTGGTTTGGCTACCCTTTTTATTCCCAAAGAGTTCTCGAGTGTACTGGTCGCTTCCCTTTTCAGAGGTTTATTGCGTTTCAGTTTGAGCGTCTCATTCTTCCCACTGGATTTATGGATCTCATCCATCTTGCTGTCACCTACATTATCATTATAAGCATACATCTTCGTCTCGGGTTTCACAAAGTCTACGACCGACTGGATTTTGTGTGTCTCATCCGGCATCACCAAAATCTTGTTGTGATGCGTACTCCCCCGAAACTCCTCAATGGTCAACGTTCCACCAAACACTTTGAGTGCGTACCTATGCGGAGCCGACTTGATAAGTTCCGTTTTACCGGTCGCTAATTTATGCATCAAAGTTATGTACATCCCAATCTCGCCGTACTTGGCCATGGAGTTTTTATCGATATTGTAGCTTTTCATGCACCCCCATGAACAGAAATGTCCCATGGTCGTGAACCGCTTGGTTTTATCATCGTACTTGTAAGGCAAATGCAGATCGGGACCCTCGAATGGATGACAGCACCACCAGCACCACATTATTTAAAGAAAGACCGCTACAATCTTTAAATGAGAGTGTTGAGTATCGATGTAGGTATAAGGAACTTGGCCATGTGCCTGATCGATCTAGAAACCAAAGTGATCCATCAATGGGAAGTGGACGGCGTACCCCCCGAAAGCTCCGATGGTCTTTATGTTTCTTTGCGCAAGCACCTTGACGCAAGACCCTGGGTCCTGGAAGCCCAAACGGTCCTTATTGAAAAACAGCCCGACCGTAACCGCAAAATGCAATGTGTCGAGCACTTTCTTCAGGCCTACTTTGTCATTAAATGTCCCGCGGCTCAATGCATCATTTACCATGCCAAGCACAAGGTGCCCGATGTAGCCGGACCGGGCAAGAAGCGGTACACCCAGCGCAAGAACACTTCGATTGAAAGGTGCCTCGAGTTCATAGAGGAAACCAATACGGCTTGGATACCCTTGTTCACCAAATCCAAGAAGAAGGACGATTTGGCCGATACGGTCATGCAAGCGCTCAGCTACTCCCCCGAACCAGTGATTGCACGGACCCCGAAAAAAATCGTGGCTCGTCAGCCCAACGAGAACCAGAAACGTACCAAGTATTCCAAGTCCAACCTCGTATGGCTCGCCAAAAACTCCAATGGTGCCGATCTTTCCAAGGACAAGCGGTTCATGAAAGACCTTTCACGGTACTACACGTCCCTCGACGATTTTTTAAAATCTGTACTTTAGTATAATACATATGGACTCCTCGGTGCTGATTATAATATTCATCGTATTGATACTTGTAATAGCAGGGGGTGGCTACTACTATACCAAAAACAAACAAAATTCTAGTTCAGTTGCCCCCGCTCCTGTATCTACCCCTACCCCATCAGGGTCACCAGTTGCTACTACTCCGGTCGTAGTATCATCGAGCCCACCTCCGCCTCCACCTCCGCCTCAAGCTCAAGATGGAGTTATAAGAGAGGCCAATTCAATTGTAGGATTAACTACATTTAATAGACAATATGACTCGAATGAGCCAATAGTCACATTTAGTCAAAGTGGTACTAGTTCTCAACAAAATATCAACACTCTGAAAACAAGAGGGTTCTTCCCGGTTAGAGCCTATATGGATGAATTCAAGGACAGTAATGCAAATAATTCAGTTGAGGCTTGTCAGAAAGCCTGTGACGATTTGGGATGTATAGGATGGGAATACACTAACACCCAAAAATGTATGTACAATGATATAAACAAGCAACCGCTCGATCAGTTTAATTTTTATTGGTCGGGTATAAACATACTGCAAAGTAATGGCGAAACTATACCTTCCGCTATGATACAAGGTAACTTGGTAGATGAGATTGTAAACCCCGATTTTCCTGGTTACGATAAAATTCAAACAACTAAAACGGACAATGAAGGAATATGTCAACAATCGTGCGCAGTCAATGATATATACTGTAACGTCTGGACGTACAGGAAAACGACTGATGGTAGTCCAGGAGACTGCACGTTTTACAGAAGCAACAACAAGACAGAAAATACGTACTACGGTATATCTCGAAAATGGACCAGTGATCCATTAAAGAAAATCACAAACAATTATCATATTACTGGTCTAGGCGGTGTATGTAAAGACATATACTCATGCTCTGATAATTTGACATGTAGGTCTACTACCGGTGGTATTAAATTCTGTTTACAAAATACCCGCAGTGTAAAAGAAAGTGGTATATGCGTTGATAGTTCGGAGTGTGTATCAGGTCTCGAGTGTAATTTCCCAACCGGAAAAACATCGGGTCCTAAAATTTGCAGTCTCGGTACCAAGATTGGTAAAGTAGAAGAAGGTTCCAAATGCTACACAAACCCTATAAATTGCGAGTACCCCAGTATTTTCACGTGCAGTGAGGAAACCGACTTGTGTACTCGTCAACCGTTCATTTTACCAAATGGGAAACACATGATACAAACCGAGTTTTTAGAATTTACCGGTAAACAGACCTCAGCTAAAGCCAAACTTGAACTAGGCGTTAACGGATCATTGATATACACGAGCGATACGAGCGGAATGTCGTTTACTAAAAAACCAGTAAATGTTATAAACAGTACGCAGTTTCCCCAGAGTTTTATGATAACTCCAATGGATAACGGAGATTTGGTGTTTTCTATATACAAGGCAAGTATAGATCCCACGACGAGTTGGGACTCATCTGATCAGAAAACCGAAGTTCGATTATGGGCACTGGGACCATCTTCACCTATTCAAGACAGTGATATTCCTATACGATACGAAATATCAGATGTTGGACTTTCATTGAAAAAAAGCACGGGTGTCGTAATATTCACGTACCCAACTGACACTACAAAGTATAAAATTGATGTATATTCAGAAGATGATATAACAGTGAACTACGATAAAAACCCAACTAATATACCTAGGACTATTAAATCAAAAGTGGTAACAAAAGTACTAGATGCCAACTCTTTAAGGGATCTCATGAACACTACAGGGGCCACCTGTGGCGTTTTAAACGGTGAGACTGGTACCTTGTATTTCAAAACTTCACCTGGTTTGACTTTTGAAAATGTGGATAATACCATCACTATAGTCCGAAACCCTACAAAAGTTTCGAACATACCAAAGAACGGTGTTTGTATGACAAAAGACAACTGTTCAGACGGTCTAGACTGTCTCGTATCTAACGTCCAATTAAACGTACAAAGATGTTTGTCAAGAGCAGAGTGTGCTAAATTTGCCTTTGACACATCTAGTGATCCTGAGCCAGCTTGTCGTTTAGCTGATAAAGAACAGTGTATAAAAGGATACGATTGTACATCTGGAAAATGTTCGGCTAATTACGTATGTATACCTCAAAATACTGATTGTATAACAAATGACGATTGTACTGGCGAAAAAGGTGTATGCGACACCACAAAGGGTAAATGTGTAGGGCAACCATTGAATAACAGTTGTTCGGCCGGTGTTAATGATTGTTTAGAGGGGTTGACGTGTGCACCTAAAAGTGGAAAATGCATCAAAAGCGAACCAGATGCATGCTACAATAACGACGATTGTACCAGTGACGCCAGTTACTGCAATCCGGGTTCGAAAAAGTGCGAGAAAATACCGGTTGGAAACGCAAGAAATTGCGTAACGTCTGCCAATTGTGATAATGGAACGTGTGCAGTATCTACCAAGACCTGTATCACACTAGGTACATGCAGTACATCCGAAGATTGTTCGGGGGCTACTAACTGGTGCGACTCGAGTGATAAAACGTGCAAGGCGCCTATGGACACGTTTGATTTTGAAAAGTATAAAGAAGGTCAGATGCATATGAATGGAACTAATGTGGTGTGCCTTATAAGCCAAAACGGAAAATGGGCACTCATGTTACGAACAAACACGGATTTGATCGTATACGCACGGGATCCCAGTACCGGGGCAATAGATGAAAATAATTACAAGTGGCATTCATGGACCTACAATACAGGCGTGCCCGCCAATATGGAGAAGGCTCGACTTCGGTTTGACAAAGATTTAGGTGGTCTTTACGTGGATTATTACAATACCGTCAGAAAAACATGGATCCAATTGTTCGAGCAAATCAACTCCGGATATCTTCATAATAACCTTGATGCGTATAAAACAGACGGTGATCCATATAATTTATTCCTTACAAACGACGGCGATCTCAATATAACTAAACGATCGAACGGGACAATCGTATGGAGTTCGACGGGTAACGCGTGGAACGGTAAAAGTTTCCATGCTTTGAGGCAGATGGGCTACGTACAAGGCGACTCGGTTTCTGGATGGATAGATTTCCCAAACACGAACGATTATGCAGCGTCTATACAACAACTTATGAACACTGCGAACGGTACTGCATCTTATGGAGGTTTCGTGGTGGATTACAGAGAAACGAGATGGAAATACAAAATTATCACCACCAGTGGGTCTATATACCCAAATACAACTGGACATACGTACCTCAAGAACCAAAAAGACAACTGGTCACGCGTGAATTATATTGAGTACGATACGGGTGTTTTTGATTTTACCAATGGTCGTAATTTACTCACCAACACTCTCGAGTATTCAGGCTTAACATCACCAGAAGAGTGTGCAAATAAATCAATAATCAATGGCGCATCGCGCGGGTTTATGCAAAATCCAACCAACGGCGATTGTTGGGTAGTAGGTGACACCGCTTATCCTCAATTCGCTGTAAATTATACGTACCCAATGCCAACAGGGAATGAGGCGGGGTACAATGCCGGTTGGAAAAAAACCCAAGGTCCTAAATCATCGGCCCAAACACCTGCCTGGATACAACAACTACAAAGTCCTGACGGTACTTTTTTAATGCAATGTGGTGAAGACGGTAATATAGTAATATCTAAGCCTAAAACCGTGGTATTCAACGGTAAAACTCTTAATCTTGGACGGACCATAACATACAGTACGAGAACGTGGGGTCACACGGGTTGTAAACTATATCTAGATAACAAGTCGTTAACGGTGCGGACAGGTACGGGCAGGATCGTGTGGAGATCAAGCTATACAGATTACGACGATACTACCAAGGTACTAATCCTTGACGATAACGGGTTATTGTCCTACAAAAATAAAGTAACAGGTGCAACGGTATGGAACCATAATATGGAAATTAACAGCGCCACCACAAACCCCGACTGGATCGAAATCACCAATTTACAAAACGGGGATGCGCGTCTCGTCATGCAAGGAGATGGAAATTTGGTAGTATACATGGGTAATGAGGGCGGTTCGGTATGGCAAACGTATACATATGGTCGCCCTAACGCCCGTGCGTATTTATTCAAAAGTGCACTGATAGTACGAGATGATGTTGGCTCTTATCCCGCCGTATGGGCTTCACGATATAGTGATGGTAATGGTAATGGTAATCCTTGGTACAACAATCCACCACCAGCAGCCTGTTTGCAGTTGAATAATAACGGAACTTTGGATATATTCCCGAACAATAAGGATGACCCAAATAAAATATGGTCGTCATGGAGCTGGGCCCCTCGAAATTATCATGTAGCTCGAGGTAAAGCTTCCGGATCTGCAATGTTTCGAATACGAGCTGTTTTTTTGAGCGGAACAACGACTGTGTCCCAAAACGACCAATGTTTGGGCGTGCCTGGTACGCCCGCAGATCATGCACCTGTGTATTTTTACAGTGATACTACACCGTTATCTAAACAAGCACAATGGAAATTATACCCGGTAACTAATGATGCAGGTACAGATGGCCGATATTATATAGTACTGGCAGCTAATACGGATCTTGTTCTACATAGATGGGGTAATAATGACAACGATATATGTCTTAGAATACTAAGTCAAGACAGGGGTAATAATAGTCAATGGTGGATATCTTGGGATACGGCTAATGAACAAACATGTCGTATAAGACCAATTGACAATGGTAATAAAGCATTGAATTGGACTAATAGCAATATAAATGGATCACGTGCATATTTGACATCTGCGACAACTAATACCGGTCCTATTCTTAACCTTAGTTGGTAACCACCAAATCAGCCGCGTACTTCTGTTGCGACACGGGGAACGGACTGTTCGTATTGACTTTCTGGAAGTAGTACACTCGCAAAGTGAACGAATGATCCAGTAGATTGACCACATTGCCCTCGTCGTCATAGAACGTCACATCCAGCTTGCGGAGGTAGGCCAAAGGAGGATTGTACACTTGGGCCGCACTGAACATCGGCGCTAAGGGCATCTTCTTATTGTCCGTACTGGTCGGCTCGCCGTTCGTTGGGATCCGACAGAAAATCGGGGGTGCTTTCTTGGTCCCGGCGACCATATTGACCGTGGTCCCGTTCAAACTATCGATCGACATGAACAGTCCTTTCTGGCACGTGATCGTATCGGAGCATATCGTGCTTATATTGAGACCGGTCAAGGGCGTGGTCAATGGTACGTTCGTGCCGTTGACCGAACCGTATTCGCCCGCTGAAACTTGAACCGGGACGAGTTTCATGGACTTGTTATTCTCGCGTTTGAACACGATCGATTTAGCCTCTAAAATCTCATTCGAAGTATCGAGTTTTAACACAGAAGCCATACTGTTCTGGACCGTGTACTGGAACCGGTTCCCTCGTATGATCGAGCCGTTCTGGGGGTACATGCAGAACGATCCAGTTCCGGCATGAAGCGTATCCGCAAACACGATACGGTTATAGTCCATATTGTACTGGACTATAAGTGTATTAGGCTCAATGGATAGCGTGTTCAGTGTATTATTAATATGGTTCTGGAGCTCACAGCACAGGGTCATCGCACTGTAATACGTCCCGGCTCGGGCCTGTATATAGAACACGTTCGAATTGTAGTTCATATACAACCGGTTAGCCTCCGGGGTGATATTTATGTGCGGATCGGTGGCGGCTGGGATACTGACATCGATCAGCTCAGCCTTGTGGATATTGTACAGTGACATATCCAATTCAAACACGTACGAGGTTGGGTTCGGGTACTTTGTCGTATCTCGTCGGTCCGAGCACACGACCAGATCTTTGAAAAGCAGGTCGTACGTATCCTTCTTGGGTTTTTTCTTTTTTTCGGGGATGTTGACGATAATATCGGGGTTTTCTTGGATCACCACCGGTGGAGGAGCCTGTTTTTTTCGAAGAACCATCAGAAAAACGCCAACCAGAAAAACACCGATAATGTAAAAGTAGTACATGTTTACTACAGTAGTGTGGTAATTATTTTCGGGTGAATAACGTCATTAAAGTAGTTGACGAGGGTGGCTACTGGGTAAGGGTAACTGAAATCGGTCGGGGCTAAACCAGGTAAAGGACGAACCATCTGGTAGAAGGTACTGTCCGTTCCGGAAATCAACGGAAAACTCTCGAACCCGTCATCGTTCGTACTTACGGTATTATCCGTCAAGTACCCGGTGAACCGGTTTGTACTTTCTTTATTGTAAAAAAGACCGAGTAAAGCACTGCGATCAAATCCCAGTATATACGCGCTCAAGTCTGGCACGATCCGGCTTGTATTGTACACGACGTACTTGGTCATATCAGTGACATCGTAGGCGATGGTCGTGTTGGACATACTGTAGTACGGAGTGACTTGGTACAATCCCAAATCGGACAAAACGTCATTGGACAACCGCGAAAATGTGACCGTATCTTTTTTAGACTGGTAGTACGTCTGGTCCAAGGCTGATCGAGGTTCAAATGGTATATTGAGCAGGGCCGTACACGTGTCATGCTCGGGATCGAGGTACAATAATTGTCCACCGGACCCGTGCCATTCAAGGCGTTGCGCTTCGAATATATAATAGGGATTGCGATTGACATCGAAATCAGCTGAGGATGTCACGAGATAACTACTGGTATTATTGTTTGTAAACCCAGTACCGGTTTTCTGTACGACCCACATACCGTTTGACATGATGGGCATCGTGTTCGACACGGATGTAAAAGCCGGAGCTATAGCATCTTCGACCGTCGCGCTTAAAGGAGCTATATAGGTAGGTACACTGAACATCGGTTCACCGGGTATATCCGCATTGCACATCGTAATCACATTGTACAGGTGGTACCCATCCATGACCACCGTCGCATCGCAATTCCTGGTTGTCAGTGTTCCGATATTGTTTCCGGTCCACCCCATAAGGTGCAAATCTTTCAGGATCAGTGAACCTATCTTGGTCAAATCGGGCAAGGTGAACCGATTGTAGTCGTAGTAGATACACCCGGAAGGTCCCGCTTGGAGAATACAGTTTTGGTTGTTACGACCTACCCCGGCGGGTAAAAGTATATATCGTTGAAAGTATCCTCTCACATTGTCACGCAAGAGTTCAACTGTCGTCTGGTTCGAAGGAGATCCGTACAACTTATCGGTGCCATTCAGACGAACGTCACTATATACCGTATTAAGCGCAGTTGAAGATACTGGTTTGTAGTACCGCGTATCAGTAAATTCGGTGGCACCGGTCGAACCAGAGTCGCGAACGGCTTTGCAAAGGACTATTTGCACCAGCCAACCAAGTAAATGGTACGACTCAAAATCGTACTCGAACAAACGGTTCGTACCGGTACCTTGTTTAAGTCCGTCGTTGGCTACGACCCGTTGTTTACACCTCGAACTGAAAAACACTTCAATGGGGTTTTCAACAATTTCCGGTGTCACAAACCCCAAGAGGTTGAGGAGGTACCCTAAAGTGTAGGTTACTGGACTAGACCTCAGGTAATTCAACCAGGCTCGGATAGAAATATCAAACGGTACCGAAGTTGCGTTGTTTATAAGAAGGGCCTTGGCCGCGGTTATAGCGGCCGGACCGGCACTTAGTGTTATACCGTACGTGGTTTTATTTGGAAAACGTGCAGCGTCAGGGTGAGTTTCGTATATGCCAGCGAAATAGGCATAAACTGCTTCCGGGCCGTAACCGAGCGTCGCATTCGTCAAAATCGTATCGGCGTTACTTTTGCCTGCGTCATATAAGGCTTGATTACCAGGATCGGTAGAGTTCAAAGTAGCCTTATTGTTCATGATGTTCCATTGCAAGTAATCGTTTGTTATGAATGGAGGCGTACCCGTTTCATTGTTCATAAAGTACATAAGTCCCGATTGTTGATTGATACCCGTTTTGAACTGCAGAAAGTCGACGATACGTAAATTTGATATACCCGGAAGTAACCCACTTGATGCGATGTCCGTTCCGTCTATTATATCAGCAACGGTTGTAAGTAACGAGAACGTTTTAAGAGTTGAACTATTGTACCACGAAACGTCTTGTTTTATCATTGACGAGACAATCATCACCAATTGAATTTTTCCTATGGAAGCGCTTGGAAACAACGTGTCCTTGCCGGACGAATTGAAATACTTTTCAATCAAAATAGATTTACCGTTCAACTGTTTGTACTTGTTTTGGTTTACACATATACCACCCAACGTTTCGGTGAACAGTCGGGCGGTTCCATACGGCGGACCCAAGTTCGATACCGGACCTGGCATTCGAGTAGTTGTCAGGTACTTGACCAGTTCGAGTTGTTTGTTATTCGTAAAGAATTCCGATTCGGATATAGCCGTCACGGTATTAAGGTAGTCGACATTTGAACCGGTGTTTATATTGGAAACTTCGTCAACGAGTGTCAGAACATTGGATAATATATAACTGATGTTCGAATTCGGGTCACAACACCCTCCCCCGCCTCCACTGTTATTGTTGGTAAGTTGTACGGTGACATTCGTACATCCGCTATTACATCCGACTAACTTATATGATGTCATATTCTTTTACATAGAAATAAATAAAAGCCCTGGAACGGGGTCCAAGGTGAGATCTTTCTTGTTGAGTTGATACTCCTTGCGGTCTTTGCGGTTCCGATAATTGTTCATATCGGTAAAGTACTCTATAATTTCTTCTTTGGTTTTTGATCGAGGTAATCGAGGTACCTTTTGACCTTTTATAATTTTATCAACCGCTAAACGTTTAGCTTGGCGGCTGTTGTAGTAGCAGCACTCACACACTTTGGCCACTTTCGTTCCTATA
>Ga0181347_1000704_pt1 | contig 11119 bp, 15 predicted proteins | sample Su13VDMM110SN_FD_130102 | JGI IMG/M metagenome (GOLD analysis project Ga0181347, IMG submission 130102) | Freshwater viral communities from Lake Michigan, USA - Su13.VD.MM110.S.N | ecosystem: Environmental > Aquatic > Freshwater > Lake | place: USA: Michigan | collected 2013-07-16
TGGATCACTTGTGACATTCAAGCAGTATGATAGAAAATTAGATCGCAACGAAAACAAGACTTATATAATTACATCAGACCAAGATTTCAATGTAGAACTTGCTAAAATCATCACAATGGAAAGCCTAAGGTAATGATCGCAGAGGTTGAAGATAAAGTTTATCAGATAACATCGTTGAATCCCAACAGTATCAAGATTACCTATATTATGGTCAAGATACAAAGTGGCACAGAACACACAGCCAGGATTGATGAATGGTATCGTTGGGGGCGCGGACTTTTACCAACTACAGAAAAACTCAACGTCAATGCTAGTTATATAAAATGCGATCTTGACTTGGGTGGCGAATTGGATGATTGTATTGCTGTGAGTTACAACTTTGATGGCGACACTTGGACCGACAAGGATCGTCACCGAATTCAAAAGGACTATGTTCGTGGTGGCGCAGAAAAGATACAATCAAATGACCCAGATTGGCACATAAAAGAGTCAGCTTTCTATATAAATGCTCCGTTTCAGGTTGCTCTTATTCCAAAGCCCATGTATAATCATGTTATTCGTAGTCATGTTAGAGAACCTAAGAAATCATCAAAACAGGAGAAGTCATGAATCAAGAACTACGTGATCAAGCCAATCGTATTATGGCAGCAGCTACACGCCAAATTTGGGTCACGTTCCGTCGGGAAGGAATCCATCGCTACCCGGCTGCAGCAACAGATCTATCATTGGCCACAGGAGACCAATATGATGTTTCGTTCCTTGCTAATCCTCATAGGCATATTTTCCATTTTCGTGTCAGTATCGATGTTTATCACAACGACCGCGACATTGAGTTCATCCAGTTCAAACGCTGGCTGGAGTCGTTGTATTCTAGCAACGAAGGTGTATTGTCGCTAGATTACAAAAGTTGCGAGATGATGGCAGATGAACTATATATTCGAATAGCCAGTCGTTATTCTGATCGATCAGTGACAATTGAAGTCAGTGAAGATGGAGAAAACGGCTGTATCATTGAATACCCTACCCATAAATCTTCCCTATCAATTAAAATCTAAGGAGCTACCATGCCCCGAACAAAAAAGTCTGCTGAACTCATAACCGAGCAAGAACGACTCATCGCGATGTTGAAATTTACACCATGCACCTATAAGATTAGTCTTTGGGGCTACGGCGGTGAGTCTGCGATGGGCACAGTGAAGCGTGAAATCTACGATTACTTTAGACAGCGTAGATTAGACGTCAGTGGCTTTGCCTGGGATAGCGACTACGCCGAAGAACACAACATACCCGAGGCAATGTGGCCATTCTCTCCTGGTTCATGGTATGAATGCGATAATATGGCACATACCAATGGTGTTGTACTGGATAGCGGCACTGTACACATTGAAGATGAAAACGGTGACGAAGTACTCCGAAGCGGGCTTGAAGATTTCCAAGACCAAGATTGTCCGGAGTTTGATTATGCAGATGCAGTGTTTATTGATGACCAGCCTCCAGGTACTGTAGTGTTCATTGGCAACAGCAACGAAAAGGGCACGTTCTTTGAAGGTAGTATTGATCTCACTGCTCCGTTTGATATCAACAAACTAACTTTCCATGTTGAAGATGTGGACGGCAGCGATGTTGTTGTTGGTGCGAGTTATGGTGATGAGTCTATTGATAACTATGGCGGTGACACTACCGGCAAGAGTTCAGAATTTGGATTCTATGTTGCAGGATCATTGAAAGACGGTAAGTGGGAACGTTATCGTGACAGTGACGACTGCACTTACGAAATGACAGACTGGCTTTCAAAGAAAGTCACGCCAGTACGTGAAGGCATTTATGAAATTGACACAGGCAAAAAGAACGAATGGCCAAACTATAGTCTAACAACAGCCCGGTGGACCGGCACACGATGGATCTCTGTTTGGGCAGATGACCTTCCCGAATCTGAAGAAGTAAAAATTAAACAGTGGCGTGGCATTGCTTACGATCCTGATGCTGCATAAAATTATAAACTAGGAGATACAAATGGCAAAAATAACAATCAAATCAAACCCAAAAGTCACACAAATACTTGATGACCTTGAACAGTTTTTAGAATTCTGTCGTAACTATGGGTACAAGTTTAACGAAGCTGATCTTTACAACTGGAAAAGTTATGCCTATCAGCAGTTTAACAAACTGCAACAAGGCAAGTCAGTGAAAAATATGTGGATGCAAGATAGTCGTCGCTAAAAGTGTCCAAGTTACGTGCATTGATTAATGGTTGTAGTTTTTCACGGGGGCCACTTGCTTGGCCCTATTTTCTTGATACTGTTGATCAAACCAATATTGTAAATCTTGCCTGTGCTGGTGCCGGCAATACCTATATACACGAAACTACTGTTAATGCAGTGGCTCAACGCAACTATGATATTGTACTGGTAATGTGGTCAGGTATTGAACGGGTAGATTTAAAAATTTCTCACCCAGAAGTGTTTGGTCTAAGTACTTGTACCAGTCGCTATCAGCGTCGTCAAAATGACTGGCTTGAAAAAATTACCACTCCGTTTGATGATCAACAGTTGGTGGAATCTGATTGGATCTTCGGGGCGGGGCATTACAATGGCGATGCAGTAATGCATGAAAGTGGAGTATTTGACGGTATCTATAGATATCAAGAACAACCACAGTTTAGATATGGCCTATTGCAAAAAATCATTGCTTTGCAAAATACACTAAAGAACATTAATGTTCCCTATGTTTTTATGTTTTACCAAAATTACATCTCCGAGTTGCATTTAGATCAACATTTGTGTAAACTAGTGGATTGGAATAATTGTTTTGTTGACGACAACATCTACGATATTGCCACAACAAACAACTGGTTTGATCATGATGGATTTCACCCAGGTATTGATGCCAATCAACTGTGGGCAGAAAAGTTAGATAATTTTATAAAGGAAAAATATGCGTAAACTATTTTACATGGGGCTGGAGTCGTACGAAGCAAGGTACACCCTACAGCTTTCAGAATGGAACCGTCGAGTGTTTGAACGTCGTGGGCTTGATGTTGTTTACGTTCCTGGCACAACCATTGATAACTCACAGGCCATCTCAGTGGGGCAAGTGTTAGACGCACATGGTCGCAGCTTCTTTGGCATGAGTCAGATCATGAATCTTGTACAAATGCACAAAAATGGCGAGATCACTAACGAAGACGTTATCTACTTTGAAGACATGTTCCAACCCGGCATCGAAAGTCTCCCTTATATTTTTGATCAAGTTGATCCCAGCCAGCGACCCCGTGTTTTTGTTCGTTGCCTGGCTCAGAGCATTGATCCCGATGACTTCGTGCATGTCTGGGGGCTGGAGCGGTGGATGGCGGCATATGAAAAGATGGTCAATGAGTTTGTCACTGGTGTTCTCGCAACAAACGAAGAAATGGTAGCTCACATGCGCATTGCAGGTTGGACTGCTCCGTTATATAATATCAGCGGTCTGGCGTTTGGCAAAGCAGAAGTGCTGGAACGTATTGGCGGTGCAGACAATATCAAACCGTTTGATCAGCGTCCAATGCGTGTGGGATTTGCAGCAAGATTTGATCAAGAGAAACAGCCAGAGTTTTACATGGATCTCATTGAAATGTGGCATCAGCAAGGCAGCTACCCTGTGGAGTTCTGTGTGTACTCCGGTGGTCCATTGCGTTCAAATAATCCCCTGCATCTACAACGAGCACGCCAGATGCAAGAGGCCGGGCTGCTGACTATATGTGAAGGACTAAATAAAAATGAGTACTACAATCTTCTTAACGATACTAGAGTATTGTTTAACTGTGCATTGCAAGATTGGGTATCTAACACAGTAAGTGAAGCCGACACACTTGGTGCCAACGTACTGTATCCTGCTTATAGAAGTTTTCCTGAAACTTTTGCAAACGATCCAAATCGCTTATACGTTCCTTGGTCAATTGATGATGCTTTCCACAAGCTAGGTAATTTACTTCAAGCTCCGCATCATAACATGGGATTAATCAGCGACTGGAACAATGGCACAGTTGATCGCATTGTTGATATTATTTCGCATCCTACTAAAAATCGAGAATGGTACAGAGGAAGCAATCGATATCGTGAAAACGTTGCCGAAGCCAAGTACCATGTCAATAAAATAATATGAAAATATTTGTAACGGGGGCATCTGGATTTATCGGCAGTCATCTTGTGCCAATTCTTGAGTCACGACATGAAGTCTATGCAATGCAAAGTGACTTATTGGATTTTGTGGCAGTTGAACAAGAACTGCTAGGGCAAGGTCCAGATGTAGTAGTACACTTGGCTGCTCGAACCGAAGTTGAAAAAAGTTTTTACGAACAAACCAGCTTCAGTGAAGTAAACTATGTGGCATCAGTAAATCTTATTGAAGCCGCAGCCAAGCTAAAGAATCTACAGAACTTTGTGTTTGCTTCAACTATGGAAGTCTATGGGTGGCAACCCATCAGTGACGAAGTGCGCCTAACTGGCAAACCCGGAAATCCAATAGCATTTGATGAAAATACTATTCCGCACCCCAATGCTCCCTATGCTGTGGCCAAGTTAGCAGTGGAAAAATATCTTGAATACATGCACCGATCCCATGAGTTTCCCTGGACTGCTATACGTCAAACCAATAGCTATGGTCGTCGTGACAATGACTTCTTTGTCACTGAACAAATTATAACACAAATGTTGAAAAATCCTGATCATGTCTACCTTGGTTATCGAACTCCTTATCGTAATTTTATTTTTATTACTGACTTATTAGAAGCCTGGGTGCGTGTGATTGAAAATCCCGATGTCGTTGGCACTGGTATTGTGATGACTGTGGGGCCAAACGACCCCATACGCATTGATGACTACGCTGCAATGATTGCCGATAAAATTGGCTGGTCAGGAGCCATGCACTGGGATTCAAAACCTCGTCGTCCAGGTGAGATCTATTGGTTGAATAGCAACAACAATCTCATACACCAGCTGCTGGGTTGGCAGCCAACAGTTGATCTTTCACAGGGTCTAGATCATACCATAGATATCTGGTGCAATAACTTAGGAATAAAATGATTGGGCATGGCCACATTGATCCAATTTGGAATCAACAGACATTAGATCAGTTGGTTTATCAACGCAAGGATATGTCCGACAGTCCCAGTCGAGGTGAAGACATCTATGTCTGGAACGATCTAACAGATCGTGAACGTTATTGGGATATGATTTCGTTGGACGTTGCTGATGATATCAACACCAATAAATTTTGGCATCAAGATCCGTGGCCCGACCTCAAAGAAAAATTTATAGTTATTCATCACATGAAGCCCGGACTTATACAACCATTGCACGGTGATTTGTATAGAAGATACAGCAAGAATCACAATGTTGCAGATATTGAAACTATCACACGAGTATTGATATTTTTAACAGACTGGCAAATGGGACAAATTTTTCACTGTGATGGTCAATGCTTTGATGACTGGCGGTCCGGTGACTGGGTATCCTGGACTGGTACTGCCACACACATAGCCGGAAACTTTGGAAATCATTCCAGGTATACCATGCAAATCACCGGGCTGAAGCAGTGAAGAATGTATACTTGTTTCAACCGCAATATGTTGTAGAGTTTCAGAACAAGCCTAATTATTGGTTACCTTACAGTGCCGGATGTCTTTGGAGTTATGCCGGCCAGTTCACGGACATAGTTGATAATTTTCAACTTGCTGGGCTGTACTTTCAGAGAGATCCAATTGATCAAGTCATGAGTGAACTCTGTAACCCTGCAATATGTGGATTCAGTTGTTACATGTGGAACGAGCAGTATTGTCTGGAACTGGCCCGACAGGTAAAGATTAAATTTCCTGATTGTGTGATAGTATTTGGTGGGCCTCAGAGCTCCTCGCAAATGTATGCACACCAGTTTATTGATGCCATTGCAATGGCCGAAGGTGAGGAAAGTTTCGTAAAGATACTGAGAAGTATATTACACGACAACACCGTAGATGCGTTATATCCTGCTGATCGATTACAAGACTTAGATATACCAAGCCCATATCTCACAGGAGTGTTTGACAGTATAATATCAGAGAATCCCAGTGCAGTATGGGCAATGACATTAGAAACTAACCGTGGTTGCCCATACGCTTGTACCTTTTGTGACTGGGGCGGAGTAACATACAGTAAAATAAAACGCTTTGGCCTTGAAAGAGTTGATCGTGAGTTAGAGTGGGCCGCGACACATCAGGTGGCATATATTTTTTGTGCAGATGCTAACTTTGGAATTTTTGTTGAAAGAGATTTAGAAATCAGCAGGCTTATGCGACAACGAGCTGAAAACTCCGCAATAGAAGTCATCAACATACAGTATGCCAAAAATAGTACCAATGCAATATTTGAGATTGCCAAGACCCTAGGACCATATGGACGTGGAGTCACTGTCAGTGTGCAGAGTATGAATGAATCTACATTGGAAGCTATCAAGAGAAAAAATCTTGATGTCAACAACATTAGAGAAGTCATGCAGCTCAGTGAACAACATCAAGTGCCTACATACACCGAAGTGATCATAGGATTGCCAATGGAAACCAAGCACACATGGATTCAAGGGCTTTGTGAGCTATTGGAGCTGGGGCAACATAATTCCATAGACATATGGTTTGCACAAATGTTGGAAAACAGTGAATTGGCCACTGCGCAGAGTCGACAACAGTATGGATTAAAAACCATATGGGTCAAAGATTACATGAATCTTGACAGTCGTGATCGAGGAGCAGTGGCCGAGCATACTGAGATCATTGCAGGCACCAACACTATGACCACAGATGATATCATTGAAGGATACGTCTATGCTTGGATGATCATCCACTGGCATGTCATGGGCTATACACAAATTATTGCAAGATATGCTCGACAAGTTAAAAATATTGCCTATCAAACTTTGTATGATCAGTTATTTAAATTGATATCCACTAGCACAGTATTTCAAGAACATTATCACACTGTGCGTAACAAGACACATCAGTATCTCACACAAGGAGTGATTGACGGAGTAGGGGGACATGCAATCCATAGCATCAGTTATGAATTCATGTATCAGCATCAACAACACGCTGCTGAGTTGGCGATGGCTGCACTGTCAACACTGACAGCAGTTGACCAAGATTTGATTGAATTACAACGCGGTTTTATTGTTGATTTTGATCAACAGTATCCGTTGACTTTGACCACCAGTTATAATATAATAACAGGGGCTCAAGAATCTACTATGTATAAATTCACTGCCAAAAGTTCAAGTGCAATTGGGGATTTTTACACTGCAAGAAGAAAAGGACTTATTAAAAATAGGATGGAAACACTATGACACAGTTAACTCAAGATCAAAAAGCATTTGATAATCAAACTTTAGATTATGATCTAGGTCAGCATCCAATGCCGACTATCATTTTAGGTGAGATTCAAAAATTGTATCCCAATGCCACGTCACTGGATACACTACATGAAGTTATTCCACCGCATGATATACAACGTGTTCAAAACACTGTGAGTCATGCCTTGCTGAACACTAATTTTTATCAACACTTTGATGAAATTGTATCCGAGCATGTTGTTCCACAACTGGGCACCGATGTTCTAATTCAAAAATTTGGTAACTTACGAATCTTGATACCAAATCAAGACAAGTTTGGTGCTGTGTTGATCTTTCATCAAGGCCGTTGGGTAGGAAACGGTCTTGGACTTAGAACTGTTTGGATGCCATTCACTCCATGCTTTGAATCTAACTCAATGCAGATCATGGATCTAGACAAGAGTAGAGAGATGACCAGACAAGCCAAGCGAGAAAACTGGAGCTATGAATATCTAGACTCAACCTGTGCTGACAACAGTTGGCCAATTACATTGCAACCTGGGCAGGCGCATTTGTTCTTCCAAGAGCACATCCATGGTAATATTCCCAATCGCACTGATAAGACTCGTGTCAGTATTGATATTAGATTACTGGTCAGAGACGGTCAGCCACATCGCAAATGGCCAGGTGCGTATTTTAGAAAGTTGCATGATCGCAGTTCAGAGGCAGTGGTGTCCATTGATGAGTCCAAAGATATTGTAGTGTGTTACATGGAATACGATGGTGTCAAGACACGCAATATTGATCTGCATTTCCAGACTCTGGCAGTTCGGCATTACTGTACCAAGAAGGGATATAAGTTTCCTTATCAACACGGCGAGAATGAAGGACTAAATCATGCACATTTGAAAAGCATGATACACACTGGTAATGTCAATCATCTCATTATGTTTAGTATTTTTAGTTTACCCGATGACGATGCCTATCGCCAGGAACTATTGGAAACTGCCTTATATCGTGGATTAATCATACACTTTGCTAATGAAGAAATTGTTCTACAAACTCAGAAAGATTTGGACAACATTCAATACATACGAAACTTCACCAACGATTGGAGTTCTCCGGTTCGGCAACTAGAAGAAGAACTTAGACTTGACAAGTGATCTAAATATGTTTATAATTAACCTATAGACATCCTCGTCTATAACTCGGAGATAATATGGTATATGAAAAAATGTATTACAGTAATGATGAAGAACACCCAAATATGAAACTGCCCGCAAGTGTTAAAATTAGGCAACGACTGTTGGCAGCCAAGCAGAGATTCCACAGCAATGACAACATTGCCGACTTCATTCAGGACGGTGAGCTGGATGAACTTCAAGCCGAAGTTGCAGGCAAACTTGAAGCTGTGTTGACCAGTTTGGTGATTGATATTGATCATGATCACAACACGCAGGATACTGCCAATAGAGTTGCTAAAATGTTCATTCGTGAAACGTTTTCTGGTCGCTATCGAGAAGTGCCCAAGGTCACAACCTTTCCCAACATGGGCTATAAGAGTCTGTACACCACAGGTCCCATCAGCATACGATCTACCTGTGCTCACCACTTTCAAAACATTGTTGGCCGATGCTGGGTGGGTATTGTGCCTGACCAAGAAGTGATTGGACTCAGCAAGTTCAATAGACTTGTGCATCACATTGCCGAACGTCCACAGATTCAAGAAGAAATGACCACGCAAATTGCCGAAGCACTCAAGCAGTATGCCAAAACACCGCATATTGCTGTGTTGGTCAAAGCCGAACATCACTGCATGACCATGCGTGGGGTACGTGAACATGAATCCGATATGACCACTGCTATAATGATGGGTGCGTTCAACGATGATCCTGCACTGAAGAAAGAGTTTTATGATATTTGCCTGTCAATGAAAGGGCATGGTTAATTGATACATAGTATAGCGGGGTGATCTCGCTATACTATAGGAAATAAAAATCATGTCCACAGAAGACACCCCAGAAGAGTTTAAGAAAAAGTTAGATGCACTAAAACCCAAAAAGAAGAAGCTCGCAGTACCCGACGGTTTTTTAGAAAGTGCCAAAAGCTACGAAGGCAAACTAGAAGCTATCAAGATAATTTCTGAGCGAGAAAAGGATCGAGTTATTTTAATGTTTAAGAAGATGCTTGAACCAGAACCACCCCGGCAGCACGTAGAACCACCAGCTAAACCAGTGCCCAAACAACCCGCCAAGAAAAAAGGGATGTTTGGAAAAAAGTAGACTCAAGGAGAATAAAATGTTTGATATTACAACTAACGAAGGTTTTGTTTCATACCGTTCAGCTGAAGAAATTAACTCAGCAATGGGTCGTGTTTACGGCAACATGAGCCTGGCAGTTATTGTGTCAATGTTAGTGAGTTATTTTGTGGGATCAAGCCCAGAGTTGCTTGAATTCTTTTTTACAGGTGTACTAAAGTGGATTGTAATTTTTGCGCCACTTGCAGCTATTTTTGGTGTTGCCATGGTGCTGGGAAATAATCCCAGCAAGGGTGTGGCACAGTTATGCCTACATGGCTTTGCGGCATTGATGGGATTGAGTTTTGCTATGATCTTTGCTGTGTTTACCATGGGCAGTATTGTGTCAGCATTCATGGGTGCGGCCGTATTGTTTGGTGTTATGAGCAGCTATGGTTACTTTACCAAACAGAGCCTAGACAGCATGGGCAAGTTTATGATTGTTGGATTGATTGCTATTGTTATTGCCAGTATTGTTAATATTTTTATTGGTAGTACAGTTATGCAACTGGTAATTTCGGCATTGGCCATCATTATCTTCCTTGGCCTAACTGCCTATGACACACAGAAGATCCGTGAAGAACTCAGCGTAGAGACTAGCGACAGCGCAGAAGTTCGTGGTGCGTTGACTTTGTACATGGACTTTATCAACTTGTTCTTGAATTTATTGCAACTTTTTGGAGATAGGAGATAATCATGGCAACAACAATCAGTGACAAGCTAACAAAGGTAAATGAAGCATTTACTATCAATATGTACGACAACGGATTTATGATTGAAGTTGGCGGGCGCGATGGTGACGATGAATGGAAGAATACTAAAATTATAGTACCAACAGTTGAAGAACTCTTAGTACTAGTCAAAGAAGCAGCATCAATGCCACGAGACTGATATGAAAAGTGCAGCCGAATATACTCAAGAAATTATAAGCCGAGCACAGCAAATGCGAAGCTACAAAGTTCGTTTGCGAGTTGACGATGGCTGGTTACCCATGGGTCGGGTACCGTTTGATATTCATATCAAACACGGTGTTGCCACTCTTACTGTTGTTGCAGAGAGCATGGAATCTGCTCGTGAGCAAGCATCAGTTTATATGGAAAGCGATGATTGGTATGATTGATCTAGAACAGGCTCAACGACAAGGTGTTGCTCCTTGGGATGATGTAGTATGGGAAGACTTTCACATAGTAGTATATCGTGATCGCTATCCAGTTGCCCCAGGACATTTGCTATTTGTTCCACGATACAATAATGTGGGCATAATCAATGAGGCAGTTTATTCAGCAATAACACATGGCAACAAAATGGTTGATCAAGGTGAATGCGATGGATTCAACATTGGTATTAACTTTGGCGAGGCAGCTGGGCAAACTGTGATGTATCCACATGTACACATGATACCACGCCGTACTGGAGATTGCGAGGATCCTGTTGGCGGAGTACGCGGCGTAATCGCCGGGCAGGCCAATTACAAAAAAGAAGGTTATAAA
>Ga0181347_1000707_pt1 | contig 11110 bp, 9 predicted proteins | sample Su13VDMM110SN_FD_130102 | JGI IMG/M metagenome (GOLD analysis project Ga0181347, IMG submission 130102) | Freshwater viral communities from Lake Michigan, USA - Su13.VD.MM110.S.N | ecosystem: Environmental > Aquatic > Freshwater > Lake | place: USA: Michigan | collected 2013-07-16
AGTATGGATTCCAGTAGTACTATTAAAATAATTTAAAGTATTTCCAGATACACTACCATATAAAGTAACGGTGGTTGGAATAGTAGGAGAAGAAGGAATAAACGTTGATGCATTAGAAGCTGAAACTGTATAGTTAAATACTTGGTTAGGGTAGGAAGAGGGGATATATGTTATTGGTTGATTTAAATATTTTGCTGATGTTACTTGGTACAAATAATAATTTGATTGCTCATTTAAAACTGTAACATCATATTGTATCCAAATATTACTTGGATATCCAACAATAGGAGTATTAATTAATATAGTATCCAATTGACCTAAAGCAGTTGTATTGTTACTACCACTACAATCAATTTTTGCTATTTTTAAAAATTTAGTATTATAAATTGGAACCCAAATATTTGTACCAAAAATAGATATAACGGTACCATTGTTCATAAATAGTATTTCTCCGTTTTGAGGAAATGTAACATTGTTTAAAAATAAATTTTCAAAAATATTTTCTTCACCTGATCCTGTACCATAATAATATACTTGCTTATATAAAAAAGATTCGTTTTGTACTGGGTAGGCTTGGGCTAAACTTTGAGTTGTTACTGTTAAAACAGATCCACTAAATTCACCATTATAAAATTCATCTTGAGTATTATGTAATATAAGTACTGAACCAGAAATTGTTGGGGTATTTTCATACCAACTTTGAGTTAAATTAAATATATTTTTAGGTCCTATTCCATTAGGACCATAAGGAGAAGTATTAACCCCATTAAACATTTCAAATGTTCCCCCTGTACCTCCACTAAAATTTTCTACAGTACCTGGGTTGTAGTTATTCCATTGTGGGGTTAAAGTTCCTGTAACTGAGATATCTTGAAAAGTAAAAGGGATATTATTATTTGAACCACTAGTAGTATATGCTACTGTTGAGTAAGTATCTACTTGAGGTTGAGGATATCTATTTCTTTCTAAAATATGTTGTTTAATTATAATCCCTGAAGCAAGACTTGTACGAGCAGGTACAAAATCTTTAATCATTTTAAATAATGAATTATCAAAAAATTTAATTAAACGTATAAAATCAACTAAATTATAATTTTTAGTATATTTTTCAAAATATTCATTTCGTAAAGTATCTAACTCAGGATATGTTAGAGCTGAGGAAGATCTAAATCTTGGGTCTCCAATATATTCTCCAATATTATAATATCCAATTTGGTTAGCAATATCGTTATTTAATTCATCTTGAGGAGAAAATGCTACTTCAAGTAAATTTGTGTTTGCTGTGTAACTTTGGCTAATTTCTATATTTTGAGATAATGATCTAAAAGCAGATAAAGTATCTCCAGAAGGAATAATGTTATTTTCTATTCTAATTTTATCAGATATAGCATTTCTAATACCCGCAAGTGGTTGATCTATAAAAAAGTATTCTGTATTAGGATTAAAAGTAGGAGTAACCGTATAAGAAAAATTACTATTAAGATTAAATGAACTTGTTGTAGTCCATGATCCTGTTATTTTAGGATGTATAGAAACAGAACTAGTATATAATTCACCTCCTAAAGGAGCTCTAAAAGCTAAATTATATGGAGATGAATTTAAATTATTTCCCTCAATTGAATGAGGATTCATTATATAATCTTTAAATACGCTTTCACTTATTACAGAATTATAATATCTAATTTCTTGTAAAGAGCCAGAAAATGCCCTATATGGTCCACCAGGAACTATTCCATTAAATGCCGCAAAAACAGAATTTAAACCTGAAACCCAAGGAGTTGAATCTTCACTTATTGAAGCAGATAAATAGAAACCTAATAAAGTTCCATTATCTCCCCCCTCATATATTTTATTACCAGCATATAAATTAAAATCATTACCATTTCTAGTTATCATTGTGGTCCACCAATCCCCATTAAAAAATGGAAGATATATACTAGCAGATGAAGCCGGATAATTTATTGGATCAGGATAAAAAATTAAATTTGCATATTCATAATAGGGGTCAATAATTGATCCTGAATAAGAGCCACTAGTATATCCAGATCCGGTATAACGAAGAATTAAAGATGATAATGGAGAATTAATTCCAAGAGGTTGATTATACCATAAACTTTGAGAATATGGAATAGAAGATGTTGGTAAACCTTCTGTTTTAAATCTAAATGCTAACGTTGAAGGAACATTGTTTGGAGAGTTCCAATTAGAATTTAAGTTCCAGTTTGAAACAATAGAATTACTTCCTGTTGTAAAAAAAGCATAATTAAAAGTATCTTGCCAATAATCCCAATCATTTGAATTAACTTTATCTTTACCTCCGTATTCTTTAATTCTTAATACTGTATCAGGAATACCATATGAAGTAATTAAAGCACGCAATCCGGGTAAGGTACCTTTTGTTTGCAATAGGTATGGTAAATTATGATAAATGCGTTTGTATAGCGACTTATTTACATCGTCTAACGGCATATAATCATTAGAAGCAGATATTAAAGTATCAATATATTCATATCCACTAGGGGTAGGTAAAGATCCAGTTATATTTGGAAAAGGAAATAAACCACCTTCAGGTGTTAAACCTAAAAATGCGGTATATAAATCCTCATTTGAGAAATTATTTTGATATAATTTTATCCCAAAGTCTCTAATAGAATCTGCTACTATATCTTTTGAAATACCATATTCTAAACGATTATCTGCATTATATTTTTGAGTAACATCTTTATAATATATCCAAATATTATCATAATGTTGTCCTATCATTTCAATAAATAATTGATATGGATCATTTGCAGGATCTTCTCTTAAATATTCTGGGATAGCTAAAGTAAGATTATTTAGATTTAAATTATCAAATTGGGAAGCTGAAAGGATTATTCCTCCATAATAAATGCTAGCTTCATTAACACTTCCTAGCCAAGTTAAAACTGTAGGACTAGTAGAGGGATATAAATTATATGGTGGGGTTGTATTTAGTTTAGGCCAAGCATATGAACCACTTGAATAATATAAATAATAATCATATCCATCAAAGTTAGTTATAATAGAATTTATTTTAGATTCATATATAGCTATACTAACACTTGGATTATTATTAATAGTATTATTTAATATAGCAATTGAAGATGAATAACTTTCTATTAAACTAATTTTAGAATAAAAATTTTCAAGTCTTGTTTGAACTGAACTAAAGTGGGTAAAATTATTAAAATCTGTATAATCAATATTAATATCAATTTCTTTTTCTTCAAGTAAACTATTTATTTGATTTATAGAACTAGTTAAAGAAGTTAAAACTAAATCAGTATATGATAATTCTAAAGATGAATTATTAACTTGATCTTTTAAATTTAAATTAAAATTAGGTTTGCTAATATCCGTAGTATCGGTAAATATTATAGGAATATCTTCAAAAGTAACTTTATAAGCTATAGGTTCTTCTAAAACTGTTACAATCCATAGTGTAGAGTTTAAATCAAACTCATCCGAAAGAGGTTCATACAATTTAATTAATACAGTTGGATTTATTGGATCTTGATTATCTAATAAAACATTATTAGATATAAATAAATTATTATCCCCAAAATTTAAATAAAAATCTAAAAAATATGTACTATTTTCTCGTTCTTGTATAAAATTATTAGTTTGTTCAACTATATCAAATTCAGTTAAAGAAGTACTATCTAATCTAATTTCGGTTCTATCAGATGATATTTCAGCAATATAAAGTTGTTGTAAATAAGAACCTATTTTTTTATTTAAAAAATTAAAATATGTAATATATTCACCTTGATCATATCCTAAGTTAATTAGAGATTTTTCAGGGTCTATTTCTATTTGAGATAAAGAATTGTCAGTTCCCGCAGATTGACCATCATTTAATACTGTGTATTCTGAGAATAAATAATCTGTTGAAAGTAAATTTTTATTATTATCGTATATAAAATATTCAATATAACTACTAGATGTTAAAGATGTATTAATTTCAAATTGAGAAAGTAAAGATGTATCACCTCCCCCATATGTTTGAGAAGTAAAATCTTGAATATCTATTTGTGTAATTTCTGCAGCCATTATTTTTATGTAATTAAAATCTTAAGTCTAAATTAATAGCCTCCCCCACTACCTATAGAACTTCCTCCATTTCCCCCACTTGTGAAATTCCCTTCGCTAATAGAAGTTGTACTACTTAGATTTACTGGTGATGTTCCTGTTTGTAATTCTATATTTTGTTTTTGAGCATCAAGTAATTCTACTCTTAATTGTGTAATTTCTTCTTGTAAAGCTTCTATTTCTTCTTGATTAGCATCAAAATTAATATATTCACTACTTTTTGTAATTAAATATTCATGAGAATTAATATTACCTAATTCAGGAATATCATAAAATAAATTATTATACATATCAAAAAATTGATCTGTAGTAGGTTGATTATTAATTGTTTCTTGGATTGATTGGATCCCCAACTGAGTAAAAGAAGTATTTATTACTTTAGTGTATTGTCCTTTATTGTATACTTGTTTACTAAATTTTATATTTTCACTCATCCATTTATAACTTTAAAATAATAATCATCATTAAATATTTTAATAGAACCATTAATATTAGTTTTTATTAAAATAGAATAATATCTTTCAGGTTCTAAACCACTCATATACACATCAAAATAGTTACCATTAGAATCAGAACTAATTTGAGTATAATTATTATCGAAGTTAACAACAAATTCATTAGTAGCCAAGTCTTTTATGGCGTAATATGAAGAAGTTGGTAAATAATTTAAATTAGTAAATAAAGATGATGTTTGATATATTCTAGGAGGATATAATGGGCTTACATTTATATAAAATCTATTTTTACTTTCTGGGAAGAACATACCTGGGTTTTCTGCTAGAGACATTTTTAAATCAACAGTATTTACAATACTACTTGATGCAGACCCAGTTAATATAGTAGAATAATCATTCCACCTAAATTCCAAACATGGAGGATAAATTGTATTTGTATCAACACTATAATATTTGAATATAGGTTGGTTATTTTTATTAGTACTAAATTCTAAAGAACTTGTAAGTTTAACTAGAAATCCATTATTTAAAATTACTGAACTAGACCAAGCATTAACTATGGTTTTAACATTAAGTTCAATATCTTTAGTAGATCGTAAGCCGAATGATGCTGTTACTAAATAATTAGAAGATGTAAAAAAATTACCTCCTCCTTGAGAAGAATATGTTGAATTAAATGAACTTGTATAGTATCCTCCTATGGTACTTCCACTTGGGGACCATGGGTTAGAGCCTGAGTATGAAGCATATACCCAAGATGCCCCATCTACTTCTTGTGGGTTATCTAAAGCATACCCAGTGCCATTATTCCATGATTGGGCAGTAGCAAGTAATTCTAATTTAGTATTTTGATTTAATCCTTGTGCTTCGGCTATAAAATTTTTAAAATATATATCATAAGAGTTATTTTTAATTTTATTAGAATATATATCTAAAATTTCTTCCTGATCAAATAGAATTAGGTATCTTGATACTCCAGGAGTACCACTAATATCTACAATGTTAGAAGCTTCTAAGATAGCATCCAATCCAGTGTTCATGATTGGGTACGCAGAATATAGTGTAGTATCTTTAGTTGGAAATATTTTGTAAATAGCCATTAGAATATTTTATTATAAATATAGAATTATAAAGGAACTACTCTACCTTTAATATCTTGATTAGGATATTTTATTTCAAATATACTAGGGTCTAAGGAAGGATAAATTATTTGATTTTGGGTAGCTCCTTCTATATCATAAGCGTATTGCGAATATCCTGTTAAAGTTCCGGCTTTATTTATAATAGATATATTTTTTATTGTTTGAACTCCTTTTATTTTATCAAGTAAAATATATAAATCTCGCACCATAATCGGTTGATTTAATTGCCATTTGTCAATTAAAAAATATGACCGTATAGATGATATACAAGACAGTAAAACTTCATTATTATTATATTCAGGTAATACTATAATTTCAAAATTTATTCCGATATTAATAATGAATGCATCTTTAATTTCAATATTATCACCAATCATTCTATGTTGGGATAAATAAGTTCTTAAATTATTTTTTAAAGTTGTATTAGCATAATCTAATTGCCCAGAAGCATTTAAAGATAAAACATATAAATTTAAAGTTTCAATTGTTGATACTTGATTATCTGTTAATTTTGGTTGTTCAATATATGCTTTTGAAATAGCACCATATTCAGATGGCATACTTAAAGCTCTAACTAAATAATCATCTGCAGTAACTGAACGTTTTTGGGAAGCAACTAGTGCTAGGGTATTTTGGCGGATTTCTTCTAATGTATCCCCTCCTTTTCCTCCAGTTGCTGCAATTGGATTAGTTGAAGAAAGAGATGCAAATATGTAATTTGCTGTTATAGTATTTAAATTAGTATTATTAAATCTAGTATTATCTGTATTTAAATTAGTTAAAGAGTTTGCAGAAATATTTGAATTAACTCCACCACCTATTAAATATCTAACAGTTAATGTTGTATTTGATGGAGAAATTCCATATGTTCCTGTGTGTAAAAAATTAACAGGAGAAAATGCTGTAGTTAATTTATCTTGTTTAAATGGTAACCCAATGCCTATATTATTTGGATTTGGAATAATTTCTTCAGTAGTATCACTTGGAGAACCTGCACCAAATTGAATTTGTAAATTTGTTAAAGATGTAAAACGAGTAGCAAATCTTCTTGCAACTTTTTTTAGTTTTAATAAAAATGGAGTATTATCTATTTTATTAGGATCATTAATATTAGTATTTTTTATCGAATCAAATACCATTTCTTGTCCTAAATGATCTACTTCATACCATACATTGCTATCAAGATCAGTAATATCTAATATTTTTATAATATTATCATCTTGTATGTTAATAGTTTGAAATTGAACAGGAGCTCCAAAACTAAAATTTACTGTTTTAATCTGTGAAGAGATAGCATTTCTACTTTTTTTTAAAAGAAAATATTGTGGGGTATTTCCTGATATTTGGTAGATTGAAATTTCGGTTGGGTCTAATGAACTTGAAACAGAAAAATCAATTTTATCTTGGATTATAAAAGAAGAACCATTTTGGGAGGTAATAGTAGTATTTTCATTAATAGTAATAGCATAACTGTAATCAGGAACATTATTTCCTCCAACGTTAATTGCAGGTAATTGTTGATAAAAATCAACACTTGTTTGAGCAACTCCTGTTGTTTTTGGTTTATAACCAAACATATATGCTAATTCAAATACATTATTAGTTTGTTGAGCATATTGAATAAATGTTTCTTGAAATTGATTATCTAAATAAAATGAAAGAACATCTCCAACATAAGAAGCTTGTTCCATAAACATCATACCTGGTGAAGTTGATGAAAAATCATTATATGTTGAAGGGAAATATGTTTGAGTAAATTCAATTAATCTTGATTTAAAAGATTCAAAATCACGATTAATATATTTTATATCTCTATTAGTTGTAGCCATTTTTTAAAATTGAAAAGTTAAGTTATCATTAATATTAGAATTAGCAATAGAATATTTTAATTGAACTACTACAGTATTTTCATCATCTTTTTTAAGTATATCTAATGAATTAATTATAACATTTGGAAAATATGTTTCTAATTTTAAATTTACATTTTCTTTTAAACCATCTAATGAATTTTCGGATATTTGATTAAAAATAAAAGCTCTTAATCCACCACCAAAAGTTGGATTTAATGGTATTTCTCCAGGATTAGTTAAAAAGTAATTAATTAAATTGTTTTTTATAGCCTGAGAAGTTAAGTAATTTGAAGTAAAAACAGAAGGTCCACTAAACGGAAGGTTTATCCCAACTGCAAGATTTGGATTTAAATCGAGTGGGTTTATAAACTGTGCATTAAATGCCATTACTTAGTATTTAATAGATTCATTATTTGATCCATACCTAATTCACCGGATCCTAAATTACCATTTACAGGATCACCATGTGGTCTAAATGAGGGTTGAGCATCTTGTGATGTAAAACTTAAAGCTGTCTCACCTAATACTTCAGCATATTTAGATCTAAAATCTATTGATGGAGGTGCATAAGCTGGTTGTGCAGTAATAGAGGGGGGTGTGTAAGATTCTCTAACTATTTGTTTAGGAGATTTTAATGCTTCCAATAAAATATCTTTTAATTCTTCTTGAATTACTTCTCTTACGGCTTCTTTAATTAATTTTTTAAAATCTGTGGCTTTCATATGGTTATAAATATAGGATTAATCTGCTTTTAAATCATTTTGTTGAATATAGAATACAAGTTCATCAATTAATATTTGATCAATAGAGCTAAATGAAAATTCTCCTTTTAACATTACTACACCTGATTTATTTCTTGCTATAGCTCTTCGACGTTTTAATGAGTTTGTTGTTATTTCAGTTTCAACACCCATTTCAAATCCATTTACATTTGTAACTATTGGGGATAATTGTTCAGATTGTTGGCTAGTTAATGCTATTAATTCGTTTGAGAGTTGCTCTTGATCCGCATCAGGATAACAATATTGTATTAAACTATCTAAAATATTTAAATATTGAAGTGCTTGAGTTATTACTGATTTTAATAATATTAGAGGAGAAATTAAATTATCTATTTTACCTTGTTCACCTTTAATTTTATCTTTTAATAAGTTAATTATATCTCCTGAAGTATTAATAATACCTACAGGGATACCAATACCTGGGGGGATTGATGAAGGGAGGCCTAAAGAAGCTATGTTTAAACCTGAAATAGTTTTTGATATAGTATCAATGAATTTTTTATTTAAATTAATAAATTTTTCAGTAGAATTGATTACTTTTAAAAGATTATTTAATTGTTTTATTAATTTATTTTTACGAGAAATAATTTTAGTTAATTCTGCTTGAGTAGGACATGTAGTCTGATTTTGTAAATCAGAAATTTTAGTTTGTCCTTTAGCTACTAATTTATCAATTTGAGTAACTCCAAAACCAGCAGTTAAAGTTAATATTAAAGGAATTAAGCGACTCTTAACATTAATTATAGAAGTTGTTAATTTTTTTGAATAAAAGATGAAGGAGATTTTATAGATTTAGTTAAACTATTAATTTGACTATCTGTTAATAAACTAGAGTTTATTTTATCTTGATCTAAACTTTTTTGAATTAATTGAAGTTGGATTACTCCTAAATTAGATTTAATAGTACCGTCTCCATAATATGGAGTAAAATTTTGAGGAGTATATCCTTTTAAACTAACAGAAATACTTATTTGTTTTTCTAAAGTTGTTTTTCCTTTAAGGATAAATTGCCCATTAGTTTTTGAAGTAGTTTGGTTTTGATCGTTAGTAGATATTTTAACTCCTAGAAGGGTTTTATTGGGGTTGGTAGAATCAACAACCATTCCTTCTATTGAATATTCTATTTCAGTATTATCTAAAGAATTATCTAGTGTCATTCTACTTTTACTTTTTTAGATGCTAAACTATCTAGACTAGCTTCAATTGTAGCTAATGCTTGAGTAGCAGTTAAAGATACTACATTTAAAGGACCATTAGGGATAGGAATACCAGTAGGATACATTTGATCTAATTGTAAAACATTAGTAATACTTTTTAAAAGTGATGTGATTTGTTTTAAAGTAGTTATTGTTTTATCTCCTAATAATACAGATTCTGTGGCACTTTTAGATCCTAAATATAGATTAGTAGTATCTAATACTGTATTATTTCCTGTTAAGTTTATTTCATCCCAACAAGTTAAACCTATTGATTTTTTAGAACTTAATAATATGCTATCCTCTTTAGAATTTATTGATATTTGACTAGAATTTAATAAAATTTGAGGAAGGATGTATTGTGATGGAAAGTTTGGGGGTTTAATCCATTTTTCTTTTTCTTCTTTAGATAAGTTATATGGAATTTTTTGAGTAGAAGTTAAATAAATAGATGATAAATCGTTATTTATATTTTCTGTTATTGGAATCCAACCCTCATCACTTACTTTAGAAGGTTGTCCATTTCTTAAAATAGTAATAGGTTCACCATTTTCTCCAGAATCAGACCAATTATTTTTCTTTTCACTTTTAGATTTAGCTGTACTTCCAAAACGTAAACTTTGACCATGTCTTCCTTCTAATAGAGAATCTCCCATAAAAGGCATTAATGGATGAATATCTACTTTTTCCTTAAATGTATTTTGTGATGGATTAGAGCTATTTAAATCTATTTCAGTATTACCATCTGTAACTCTTCTAACACTTCCTGAGGTAGAAGTTGGATAGTCTCTGGTTTGGTCTTCATCATTTATTTCATCTAATATATTTGGATATGCATCGTGGTGAGGGTGATTCCAAATACCTAAAGGACTCATATAAAAATATGATTCATTAGATGATACAAATCCTATGGATTGGTTTGGTAACGATATTAATAAAACTATTTCATTTATTAATGGATAAGTTTTTAATTGAGAATCATAAGGTAATGCATAATTTGGATAAGATTTAGTACCGGATTTATTTACAATTTCATAAAATATAGCTCCTATTCCATTCCATTGACCTACAAGTGGGTAATATTTGTGATTTTCATCTAAAACAATATCTATTACTCTAGCCGCAACTACTTTTCCTTGAGCCTTTGAGATTTTATTTTCAAAATTATTGTTTTGTCTAGAAGAACCAACGGCACTAGTTGATCCTACTAAACCAAATTTCATTGTAGCCATTAGTCTTTAGGATTGAATTTTTTAATTTCTGCTAATAATTGAATTTTTTCATCATCGGTCATACCAAATGATTCCTCTTCAGATTTATTAGAAGCTAAAGCGCGTTGAACAATGGTAGCCATTTTAACTAACTGTTCATCATTTTTTATCCCTAGTTCCATATATTCCTTAATTAAAGGAACAATTAAAGTAGCATCACCAATATCATTAATAAGAGGTTTTAATTCACCTATTAACGCAGATATTTGTAATTCTTTTTTCTTTTGGTTATCATATATTTCTTTAAGTATATCAGAGAATTTTTTCTTACCCCAAACATTTGATTCTAAATTATTCATAT
>Ga0181347_1000708_pt1 | contig 11110 bp, 8 predicted proteins | sample Su13VDMM110SN_FD_130102 | JGI IMG/M metagenome (GOLD analysis project Ga0181347, IMG submission 130102) | Freshwater viral communities from Lake Michigan, USA - Su13.VD.MM110.S.N | ecosystem: Environmental > Aquatic > Freshwater > Lake | place: USA: Michigan | collected 2013-07-16
ACAGCGCAAATCTGACTTCTCTTGTAAGCGATACAAGTATTAATACGATGGAGCTTCCAGAGTTTAAAGGAAAATCTGGAATTTATTATGACGTTCGAGATTGTGTAGATCTTCGTCCATCGGCTGCGAATACGATTGGTTATATTACCGATATTTCTTCGGTTGCGGCTGGTGCAAACGCTACATCGATTATCAATCCTACATTTCCTTCAAATTCAAATTACTTCTCGGCAGTTAGCTCATTTTTCCCTGTGCCTAACTCTACACTCTCTGCAAACGTAAGTTCATATCTTGGAAGAGTCGATCGAGTTATTATTAATTCGATCGGTGGGTTTGAAACAAGAAGCAGCGCGCCAAGTATTTCTCCTGTTGTGCCTCCTTCGCAAGATAATTCTCTTACTCTACAAATATATAACATTCCGCCATATCCTTCTCTTCCAGAAATACTTTCGGCAGATATGATCGCTATTGTTGATACAAAAGTTGCAAGCGCGATAGACGCAAAAAGAAAAAATATTTACACTATTAGATCTACTAAAAGTGCCACCGGTTCTGCTGAAGAAAAACAGCGTGTTCAACAACAGCGCTATACAATGTCAGACATTGGTAGCCTCGACAGAAGAATTAAAGTTCTCGAGTATTACGTATCGTTTACTCTTGCAGAAGCATTGGCAAAAGCAAGATTTATTCCGAGCAGTTTAAATGCAGCTCTCGAAAGATTTAAATTTGGATTTTTCGTAGATCCATTTACTGACTATGCTTATGCAGACGTTGGAAATGCAGAATTTTATGCAAACATTAGAGACGATCAGCTTGGTCCGTTTGTAAGAGAATTAAATCTTAAGTTTCAACCAGATGGTCTTGGCCAAGCAAATGGCATTCTGACGCTTCCGTATAACGAGTTTGTGATTGGTGAACAAAGTATTGCGACTGCTGGTCCTCTTCCAGTTGTTGTAGCAAATACTGTTGCAAACACTGTTGCAAATACAACCGGAGATGTCACTGTTACGACTATTACTCAAAGAATAGAGTCAGTCGTACAACTACAAAGCAGCACAAGTTATTCTGATACTGGTAGTGTATTCGAAGAATTCACTTATCTATTCAGCAGTCTTTCTGGGCCGGTAGAACTTTATGTTGCCTCGAGAGACAATAATATTTCTGCGACAGTTTATCAAGGAACTTCACAAAACGGACCATTTACAGCAACACAAACTTCAGCATCGGCTGTGAGTATTACCGCCGCTGATAAATCTCGTCTTCCTCAACTTAGTCAGTTGGCTTCCTCTATCGAAAATCTTGGAGAACTAAGAAGAAAATCTTATCCTACAAGTATTGATTCTGGTACATTCCTTGAAGATCAGTTTAAATTGTTGTGGACACATAATCCTACCGCCGGTGAATACGTTAAAATTCGTATCTATAAGGGTAAAAATCATGGAGCGTCAGGAAGATCTGGTTATTATGGGTATTTTCTGCAGTATCCTACAGATTCTATCACGAGAAATGTAATTACAACATCGAATCCAAATACGTTTGAATATACAGGCGTAGTACACAGCGTAAATACAAGTTCATTTACAATTACTAATTCGTTGAATAGTTATTACGTTTTTGGTAGTGCCATCAATATAAAGTATATTGCTGATTCTCAGAAGTTTATAATTTCTGCATCTGGTTTAAAACCTAATACGAATCATACGTTTACGTTTGATGGAGAAAATAAAACTTCGAAGTGTACACAGATAAGAACAACTACAACAAATACCACAGGTCTTCGAAGCGATGAAAACGGAATCTTAACATTCGATTTTTATTATGATGCTGGTCTTGATGAGGCAACAACAGATATTACTGCTCAAAATCGTATTATCTCGAATATTGCTGGTCAAAAACGATTTGTAATTGAAAACACAGATGGAACTTCAAGAGCAGCAGGTGCAATTACTCTTGCTTACTACTCGAATCTTCCTGTACAAGAAGAATCTCTGAATATATCTCAGTCGACAACAGCTGCCTCAGTTTCACAAGCTGATGCCACAACAAATACTCCGAGCGGTGGTGGTAATGCAACTGAATCTGCGCTTGATACGTTTATTGATCCAAGCGGAAGCTACAATGTACAGAGACTTGACTTTAGAAACTTTGAATCGCAGATAAATTTTAATATTCCATAAGATCGATAGCGCGATAGATAAATAATAAAAATAAAAGAGGAAATGCATGTCTTTTAATTATATTCAAACTTTTTACGTGAATCCGCAAACGGTAGCTAGTGCGCCAGAAGTCATGCTCACATCTATCGACGTATTCTTTAAGGCTAAACCTGTTCGCGGAGCCACAATTTCTGGTGCAGTGGCTCCCACAGTAAACGCTTGGATCTGCGAAGTAGAAAATGATTCTCCTTTTGAGTCTCGTCAAATTTTAAACTCTATGACTCTCATTGAGTATGATTTGATTAATACTTCTCAAGATGCTTCGGCGGTGACCGTCATCGGATTTCCAAATCCTGTAAGACTTGCGACTGGAAAACACTACGGATTAGTTCTTAAATTTAACGATCCAGGATTTGATGTATGGCAAAATGTGCTCGGCGATAGACTCGTGACCGATGGACAGATTACAAATACATTATCTGTCGGTTCAAGAGGAACACATGGTGGTAAGCTATATGTTCCTACGAATACTTCTACTCATCGTTCACTGAGCGACAGAGATCTGAAATTTAAAGTTAAAGTAGCCAGATATACTGCTAATAATGTTACAATTAGTCTTGTGAATAAAGATTACGAATTCTTTACTATGGATAACACGAATACAGGTGCTTTCATCGGTGGAGAGTATATCTATCAAGACATTGCTAATGCTACTGGTACTGTCACAGTTTCAACAACAAGTTTAAATGTCATCGGTACGGCAACAACATTTACAAACCTTTTATCTGGATCAAAAGTTTTAGTTCAAAGCGGCGGTGCTAAACAAATATTATCTGTCAATGCTATCACTAACGCTACTCACATGACAATTGCAAGCTTGCCATCTTTTTCTGCTTCTGGGATTGGTTTTAAAGTTCCTCCTGTCGGCGCTGCCTATAATATCGATTATCCAAAAAAGAAGTTGATTTTGGTCGACTCGACTGCAAATGCTACAAATAAATTTGCGGTAAGCGGAGGAAGAATTATAGGAGAGATATCGGGAGCAACAGCAAATATCGCTTCGATCGATCGCTATCCAGTTGATAACTTTAAACCTTCGTTCCTCATTGGTAATCCTTCCGGATCTACGTTCACTCTTAACTATAAGATTGCCAACTCTGCGAATCAATTGTCTTCTACATCATCGAATATTAATCTTCTTCAGCTGAACAATTCGACGGCCACAGGCTTTATCTTATCACGTTCAGTTGAAGTTGATACTACAAAAAGTTCGAATCTCTTCGGAGACAGAAGAAAATCGGTCGTTGCCAATTTGGATATTACGGTGAACAGTGCTGAGATCGATCGCTTTGCTGTTCCTTATGCAACAACTCGTGAACTCGACTTTTACTTCTATCAAAACGATATTAACAACGTTTACACTGAGACAAGAACTGTAGGTCTAAGTAGCATCACTGACTATGACACAGAAACTGGTGCAAACGGTCTTGCAAAATCGAAGTATATTTCAAAAGTTATTAAATTTGCTCAAGACAAGAGAGCAGAAGATATCGTAGTATATCTGACAGGATATCGTCCAGCTAATACAGAAATCAAAGTTTATGCAAAAATTCATAACGCTTCAGATAGAGAATCGTTCGATAGCAAAGCCTGGTCTCCTCTTGTATTAAAAGATAATATCGATCGCTTTAGCTCGACAGATCCAAATGATATGTATGAATTTACATATGGATTTGATACAGCGCCTGAACTTCAAGTTGCTCTTGCCGGAACCGGCGCAATTACTTATGGTTCAAATAGCATTACTACAACAAACAATCATTCTGCGACGTTAACTGCCGGTGATTTGATTCGAATCAAAGATCAAGACTTTGGTAATCACGAAGTGTTTACAGTTTCGGCAGCAAATACTACTGCTATCAATACATATCGAAATATTCAAACCTCGAGTCTTGTGTCTGCCGGAGTTACAAGATCAGACATTGTTATCGATAAACTGAAATATAGAAACGTTGCCTGGAACAATGTTGAAAATGACAATACTGTCAGATATGTTAACTCTGAATATGTAGAATTTGATGAGTACACGTCGATGCAAATCAAGGTTGTTCTTCTTGCAACGCAATCTCATATCGTTCCAAAAGTAGAAGCGATTCAAGTCATCGGAGTTTCTGCATAATGTTAGTGAAGACTGAAACCGCCGGATTCATGAAAGATACTTCGACTGGAGCTTTCATAAATACTGATGATACAGCTTATGCAAAGTTTGTGGCAGAAAGATCGAATGCCAAGAATAGTAAAGATCTTTGTAATAGAATAAATGCAGTCGAAGACGACTTGAAAGAAATTAAAAATCTACTCTTACAAGTAGTGAATGGAAGAAATTAATGTCAAGACCAGTAGCTAACGTTGATGTAATTACCGACTCGTTTGAGATTTGGCTCCTTGAGACCAATGAACTTCTTCACGCGCTCTCGACAGAAATCATTACGGCAAATAGTACATATGCAAACACAGGTAACACTGCGTTTCCAAGAACAGCTCAGTTATACGGCACATTTGGTGCAAACAACTTAGTTGTAAAAGATTGGATGAAAGGCGGAAACGTCAACGGTTCGTTTGCGAATATCATGATCAGCACGAATACGGCTTTAAGCAATACTACGGCGACTGAAATTCGACTTGAAGTTGCTAACGGTTCTTCAAACTCTTTCATGTGGCAGTATGGTTTGCATGCTGGTTTGACTGGCGCAAATCTTGTAGCCAATACGACGAAGCTGACGATTCAATCAAATGCCACAGTCAATACTACGGCAAATGCTACTCTTGTCAGTGTTGCAAATAGCACATCTTCGGCAAACGTAGATGCTATCAGTTTTAAAACTGGCCTCTTTACGGGTAATACTATTTCAGTATCAGTGAGTAATTCGACAGGATATTCTGTCTTTGCTAATACTGATACAATAAAGGTTGGAAATAGTACAGTCAATACGATGATTGTATCGAATTCAACAACTTCTTTTATTGATACTGATGGTTATGTTCGTATTCTTGGAAATACCGATATTGCCAATACATTGCTCGTAGTTGGAAATACATCTTTGAGTAATACTCTTGCAGTCACTGGCAACACTACTCTTTCGAATACGCTTGTAGTCACTGGCAATACTACTCTTTCAAATACACTACTCGTGACTGGTAATACCACTCTTTCAAATACTCTTGGCGTAACTGGAGCGACCACACTCTTAAACACGCTTGCTGTTACTGGTGCAACTACGCTTTCGAATACAATCGCGGTCACTGGCAATACTACTCTTGCGAATACGCTCGCAGTCACAGGAGCTGCTACGCTCTCGAGTACACTTGCATTAACTGGTGCTGCGACGCTTTCGAATACGATTGCTGTGACTGGTACGGCTTCTTATGCAAACATCGTGACTTTCAAGACTGAACATGTCATCGATGTCTTTGCCAATGGAAATCTTGGCGCTACAATCAATTCGGACTTGCTTTTATTCCAGTTTGCGAAAGCAGATTATAGTAGCGTCAAGCTTCTCATTCAATTAAAGAATGCCGGAAATACACAGATCTCTGAAACTTTGATTGCGCACGATACATCTGATGCATATCTGACTACTTATGGTACCGTTTCTTCTCCTCCTACCGCTAACGCCGGATTGAGCTTACTCGGTAACTTCTCGGCAAATGCAGATACTACCAACGTCAGAGTATATGTAAACCAAAAAATAGCAAGCACAGCTGCAAAAGTTGTAGCCCAATTCATTAAGTAAGGTAAAACATGGCAGGCGCAAATAGTAGATTTAAGGTTGATAACGGCTTAGTTGCTTCTGGAAACGCTATCTTTTACGATCGCGTCGACGTACAAGCAAATGCTTTTTTCAATAATGACTTATTCGTTGTATCTGGCAATCTTACTGTCAACGGCACGCTTATTTTTGCAAACGTTGTAATCGGAAATGGTGGAGTAATTCCTATTTCTGATCAGCAACCGCTTGGTAACACAACAAATCGATTCAACGCGTTCTTATATGATACAACTTCGTTTGGTACACTTCGTCCGAATGCAAACGGCGGCGCACTCGGTACGACAACAGAGCGTTTTCAAGTATTTGCAAATAATATTACCGTAACGAATACCGTTAACTTTCCGAGTGGAGCAGCGGTTAACTCTTCGCTCTATACTGGTACAGCAAGTAATGCGAACACTGTGTATAATATCTCGGCGAATGGTATCATAGTTCGAACTGGTACCGGAACAGGTACTACGGTTTCTATCGCTTCGACGAATGGTATTAGTGTCACGAATGGCGATGGTACGGCAGGTAATCCTACGATTGGATTTGTAGCAAATGCTGGTTTAACAGTGAATACTGCCGGCGTATTCGTTGATGCATCTGCAATTACTGTCGGTACACTTTCCACCGCGCGCGGTGGCACAGGTGGATCGATTAATAATCTTCTTCCCGCACAATCTGCTGGTACGACTGGTTATGTTCTTGCTTCGAGTGGAGCAACACAAACATTATCATGGTCGCAACTCTCTGGTCCTCAAGGTGCAACTGGAGCGCAAGGACCGCAAGGACCAACCGGAGCAACTGGAGCCCAAGGAGCAACCGGCGCTGCATCTACTGTTCCTGGTCCACAAGGAGCGGCATCAACCGTTGCAGGACCAACTGGTGCACAAGGATCAACTGGAGCAACTGGCGCGCAAGGTGCTCAAGGCGCCCAAGGAGCAACCGGTGCTGCATCTACAGTCGCTGGTCCAACCGGTGCTCAAGGCCCAGCTGGAACGACTGGTGCTCAAGGAGCAACTGGCGCTACATCTACAGTCGCTGGTCCAGCTGGTGCACAAGGCCCAGCAGGCGCGCAAGGATCAACAGGACTTACTGGAGCACAAGGTGCGACTGGAGCTCAAGGTCCGGGCGCTAACCAAACACTAAACACTACGAGCGCTGTTACTTTTGCTGGTCTAACTATCAATGGAGCGATCACTGCAACCGGAGATATTACAGCATTTTTCTCAGATGATAGATTAAAAACAAAACTCGGTAATATTGATAATGCTCTTGATAAATTATCGTCTTTAAGCGGATTTATCTTTGAACCAAACGAATTGGCACAAAGTCTTGGCTACGAAAAGAAAAGAGAAGTCGGTGTATCTGCACAAGAAGTTCAAGCTATTCAACCAGAAGCAATTTCTCCAGCAGCTATCGATTCACAATATCTTGCAGTAAAATATGAGAGATTGATTCCTTTAATTATAGAAGCAATCAAGGAATTAAAACTTGAAGTAGACAAGATTAAAGGTGAGTAATGGCATTACCTACAACTAATCTATCATTATCTGCTATACAAGCAGAATTCGGTGGAACCAATCCTATTCCTCTAAGTGAGTATTATCGAGGAGGCTTGCGAGTTCCTGTAGGAACGACAAGCGCTTTTGGTACTATCCCAACAAGCGGCCAGATTAGCGTGGGTGTATTCCGTGGAACATCGGCTTTTGTTGCTGGTTCTATTACATTTACTGCAAACGGAACATTTACAGTCCCATCTGGTTATACTACACTCACGATCGAAGCATGGGGTGGTGGTGGCGCTGGAGGTGGTTCAAGTATAGGATCGGCTGGAGGTTCAAGTAGCGTATCTGGCACCGGATTAACTACATTAACTTCTGGCGGTGGTGGCGCTGGCCAACCTACGGCAGCAGATGTTACTTCTGCTGGTGGATCAGGAGGTACAGCTTCTGGTGGAACTACAACCAATACTACAGGAAATGCTGGAGGCACTGGTAACGTAGGAGCAGATGGAGTCAATTCAGGCGCTGGTAGTGCCACCGGTGGTAATGGTGGTAACGGTATTTCTTCTGGCAGTCCAAGTAATGTTACTGGTGGAACTGGAGGCGCGGGTGGCGAAGGAGTCGAAGGCGCAGGTGTTGCCATTGCTGGTGCTAATGGTACAGCCCCTGGAGCTGGAGGCGGCGGTACTGGTTTAGCGCTTGTCCTTATGGGTTTCCCATCATCACGTGGTGGTGGAGGTGGCGGCGGTGGAGCATATAGTAAAACCGTAACTTCATCAATATCAGCAAGTACCATATTAACAGTTACTGTTGGTATTGGCGGTGCCGCTGGTACAGTAGGTAGCACCGGTGGAGACGGTATAGTTGTTATTACATACGCATAATGTTTAACGCTAAAAAATTCATAACCAAGCACACTAAACTTCAATATCTTGCTTTTGTTCCTGAAATAAAGTTGTATTTAAGAGAAGATAATCAATTAAAATTCCTTCTAAAAGAAGAAGGAATAAACATTTATCCAAGTTGGGCGTATGCTTGGGCGGGTGGCCAAGGATTGGCTAGGTATATACTTGATAATGATATTGTGAAAGACAAAACAGTCATAGACTATTGTTCTGGCAGTGGAATAGTTGGAATTGCTGCTAAATTGGCTGGTGCCAAAGAAGTTATTTGTGTTGATAATGATCCATTATCATTTGAAGCTGTACAGTTAAATTGTGAGGCGAATGGTGTAAAGCTTATAACTTCAGCTTCAAATGATAATGCAGATATTATACTAGCAGGAGATCCGGCAGTAACGCCATTTATATTTAACTATTTAAAATTAAAAAATGCATATGTAGGATGCCCGGCAAGAGAACCAGAATTGTTAGTTGGTTTTAATTCTATATGTTCCTATGATGTACCAACCTTTGAATATATTGACGCGGTTGATAGACATATCACACACATTTTTAGATGAATAAATACAAATATAGACAAACGAGAATTTACAAATGGCACTGAAAGCAAATATCATTATCGATCAAGGCACTTCATTTGCTACATCGATTGATGTGACTGATGAAAACGGTAACATCGTAAATCTCACAGGATTTACAGGTGCCGCTCAGATGCGTAAGCATTATACTTCGACTGCTCAAACCGCATTTACGGTTTCGATTACCGCTGTGACAGGTGTTGTCGCTCTTTCGATGTCGGCAAATACCACAAATGGTATTACTGCCGGAAGATACGTATATGACTGTGAGTTGACTGATGGTAGCGGAACAGTTTCTCGCCTTGTCGAAGGCATTGTCACAGTCACTCCGGGAGTTACAAGATAATGGCAGGTGAATCGCGTTTAGTCGCTAAAATTACAAATAACAACGGCAGATTATCGTCTGCTGGACCTATTACTCTCAAGAATCAAATACAAGAAATACGAAGTATTGAAAATATTACGGACGTCAGCGTAGTTGACGTGACCAATGGATCTACATTAATCTACAATTCTCAAAATGATAAATATGAGGTGAGACAATTACAAATCGCTGATCTAAATCTGGATCTCGATGGCGGATCATTTTAACGTAGAGGGATAGCCAGATGGCAGACAATTTAATTCAAATTAAAAGATCGTTAACGACAGCTGATGCACCAGTATTAGCTAACGGTGAATTAGCATTTACAGCAAACGGAGATCACCTCTTTATTGGTTCGAATGGTGCTTCGATCACCATTGCCGGTAAATTTAATCCTGGTATACTGACCGCCAACCAAGCACTCGTTGCGAATGGCTCCTCTGCCATCGACAAGATTATTGTTGCTAACGCTGTTGTGACAACAGTCACAGCCAATGGTTCGACAGGTACCAACGGACAAGTACTTGCATCAAATGGAACAGTCGCCTATTGGGAAACTCCTGTTTCTGGGGTCGCTGGTTCAAATACACAAGTTCAATTTAATAATTCTGGCGCATTAGCCGGAGACGCAGACTTTACGTTTGATAGTACCAATAATAAATTATCTGTTGGCGGTGGTGTTGCTGCCGCTTCTGGCGGTAACTTCGTCGTTGGTTCTAATTCTTTTGTTGCGAATGCCACAGGTGTATTCTCTACAGGTACCGTAAACGCAGCGATTGTGCAGGTTGGTACGTCTTTCGTAGCAAACGTCACACAGATAACTGTTGGAGCCAGCGTCGCTCTTAATGCAAATGGCACAAATGGTACTGCGGGACAAGTTCTTGCATCGAACGGATCAGCTATACACTGGATAACACCTCAAGACGGTGATATTACATCAGTCGTAGCCGGTTCTGGTCTTACTGGTGGCGGTACATCTGGCGCGGTAACTCTTGATGTTGGTGCCGGTAACGGTATCAGTGTCTCTGCAGACGCGATTGCTGTAGTTGCAAATAGCGGTCTTGCTTCAAATGCCTCAGGCGTACACGTTATTGCAAATAACGGTCTATCTGCAAACGCAACAGGCGTTTTTGTTGTTGCCGGAGCTGGTATTGCTTCGAACGCAACTGGCGTACACGTTGTAGCTGGTAACACTACTCTTGTTTCGAATGCAACAGGTGTTTATGTTAATGCTGCTGCACTCTCAATTGCCACATCGCAACTGACAGGCGACGTTGCTCTTGGTTCGGGTACATCGGGTAACTATGTTGCAACTATCACAGCCGGTAACGGTATTTCTGGATCATCTTCTTCTGAAGGTGGTGCGGCAACAATCGCTGTCGTAGCAAACAACGGTATTGTATCGAATACTTCAGGCGTCTTTGCCAAAGCTGCTAACGGTATTTCTGTTGATGCGGCTGGTATCAATGTCATTGGTGGCGATGGTCTTGTAGCTAACGCAACTGGTGTTCATGTTGGTGCTGCGAACGGTATCAGTGTTTCTGCAGATGCAGTTGGCCTTACCACTGGTTCGACACTCACAGTCAACTCGACTGGTGTACACGTTAACAGTGCACTCTCGATTACAGATCTTTCTCTTTCAGGAAATCTGACCGTTCTCGGCACACTGACAACAATCGATACTACCAACCTCACAGTTCAAGATTCGTTGATTGAACTTGCAAACGGCAACGCAACTACCGATATTCTTGATATTGGCCTTTATGGGCAATTCGGTTCGAGCGGAGCTA
>Ga0181347_1000710_pt1 | contig 11103 bp, 8 predicted proteins | sample Su13VDMM110SN_FD_130102 | JGI IMG/M metagenome (GOLD analysis project Ga0181347, IMG submission 130102) | Freshwater viral communities from Lake Michigan, USA - Su13.VD.MM110.S.N | ecosystem: Environmental > Aquatic > Freshwater > Lake | place: USA: Michigan | collected 2013-07-16
CAATTGTTGAAGGATTTGTAAGCTTGAGTTCAAAATCAAGAAGATCTGTTCCATCAAATCCATGTGCATGAAGATGAATAATTGCGATCTTGTTGAGCTCTGATAGAATTGTTCGCTGGATTCTATTAATTGAACGTGAGAAACGTATGTCTTCTTGAGAAAGCGTTGCTTTTGCGCCAAGACCTTCATCATAGCCAAGATAGGCTTTAGGTATCTTAAGAGCAGCAAATAGCTTCTTTTGAATATACTGCACATCTTCGACAGATGCAGTATTATTACCGCCTGCGAGCGTATCAATTTTAGTTCCAGTTGAAGCACCTCGAACAGGCAAGAAGTAGTCTTCGTCGACTGAGAGTGGATTATAGCGCAGATCGACGCGACCAGTTGTCTTATCTACAACTTGATTTTTCTTTAGCTGCGATTGCGCTTGCTCCATGTAGTTAGGAATTTCTTCTGGAGGAATGTTGCCAACATCGATATAGAATACGCGGCGATCAGGTGCTCTAACAATGCGATAGACAAGCATTGCATCCTCAATAAGGATTAGCTGTCTCCAAATCCTGCGTGCTGCTTCAAGAACAGATGTTCCGTAGGGTAAGAACGCATCATTGCCAAGAATTCTAAAATGACTTACCTGCCAATTTTCAAGAATTTGGTTGCCTTGCGTCATCCACCTAAATCTAACTGCAAGTGGATCATCCTTGTCAAATCCTTCTTCTCTTTCAATTTCATTGACAGCAATTGGATAAACGTTGATAACACCTTGTTCTGGTGATACGTCATTAAAGAGAAAGAAATCTCCGTATTTGCACATATTTCTGACCCATGCTGTCAAATTAAAGTTGACATTCAGTGTGTCATAAAAGAGCTCATTTAGGATTCGATCAATTGATTGATTTTCTGAGTATATGTGTAGTACATTGCCCAGTTCATCAGGTGCAACTGATTCTTCTGCATAAATGTCAAGTGCACTCGCAATTTCAGGTGTGTACTCCATCTCTTGAAAGTCGGAATATCTTGCCATTCTGTCATATGAACCATACGCAGACATTGCTGAGCTGTAGACATGACTTTGAGTCTTACGAAAAAGCTCAAATGCAGTTGTATTTTTTGCACTAGGCCTAAAGTCTTTAACTCTACGCTTGACAACAGGTCCACTTCTGAATAGTGTTGTAAGCCTTGAAAAGATATTCTGTTCCTGTTTAGCCATTTTTTACCTATAAATCCATAGTAGGTCTGCGGGTATTTTATTTCTGCTTACGTGTCTTGAATTTACAAGATCACGTTTCGATTCGACACGTCTTTGACTTTCGCCTGACATTATATCGTTTGCTACACCATTAAAATTTTGTGATTTAATTGACATTCCTGCAAGCATTGCTTGATTTAACGCACCTGAATCTTTGCCATGCTCTGCTGACGCATCGTACAGCCACGTTCCAATTGCTAAGCTCATAACAAGATCATCATTTTCTCCTTTCATTGCCTGAACTCTATTGTCATTCCATACGAATGTCTTAAGTTCATCATAGAAACGAGATGAGTAAGATATAATCTGTTTGTTTCTTATTAGCTCTTCGAGCTTGGTAAGAATAAGTGATCTTGACTTACCGCTTGTGTTAAAGCCTGCTGTTGTTGTGTCGCCAGGTGGTACATAATCGCCGATATAAACGGCATTGCTACGTTGATAGTACATTTTCGGATAATTTAAATCACGCAATCTAACAATTGTTGCATATCCAAAGCTATTATTTTCTGGACACAATAATGCTTTATTGTATTTAAGCCCAAAATCATTTAAAAGATCGCCAAATCTATCTGGTGCGATCTTTCCTTTATACTCTGCAACTATTTCACCTGTCATTAAGTCAATAATATGAAATGCTGAGAAGTCTTTTCCGTCACCTCGGGCGACGTCGCCTGACATTACATATTTGTGCTCTGAAAGCGGTTGCTTCCAAATCCACACATTTCTGTCAAAGCCTTCTCTTACTATCGGAGACTGTATTTGTGTATGAAGCCATTTTAAGTCATCATCACCTAAAAATGTCTCACCCGATGATGCAAAATCACAGAGATATTCCTGTGCAACCTGTCGAATTGACAAGTTTTTTGTCTCTTTATCAAACCATTCTTTGTCGCGCTCAGGATGAACATCCCAATTAAGCTTTATTGCCTTAAACTCATTGATGCCTGCTTCAGCATCTTTATAAAGCTTGTAGTATTGACCACCGACACCATTTGGAGTCGAGAGCACAATTGCGCGGCCTCCTGTTGTTAGCGTCGGATATAGGCCCGTCCAAAGCGTGTCAAAGTCTCGAACGAATGCAGCTTCGTCAACAATTAGTAAAGAAAGTGCCTCAGAACGACCTGCGTCTTCTGAGGTTGGAATGGCCTTGATTGTCGATCCGTGGCTAAATTCAATAAGCTGCTTATTATTTGCCGTTACAGTTGGCAATACCAGCCAAGCAGGCAAGTTATTGATAATAGTCTTTGTTTTCTTAATAAAATTCTGCGCGATTTGGAGCTTAGTTGCAATAATCAGAATATTTTTATCTTTCTGAAATAGCGCAATCCAAACGGCATATGCAGCAACAAGTGTTGAAAGGCCAAGCTGCCTACCTTTTACGACGATAGTAAATCTATTATCAATGAATTCTTTGACACATTCATCTTGAAATGGAAATGTTGTAAAAGGTATCGTACCTTTTGTCGGGTGTTGTATCTTGACATAGCTATTGAAAAAATATGCAGGATCTCTACCGCACTTTACAATTTCTCCAATTTGGCGTGTCTTGTTTGTCGTTACCATTAGTCGTTAACAGTGAAAACTGCCCTTCGTCTATAATATGCTGTCCTCTTAGGATTGTAAGGTGACATTGAAATTAACTCAATCTCATCAGTTGAATCGCCTTTCTTAAGCTTTAATGTAGAACCTGCAACTCGCTTATATTCTTTCTTAACTTCAGCAATAAAGTCATTAATAAGCTTTTCAGAAACTCTTTCTTCTTCTTTGACTTGATCACGCATAACTCTATCAGCAACTAAATTCACAATTGTCGTATAAGTGACATTAATTCTGTCACTTGACATTGTTGTTTTAATTGAAAATGTTGAGCTTTTTGTTGTTGAAGATTTTCCGAATGTCGTATCTAGAATTTGACCAAGTATATTAACCTTCTCGAATGTCATATTTTTTCCTTTTAGCGTGACGTGCTAATAAAATCCTATTATTTCTATATTTATCAATCTCTGTAGGATCTGGTCGCCAGCCTAAATTCCATTTTTCGAAATGAGGCTCTGCCCATTGCATTGCACAATTTCGACAACATTTGCTTCTTGCATAATGTGAGTAATCTAGCCTATAATCAAGCGAAAATCGACAAGTTTCACAAAATAGAGTCATTTCATTCATATGTAACTCTTGCTTTACCTGCAATCGAGTCAATGCTTAGGACATTGTCAACAATATCTTTGATTGCATCAACGTGTGAAATAATCATAATTTTCCTGAAGTAGTTTTTTAGATTTTGAAGAAGTCTTGCGCATGCTTCTAGATTGCTTTCATCTAGAACACCAAAGCCTTCATCAATAATAAGCATATCAGATTTTGGCAATGAAGAAACGTTTGTTAATGCAACTCGAATAGCAATTGATGCAATCATCTTTTCCATTCCTGATCCAAGCTCGATAATTCTCCGCCTGTCGCCGTAATTGATGTAAATCTCAATTGAGCTTGAATCATCACATTCGATTTCAACGGTAAAACCAGAAATGCCACTTAGAATTTTTGAAATTTCACTATTGATTTGTGGTAAATTCTTTGCAATGATATTTTGAGGAATTCCTTTCTTGGAAAACGCATTTTCTAGTAATGTCAATATTTCAAATTTATCAAGTGTATTCTTTAGTGATGAAATTTGACTTGTATTATTTGACAATTTTTCATCAAGTCGTCCTAAGGTTGATGCAATAGAAAGCATTTGTGCTTCTAGCGAATCTATGATTTGCTTTAAATTCAGGTATTCTCTATGATCATTTCGAATACCAGAAAGCGACTGCTCATTTGCTCGCTTAACCAAGCTAGCATGCTCAGTCTTGTAATCATTACATTGCTCAGTCTTATTACCGAGGCGCTCAGTAAACAATGTAATCTGTGACTGCGATTGCGCTTTTTTAGATTCCAAGTCTTTTTCAAGATCTACAAGCTTATTAATCTTATCAATTTTTAACTTAATATCGTCTTTGCTTGTCTCAGAAAGTTTTTCACGAAGAACTGCAAGTGTTCTTTGAATTGTTACGCGTGTATTTTCTTCTATTTCTATGACTTTCTTGCTATGATGAGCGTCTTTGATAAAGACGCAAGAAGGAAAACTATCTCCGCATGGAACGCTATCAAGAATTTCAATGTTTCTTTTTAGCTTGTCAAGATCTTTATCTTTAGATTCTAGATCTTTAAGATTTATTGCATATTTCATTTCAAGAGCAACAATTGCATCTTGTTGTTTTTGCAGTTCGTGTACACTAAATGTGTTTTTTACATCTTCAATTCTTTTTATCTTATCAATAAATGTTTCAACACTTTTTTCATTTTCATTAATCGATTCTTGAAGTCGATTAATTTCTTTACTAGCTTTGTCAATTTTTTGAACTAAATTGTCAATGTCTGACTCAGGTATAATGCGCTCTGTTTCTGCATTTGACATTTTTGATAAACTTGCTCGATTCTTGCTAAGCAAGCCTCGAAGATCATCTGACTTATTTTCTAAGTCTTTTTTCTCTTGCACAAGAGCGGCATTTGTCTGGTTTAGCGATTCAAGGCCTGATGCAGATCGCAATGAAAGCTTGATAGGGCTCAAGTCTTGCTTGACTGCGTCTGTATACTTGTCAAATATATCAAGATCTAAAAATCTACTTAGAATTTGCTTTCTACTTGTTGATTTCTCATTAATAAACATGTTCATTTGACCTTGTGGTGCCAAACATGTATAGAAGAAATCATCTGCAGAACCAATAATCTTTCTTACGATTTTTTCTGTCTCTCTGCGTTGCTCGTCATTTAGATCTTGAACGACATCGCCTGTACTTTTCTTCTTAAGCGAAAGCTGCGTATTTGCCCAAACTTCGCCCTTCTTTGGATAGTTTTTTGTAGACTCTCTGGTTATTTCATAATCTTCGCCTGATACTGAAAGATTAATCTTTGATTTGCAAGAGTCAGCGTCAGTATTGATAATGTGCAAATTTTTCATTGCACCGCGATCAGATGTATTAAAAAGAGTGTAGACTATTGTACCAATAATCGATGATTTGCCTGTCCTGTTTCTACCAAAAATTCCTGTAATACCTTGCAAGTTATCAAAATTAATAGAGTTACCTTTTCCATATGAAAAGACGTTATCAAATTCAATATTTTTAAGACTCCAAACAACATTTCTTGCAATTTCATCATCAAATGTTACTTCGTCAAAGTATTTATCAAATTCTTTAAGCGCCATTGAAATCTTAGTGTCATCAATAAGCTTTTCTTTAAGATAACTTTCAATTACATTTTTGATTGATTCTCTATCTCTTAGATTTGAACTCTTAAATTGATCAATTACTACTTTATCTTTGTTTTCTGTTTTTGCGTTAATCTTAAACACAACCTCAGAAAAATTCTTAAGTTTGACTGCCATATCATGCAAACTTCTTGCATCAACATCAGACACACTATCAGCTAGATTAAATCTAATTCTTGACTTATCTGGTAGGTTTGTAATTTTACTGAATGTTGTAACTACATCGCCTGCCCATTCGATATTAACAAATGGGTATGCATTTTCGACTTTAATGAACTTAGTAGTAAATTTATTCTTATTCTTAATGTCCCAGAACAAGAATCCTTTATCCAGCTCTTCACCATAGTTTTGCTGGATTGTTGAGCCGCAATACGCGATTGTCTCAGCATCATTTAAGAATTGACGACGATGAATATCACCAAACATACCGAAATCAAATTTTTCAAACATGTCAAGCGTGACTTCACCTTCAAGACTGAAGTCTGTATCTGACTTAGATCCTCTTACAGCGCCGTGATAAAGCGCAATATTGATAAAGTCAGATTGTGGTTTTATATCGTGCCATGACTCTTCATCAAATGGTGAGAAAACGCACCACTTAAAACCTTCAATTGGTGAATCATAAATCCCTGACTTCTTGAACAATCTGATGTTTGGATTGTTTAGTGCATTAATGACAGGAGTGATTGCGTCTTGCCTGTCCTTGTTCAGCAAGAGTCCGTCATGATTACCTAAAATAACGTCGACAGGTGCAATTGTCGCAAGACTATTAAACCACCACGTCAAGATCTCAATTAACTCAGGAGTAATTCCTTGCGTCTTTGAATGAACGATGTCGCCACCAATGTATATTACATCCGGTTTTAACTTCTTAAGTTTTTCAAGAGCATCATTGAACGACGCTCTATACTCGTCGTGCCGTGATAAGCCTCTAAAATGAACATCTGCGAAATGAGCAACTTTCATAATCTAATTTTAACAGGAAAATGCCACTTTTACTTAATTAGATTTACTAATTTTGTCGTATCTTTGACAATTTGTTCTATAATTTCTTGAACCGCTGGATTGCCATAGTCGTCACCGACTACATCATATGCAGAAATCAAATTGTTGATAATTGTGTACATTTGATGCCTTGTCTCGCTTGGGTCAATTGACCGCCTGCTTTCATAATCGTCCTGGTCGCCAGGAATCTTTCTCTGGTGAAATAGCGCTTCATCATTTAGCAGGCCAAGCATTTCTCTAATTGTTATTCTTAGTTCTTTTTTCATATTGCTAAGTATCAGAGAAGTGAGCCACTTTTAATATTTGCTATCTTATAATGAAATGATGATTTCATATTCCATTGTTCGATAGTAGATTTTGCATGATCAAGCTGCGCTTTTGTCATGTCAGCAATGTCTTTTGCAGATGATGTATTCATTATTGAGACATTGCAGCCGTATGACACCAATAAGTCAGAAATTCTTCCAATCTTTTTAGTCATATCATTATCAAGACAAATAATGACATCGGCTTCATTTGCTACAATCTTCTTAAAAAGTAGCGATGACTCTGAAAGAGACGATCCAAGTAGACATGTTCCATTTTCTTTTAGTGCAATCAAGTCAAAAATGCCTTCTGTTAAATGCACTGGCTTGTCCCAGTCAATATCAATATCATTGAAAATAATGGCAGTTTTATCTGTTGTTGCATTCAAATATCTAAATCTTGAATTTGCATCTGCTGATCTGGTAACAAAGTAATTTACTTCACCATCAGCATCGAGTGAAGCAAATATTGCTCTGCGAGAGTATCTTGTTTCTTGTGCAACACCAATGCGATATTTCCAAAAATCAGACTCTGATATATTACGCTGACTTAAATAGCGAATAACAGCTTTGACATCTGGATTTTTTTGCGATTTTAAAGTAGAAATAGGACAAAAACCGTCTGGAAGCTGAATCTTTTCTTCGTGCTGAAATTCAATATCTGCACTAAGAATCTTATCATTTAGGTAGTGCGCCCGATAGAAATCGACAATATCTCTTGTCGAATATTTTCTTAGCAACGAAACAAGCGAGTTTCCTCTTGCACTGCAAACCCAGCAATGATATTTCCATGTTTCAAGATTGATTGCAAGCTTTTTCTTGGCTGCAGATCCGCAAGTTGGACATGAAATAGTTAAATCATTTCCGTCGCGAGAAATAATTCCTTTTCCAAGCGTCTTTTGGATGAAATTAATACGTTCTGTATATGTAGAAGACACTTTTCATCATACAACATCGTCTTCTAATTTACCATCGTTAAGAAGACTGATTCCTGCTCGACAAATTACATATGCATCTGACATATCGTAACATGATGTCTTAACTGCACCTGTTTTCTTCTTAGGCCAGTCAAACTCTATCTCTCCTGAGACCCATTCATGAACTTTATCTTTAGTTGTTTTTGACTTGTCTTTATGATTAATCTTTAATCCTACGGTTGATCTTGCTCTAATGACATTAATCATATTAGGTCTTATATTAGTCTCTTGATACGCCATAAAAGTAACTGCCCCGTTAAACCTAGCAAGCGTATTAATTGTAGCTGCTGACGAAAGACCCGGTCTGAATGCTTGAAGATCCTGTTCTATAAAGATATACTGTATGTTATGTAACTTGTTCAAGACGTCAAGATAATTTTTTACGGTTGCGCATTTGTCAAAAAAGTCTTTACACTTATCGAGTCTGATGCTGTCAAGGACTACAAGATTGTTATCTTGATCCAGTATACAGACTCCTGTGCATGATGTAGATATATCAAGCCCCAAGAACTTAGAAGTCGTATTTGATCCTAAACATGAATTCATCAGAATCTCTTTTTGCAATAGGTTGAGCGAGGTTTGCTCTCATTATAACATTCAGATTTTCATCATGTAAATTAATGCCTGTTATGTAAACAAACCTATCTTCTCTTTCATTAAGGTTTTGTGTAACTGGAAACGGTTTGTAAGTAGGATTCGATGAAGAATTTATTAACGAAGCAGGACAAGGAATATTCAATACCATGACAGGCGTTCTCTGTTCTCCGTTAAACGACATTTGCATTTGATCTTTTGCAAATAATGCAAGCGTAGGATCCGTAATAATTGCAATCCCTTCATTGTAGAATATATTTCCTACTGCAGACCACTTTGATGATTCTACGCTGTTTGCCCTGTATAGCATTCCTTGACCGTCATCTTTGATCTTAATTGAAATTGATTCTGCACTTCCGCTTAAATTTGTGTCAATTAATTCAAATGTGCCTGGTAGGATATTTTTTCCATAGCCAAGATTTGACATTTCAAAAAGAACAACCTGGTTTGAGCTTGAATCCTTGAATCTTTGTGATAGTGTCAGGGCAGGACCAAGCGCAATGTTTAAATTTTCTGGTGTTGCGCCGCCGAGAGCATTAAAGCCTCCGGGAAGTCCTACAAAAAATGTTTTTGTAGCTATATTGTTTGTCGATGTTTTTGCAGAAATATCGTTCATTGATATAATTGAATGATCGACACAATCAAGATCATCCACAAAGAATGCCGAAGTTTCTTGTGTGATAGGTGTAAAATCAGGCTTTTGACGAGAATTATCATTTGGCAATATTGTCAAATTTCTCTTTCTTACACCTGTGTCTTCGTACAGTAATTCATTAGCAGTCTTGTTTAAGACCGTAGTTGTTATTTCTGAACCTGACAGATTAAAGAGTCTTGGAAATTGTCCTGATTTATAATCTTTGACAAAGTTCTCTAAATTCATATAGAATCCGTTGACGCCTAATGCCATATCGATGCTAAATGGGCTAGTCGTAGACTCGTATTTTGTTTGAAATGGCGTTACTAGCACATCTCTATCATTAGTAATAGTCGTAAAAAGCGGAGGAACGTATAATAGCAAATCTGGGTCTGTGCTATTAGAAGCTGATGCGATTAAATCAATATCAGAATCGCTTAAGAATCTATTGAAGATCTTTAAGTCGTGCAACTCGGACTGTAGTTGGTTTTCAAAAACAAATCCTGTAGGTTCCGTTGAAAATCCAGAAAATGTAGGAATGCCGTCTTTCGCAGCAACTACGCTATTAAAGAATTTGCCGTTATAATCAGACCCTTGAAAATAATTGCCAATGATAAGTGCATCAGAATTTTCATATGTTGCAATTGATCTTGATGGCACGTTAAAGCTCTTTGAAACGCCGTCAATGACTATACTGCCTGATCCGTAGCTTCTATCTTGACCTCCCCATCGAACAGTAACATGATGCCACGTATTGTGAGACAATGTATTGTCGTCTGTTACGAAAATCAAGTCTCTAGGAAACGTAAGTCCTGTTTCAACTGCAGGTATAGACAATTTGCTAGGCGGGACGTCAGCGCTTTGACTAAGTTGTAATAGAAGTCTAAATTTGTCAGTATTGTAATTGCTGTCTTTACTAGAACCTGTTATAAGAGAAAGTGCAAATGTTGATGAAAGATGCATTATTGTGCCAGGCGAGTAAGAAGACCCAGACTTGCACAAGTAACGAGGATTTATGTAAAAATCAATGCTAAATTGGCCTGCAGGCGTATATTGCCTGCCGAGCGCACTATCTGTATTTGCGTATATGAGAGCTGTATTGTTGGGGCCTGCGCTTGATGAAAAGAAATTTAATGCATGATAATTTCCGCAAGAAAAGTCGCAAATTGAATAACCGTGCCTGTAGTAGGGCATCAGCGTTTCTTTGACAATTTGCTTCAATATAAAAGCGCTGCCATTGTTATCTGTGTAGTTAATGGGTTGCGCATATCTAATCGGAGAAAACGATATGTCGTTTATCTTAGACACACTTTGGCTGTTGACATTTTTCAAATAATCAGACATAATCGAAGCAACATCTGTTGATCCCTGTTTGATATTATTTGATGCGGCCTTTAGGTATCCTTCAGTTGAATTTAAAGTTCCTTCAGCGAATACTGAGGTGGTTGGATTGATTTGTCTGATTACAGTGCTAGGCCTATTAATCAGCTTTATAGAGCCTGACACACCAAGAGATGATGAAACAAACATTTGCCTTGGATGCAATGCAAATGTTACATTTTCAACAAGGTCAGGTGTTATTGGTATAAATGCCATTCATTTATTCTTAGAAATCTAGTCTGACGCGGAATGTCAAATCTCTTTCATCGTTCTTTTCAATTGGCCTGGAAAGCTTGGCGACTGCAAGAAGATCGCCTGCTGCGTTATAAAGACCAATTGAAGTAACGAATGTAAAGGACCGCTGTGTAGATTCTTCACCTAGATCAATAACACTAATTCTTCCAGTCGAATCTGTGAATGTTGTGTTTGTTGAGAAATTAAACTCATCAGCAGTTGCCCTACAGAATGCAAGTGTTGAGTTAATGTTTGTTATATTCTGGAATGTTACTGCAGTATCTGAACCAGATGAAACACGCACGGATCCAAAGTGATTTACAATATCATTAATTGAGCCTGACACGAAGAAGTCAGGTATGAACTTAGCGCTTGGATTGGCGCCTGGAAAAGACGCTCGGCCTATAATTGTCTGA
>Ga0181347_1000711_pt1 | contig 11098 bp, 13 predicted proteins | sample Su13VDMM110SN_FD_130102 | JGI IMG/M metagenome (GOLD analysis project Ga0181347, IMG submission 130102) | Freshwater viral communities from Lake Michigan, USA - Su13.VD.MM110.S.N | ecosystem: Environmental > Aquatic > Freshwater > Lake | place: USA: Michigan | collected 2013-07-16
GGTGGCTTTTTTGTTTGTGGGCGTTTTAGGCTTATTTGATGGGTGTGTGGCATTGTGCTACTGCCGAGTTGAGATAATCGTTTTTTGGGGCGTTTCTGTCGTTTTTTTATTTGATGGTTATTTGATTGCGGATTTTGAGTACGTTTAGCAAAAGGCTTTTGTAACATAGGTAGGGCAATTTTGGGGTATTTCTGTAACAAAAAGGGGGGTAAATATGTTACAGGAAAGGTTTTTCAATGTTAAATCTTCCCTCTGAAACCCTTGATTTTGCTGGAAATCTTAAAAAAGTACCAAAAAAGTACCAAAAAAGTTTGGCGAAAGTTTGTGGGAACGAATAACGGGTGTATCTTTGTACGGGAATTACAAACATAAACACAAAACCCAACACACTATGAAACAGGAAACATTTACAGGCTACACGTTAGAGCAATACGCAAAGCCAATCGGAAAAACTCGTTACCGCTTTTACACATACAAAAATGATGAGCGCGATGACACATTGTACTTTGATTCTTATGAAGAAGCGCGTTTGGAATGGTCAAATTTTTCTCGTGTAGAAAGAGCCGAAGTAATTGATTATGTTGTTGAGTTTGAAACAAACGTAGCACCATTCGCTTTTGAAATGGGCGTAATAGAACCGAGCACAGGTAAAAGAATCGCAAAATGGAGAGAAGGTAAAGATATTTAATCTATCTACGGGGGGTGCGCATCCTTACGCACATTCTTTTTACAAACCCTTTTAAATTATCAATATGGAAACGACAAAGATTTTTTGCTACGGAACGCTTCAAGAAGCGCATGTTCAACTTGAATTGATTGGGCGTGTGGTTACAGGTGAATTAACCTCAATTAGCGGATTTGTGGTGCTTCGTGATTACGTTGACCCTGCGGATGGAATCGCTTACCCACGTTTAATTGCTATGGAAAATGGATGCGTTTATGGTAGAGTGCTTGAGTTTACGAACGATGAAGTGCTTTTGCTTGATGCGTATGAAACTGAGATGTACACCCTTGAGGATATTACCACCATTACAGGCGAGAAGGTAAAGACTTATATGCCCAACGCTAATTAAGAATTACAAACCCTAAATTTTATAAACACTATGAGCAACTTATCATTCACAGAACTACGCGAAGTAGTAGAGTTCATTAACGACCAATTTGAGTATTCATCTCCAACAAACACTAACAGGTATCGCCCGATTGTAAAGGATAAAATCAAAAAAAATAATTACCAACATTTTGAATTAGTCAAAGAATCTATTGATAATGGTTATGTAGATATTTATCAATACGCGAACAATGATTTCTTCACCCATGATGGCTATATCTATTCAGAAGATGATTATTGTATTACCCGTGATGGTGATGCAGAACAAAAAGACAATTGTAGTTTCTGTGATTACTACGAGGAATACACAACGCAGAGTACCTCACAAGTGTATATCCGCAGACAATCTTACAACTATTGTGATGATGCAATTGATGAACTATCATTATACTACTTTCAAGGTGATTACTACGATAGCGATGCACTTTCATATAATGATTTGTGCGAAATTGAAGGTACAATTTACCAACAAGATGATTGCTATTTCTACAATGGTGAATGGAATCGTGAGCCCGAAGAAGATGAAGAACAATTCATTCGCAGTTACCACTACAATGAATCTCCGCGATTTGTAAAGTTTTCTGAAACACCCGAATACTTTATTGGATTTGAAATTGAGAAAGAAGATTTGGGCGTGAAAGAAAGTATTCAGATTAGAGAGTTTGAAAAAATGTTTCCACAATGGAGAAAAGAATCAGACGCTTCGCTGAATCAAGAAGATGGCTATGAATTAGTGTCACCTGCATTTGAACTGAATGTAGATGAAATTGCGAAAGCGATGAAAAGCAATGACGTATTGCGCAACCATATCAATGCAAAGTTTACTGACAGTTGCGGAGGACACTTGAACATATCAAAAAGCGGTACAAGTGGATTAGATTTTTTCCGAAGCATTGAAGGTTATACACCGCTTATCTACGCTCTTTACTCAAAGCGTTTGACAAAAGATTTTTGTAAAGGGAAAAGCAATATGGAATTGAAGCAAGACCGCTCAAAGTATCAAGCTATCAATATCAAAAGCAATTATATTGAGTATCGCATTTTCAGCGCAGTTCCAAACGTGGACACTTTGGTATGGAGAACGAAGTTGATGAAATCAATTGTAGATAACCCAACAAGTTGCGTCAAAGAAGCGTTCCTCAATGTGCATAGTGTTTTGAAACCAATTCTATCGGAGCAGTATTCAACACCCGAAAGATTTGAAAGACTATGCAAACGATTAGTGAAATACACTATCAGTTACGAAGGGGTAAATCCATTAGACGATTCAAACGAAACAGAACAATAATAGAAACGAAATTAAAACCATTTAAAAAAGTAAATACTATGTGCATAGCAATTCTAAACAAGCAAGGACAAATAGGCTCAATTCAACTTGAGAACTCTTGGAAAAACAATAATGAAGGTGGTGGCTTAATGTGGGTGCAAGATGGCAAACTGCAAACATTCAAAACATACAAATACAATGATTTTGAAGATATGTATTTTTCATTACGTTCAAACCCTAACATTGGAAACGTTGTATTGCATTTCCGTATCGCAACAAGCGGATTCAAAAACCCTATCAACTTACACCCATTCCTTGTCAATGAGGATTTGGGATTCGTTCATAACGGAATCATTAGTGGATTGGGTACTGCTGACCATTCAGATACTTATCAATTCAATGAACTACTGCAAAAGCTACCAACTGATTTTCTAAGTAATGAAAGTATAGTTCATTTCATTAGTGAATACATTACATCTTCTAAACTTGTTTTTTTGGATTCGCAGGACAACTACTGCATCATGAATGAAAAGTTTGGACATTGGGATGAAGCGCAAGACAATTGGTTCAGCAATGATTCATACAAAAGCTATAACGATTGGGTATATTTTGGAAACACCAAAGTATCGCGCTCAATTGAATTTGCTGAACCGACTATTAGCAAAAAAGAAAAGAAACGCAGAAAGAAAGCAAACTACAAATATGTATCGGACAACTTTCTTAACGTTACTGATTTTCGTACTGATTGGTTGGAAGATTTGTTTGGTTGCAGTATTGACACGGATGAGTTTATTGAGAAGTTGGAAGCGTATTATGAACTCACTTGGGAAAGTGATTTGGTAAAACTTACCGAATACATTCAAGAAGCACAGGAACGCGAAGCAGCAATGGATTCAAAAGATTTCGATTCATTCTACCCTACTGAAACGTATAGTGGACGATATAACAATCTTGATTTCTACGACCAACAGAACTATAAATCTAAGTTCTCATACTAAAAATTAATACGCTAAAAAGAGGAGTGTAGAAATATGCTCCTTTTTTTCCGCTCGCAATATCAATGCCGATGTATTTTCTAAAATTCAGATAATTATTTTACTAAATACTTGCATTTGTAGTTTTGTCACTTTACATTTGTCAAAAATTATTTCAAACTATGGAAACAAAAAAAGAATCACTTGCTTCTGCGTTTGGCTTAGAGAACGAGAACGAATTATTTGCGCATTGTATGGAACTTTCTACAACCACTACAAGTTGTAGCGAAATTCTAAACAAGTTAATTTGTAGCGACCTCACAACAAAGGAAATGATGTACTGCGCTTTCATATGTGGGAAAATGCAAGAGATGGACACGGAAATGGCTGCGCTCATGTATATGAGAAAAAGCCTTATGGAAATGCTTGAAGAAAAAATTAATCAATCAAAATAAAGTAAAATGGAGAATCAAACCACCATCACAGATGTTGTAACTAACAACGAACACTTAACTAACCTGCAACTTGATTTACTGAACAAGCATGGATTAGCTTGGAGAGTAATCGAAGAACCTTTGGTTTCAAAAAGTGGACTGCCGACATCTAATATCGGTTTATTCCGAACTGATAACAATGCTCACTTGGGTACGCATACAAACCGATACAACCCTTGTCAAAATGCAGAACTCGCGAAGATGCTTGTTTATGCTTGTTCACCGATTCAAGATTTGGATTTGGAAGATTCAAGAGGAGGAGAATTTTTTGGAGGTAAAAAAGTGTTTTTTCAAATTCCACTACCTGCCGTTACTATTGGTAAAACCGAAGTACAAAGATTCTTGACTGCGCTCAATTCCTTTGATGGCTCAACTGCGGTTGCGCTTGGGTCTTGCCAAACGGTTGTTGTGTGTCAAAATACATTTTGGAAAGCGTATAGAAACGCTGACATGAGCAAGGTGGGTCACTACTCTACCATGAAAGCGAAACTTGAAGCATTGACCGAACAAATCCATTACACGATTGCGAAGGATATGGAGCAAGTTGAAACATTCCGTAGAATGGAGCAAACACCAATCTTTGATACTGATATTACCGCACTAAAGCACAAAATTTTCAGCGTTGAAGATACATTCAACATCGGCACACGAAAGCAAAATCGTATGTTGAAATTTGAATCTGATTTGGAACTTGAATTTGCTGAACAGGGATTCAACGCTTGGGGATTGTTCAATGGTGTTACACGTTACACAAACCATACGCTTAAATCAAATCAATCATATAGTAATAAGATGGCGAACATCATTTGTGGTACGGGTGCAAAAGTGAATGCAATTGCTTTTGACCACATCACAAAATCATTCAACCTTAATTAACCAAACGGGAGGAGGGTTTTTATCAAAGGCTCTCCTCCTTTTTTATCTTTCAGCCAATGGTAATAGTTTATTACTTGACAGGAAACGCTATTGACAAAATGCAAACCTTTAAATCTTGGGAAGATGCCTATATGTTTGTCACCGATTATGCCAACACCCATAGCTATGACATGCTTCCCGATGGCGCGATAAAAAAAGAAACCAATCAACTTTTAAAAATCTTTAGATAATTAATCCAATGAAAAAAACACTTTTACTTCTTGCTTCATAGGCATTTAGTTTTCGTATAACTTAGCCATACAAACCATAAAAATTTATTGTATGAAATTAAACGCAGTAAAGTTCAAGGACAAAAAATCCTTCGACAAAAACAAAACGAAACTCAACGTGCGTGAGGTTCACGAACCCTTTGGTATCATTGTGTTTGCTGATGAGCAGGACGTAAAACCCGATTTTACAAAAGTGTCATCAGTCAATACGCTTGATGAAAGTTTGGAGGCTATTCCGACAGGTTTGGCAATTTGCATTTCAAATGACTTTATCGCAGGTGAAACATTCTTTCAAACGAACAAGGTTGTTATCAAAGACCGCTACAAAGTGTCTAAAACATTTGTAGTAGAAATCAATGTAAGCAACTTTGAGGATTTTAAAAAGTGGGTATTGCAAAGCGGTTATTTTGTAAGCGTAGAGCAAGACAACATTTTCAAAGCGGAAAAATTAGGTGATTTTTATCCTTATGATGCTCAATGGTTTCTTCCAAACATTAGTGCAAAAGAAGGTTGGGCATTGATGCCGAGTGGCGTTGTTGGTGATGTAGCGGTTCTTGATTTAGGTTGTGAAACAAATCACGAAGATTTGATTGGCGCAACTAACATGAATTGGAATTGTGTTACTGATACAAATAACGTAGAGCCTGCCGTAGATGATGAAAAACACGGAACACCTTGTACGGGTATCATTGCTGCGCGAACTGATAACAATGTAGGCGTTGCATCTGTTGGCGGCAATTTCTTGCGAGTACAATTTCTGCAAATTGGTTATAACGTAGTTGGAGGCTCTTTTTCAACAACCGATTCTATTTGTACAAAGGCTATTAACAAGGCTATGGAAAATCCCAACTGCCTTGCTATCTCAATGAGTTGGGGCGGTACAAGCGCAAGAGCAAATTTTGAAAACGCTTTGAATATTGCTCGTACACAAGCAAGAGGTGGAAAAGGAATACCTTGCTTTGCATCTTCGGGAAATGGATATGCAACTGAGTTTTCTCAATATCCCGCTGCTTACAATGCTGTTATGGCGATTGGTGCATCTAACACGACTAATGCTAAAGCCTCTTTCAGTAACGCAGGTGCTAAGTTATTTGCTGCCGCTTGTGGTACATCCCTTTTGACAACCGATAGAATGGGTATGAAGGGTTACAACGCGACAGGCGACCCGACAAAAGATAACTATACCAATTTTAGTGGTACAAGTGCTTCGTGTCCGTTGTTTGCGGGAATAGCCGCAATGTGTCTTTTGAAAAACCCTACTCTAACCGAATTGCAACTTCGTGAGGTTTTCAAAAAGACTTGCCGAAAGACAGGCGGTTATAATTATGTAAACGGAAGATGTAATGAATTGGGTTATGGAGTTGCCGAACTTAAAAACGCTCTTATTGAAGCGGGTAATGGTGGCGTTGACCCACAACCAATTCCCGTAAACCTTACATCATTTGTTTCAGTTACTTTGACTGCTACTGCGGGTACTCCTATTCCGATTCAGTTTTCTGCAACTACGAATGACCCATTAATGCCATCTCGACCCATTCAATGTAAGATTTGGCTTAGTATAACGCAACAAGTTAGTTCTTCAAGTATCTTAATCAACACATCCAATTTAACTTTGGGTGGAGGAAAGGGTACAGATAGCAACATAATTAGCTATACCTTGCCTAATAATATTAGCGGTAACTACTTTGTTATTTTGAGTGTCGATACTCTTAATGCAGTAGCAGAAACATCTGAAACCGATAATACAAGCACGGCATCTATAGCTATTGCTTCTTCTACCCCAACAGGTTTGGACATGGGCGTAAATGTGAAAAGCTATGAGTGGTTGGCTGATGGACGTTTGCGAATCAGTTATTCATTTACCAATCTTGGAAACGAAACTATTACATCTTCACGAATAATTGCCGAATTTGTTGGTGGTTATAAAACAACATGGAATAGAAACGATAGAATTGCGAGTGGTGCTACAATCAATTTGTCAAGCGTATATCCTCCATCTACATTTCCCGCTTCTTTCCCCGCAACTTATCGACTGACTATTCTCAAAGTTAATGGACGCGATGATTTGATGAATCAAAATGAATCAAAACTTCTAATTAACCGATAACTTAAACCCTGCATCCCCCGACCCTCGTTTGGGTTGGGGGATTCTTAAACTCGAAAAATATGATAGTATTAGCTGCCACCTTAATTTATTTACTCGGATGCTTTGTTTCATATAGGCTAGTAACTCTACAAATCGCATATCATCTAACTAAGTTTCAAAGAAATTTTGCAATTGTGTTTGGCACTATGCTTAGTTGGATTACGGTTATTGTTTTTTTGATTGACTTTTATATTAATACGAATGATTAAGACAACCGATAAAGAGGTAGTTCATCTTCTTTTTGAAATGAAACTACGCAGTATAGGCATTGTATCAATTGCCCTTGCTTCAAAAGGATTTAAAAGATACTACACTATTGCTTTTATGGCAACGTGCGCCTTTTTGATTATCAAGGAGGATTTCCCTATTTGGATTTTAGCCTTACCAATCATACCGCTGATAATTTTTTGGGTTTTGTACATCGTTGACTTAAATATAATGATTCAATCCCTTGTAGACATTCAAAAGATATTGATAGAAGAACACAACTTAGCTTACGATTTAAACCAATTACTTGATGAACTACAAGACTATGCGAAAGAAAAGAACCTCTTTAAAATTGGTAGTAGATAGGTATTTGACAAAGAAGTTCAAAAGCAAGAATCAGCACGAACTAAGTTTTTGGCTTAATGAACTTGCTCCCGAAAATGAATGGTTCATGGGTGAGATTGCTTTTAAAGGCACACACATAGAATCATTAGAAAAGAAAATTTTTGCTTTTAGTGTCTATGTAAATCAAGATTACAACACGATAAACATAGCAGAGTTAGAATCAAATGACATTCTAAGTGAAAAGCAGTTGATTGATAGCACACTTGTAGGAAAGGAAATCATTTGTGTAATGAGAATAGAAAACATTGATGAAACGATTTGGGATGATTCAATTCTTTTTCAAAAAGCCATTCACAATGCCTTAATGAAATATGTAGATAGAAAAGCAGTTGGTGGATTTAGGGGAAAGCTACTGAATTGAAAGTAGTGCATAACTATTTTTGACAAGACATAAAACACACTTATCTTTGTAGCACCAATACACAATGCGTAAAGTCAATTTACAACAAGGCACTATTGAGAGATTCAAAGAGCAATTTCCAACGATACTTGAAAAATCAAAAGATTTTACATTAGTAGCATCGGGAATGAGCCGAAAAGTGATTCTCAACAACGGAAGCGTCCTGCGTTATTTCGGAACAAAGAAGCAAGATTGTAAAGTTGATGGTGCGTTTATAGTCACAATGGTTCAGCGTGAGATTGATGCGTACATTGAAAAGAATGGAATACCCGATTTTGAAGTAGTGCGCGATGTGCAAAATTTCAATCTTAAAAAGATAGAGCAAATCGTTGCTAAGAAAGTTCCACTAATGGGAATTGATATTAATGCCTGTTATTGGAACGTTGCTCATAAACTCGGTTACATATCGGATGAACTCTATGAGAGAGGTATAACGAAAGTTACCAAAATGGGATTGTTGATTGCGATTGGTTGTCTTGCGAAACGTCCCGTGCATAGGGTGTTCAAGGATGGCAAATTAGATAGCACTCACTTTGATGATGCTACATATTTACGATACGCTCCGTTTTATTGGAACATAATTAGGTTTACGTATGATTTGATGATTGAATCTTACAAGGTTATCGGCAGAGATTCATGGTATATGTTTTTAACCGATTGCATTTTTGTGGATTTGGAGCAAATGAAAGTTGCACAAAAGTTTCTTTCTGATTACGGATTTAAGTACAAAAACCATTTGATAGAATACACCGCCTTTGATGGATATAGATTGGATTGGTTTGACTTTAAGCACAACGAGAAAAAGCAGATGTATGTGTTTGGGCGTGATATTAACGATACAATGGCTCTTGAAAATATAAATGGAGCGATGCGTTCACCGCTCCATTTACTGAAAACTAAAATAAAAGAAACTAAACCAAGTAAATAACAGCTATGAATGTAATCAAGATTTCTCAGTCGTTAATGAAAGCGTTATTCAACTATCGCAATAACAACGAGTGTGGCATACGCATCTATGAACGTTATGTCAAAGGAACTGAATTAGAAACCTCCGATGCAATGAACATGGGCAATTGGTTTGAATACCAATGCACCGCTCAACTCCCGCGAAGCGGAAAAATGCCCGAACCCGAAAGATTGAAAAATGGAGAACTAAGCGCAGCCTACCGAAAGTTGGATAAGCAGATTGCCCGTTATCATGAAATGATAGAGCAGTATGGCATTAAAATATTGCATACGGGTTTCTCATTTGATAGTGATGAATATGGAACGGGAATAGCTGACATCATAGCTGAATGGAATGGGAAAAACTGCATCATTGATATTAAGACCACATCGAAGATTGATGACAAGTGGAGCGAATATGGATGGGGCGATGAGAAATTTGAATATGTAGATTCACCAAACACACAAGCACTAACAATACAAGCGGTTCAATATAAGTTACTTGCATTGAGTGAATTTGGAGAATGTGACTTTTATTTTTTCGTGTTCAGCGTAAACGAAGAAGATTCAGCAAAGATTTTTAAAGTTGAAGTTGATGAACGTGCGCTTGAAAAACACAAAGAGAACATCTACCAAGCACACAAATACTTTAATCAAAGTTTTGTGAAAAAAACTATGGAAGAATTAGCAACTCCCGAACTTAAACGATGTCAACAATGCCAACTCAAAACAAACTGCGCTTATGCGATAAATATACCGCTTATAAAGAACGTACAGGTTTACTAAGCTACATCTACTACTTGCGTGTTTACAAACTTGCTTTAGAGGATTTTTTAAACTATAATATGAAAGAGGCTTACTACGAGCAATTCAGAAGAACATTTGAAGTGCCGTTAGATATAGCCGAGCGTGTTCGCATTGAAAACGAAATAAGAAACATAAACCAAAGAATAAATGAGTACGAAAGATTCAACTCCACAAGAAGAAACACAACTACCATCGGTGAAGATACCGAAGGAAATCAATGAAGTTTTAAGAGTAGCGTTTGACAAGTGTGCAAAGCTAATTGGTGTTGGTGAGGCCCAAAAAGAACTTGGATTTGCCGCTCAAATCATTAGCAAATCACCCACGCTTCAAAAATGCAATGCTCAAAGTGTAATTGATGAAGTTGTTAATTCAAGTAGGGTCGGCATAACGCTTAACCCTTCCTTACGATTAGCATATCTTGTTCCGAGAAAGGGGATAGCTACCCTTGAAATCAGTTATATGGGTATGATAACCATATTGAAAAAAAGCGGAGGGTGTAAATACATAGAAGCCTTTATCGTTTATCAAGATGAAGCGTTTCAATATAGCCCTGCGGAGGGTACACTCACTCATACTATCTACCACGCAACTACCGAAGCAGAGCAAAAGCAACGAAAGATTATAGGTTGCTATTCACGGGCGGTTCTTTTGACGAATGAAGTAGTGTTCTGCTTTATGCCGATGTGGGAAATTGAAAAGGTTAAGCGTTTTAGCGAAGGCTCAGATAGCAAATGGTCGCCTTGGCAAAATTGGGAGGAGGAAATGATTAAGAAAAGCGTTATCAAAAGACACTTTAAAACTCTTGTTAGCAATGCAGAGATAACGGAAGTAATTGAGGCTCTACGCATCGAAGAAGAAAACAATCCACTTGTAAAATCTTCGCCTAAAAAAAATATGTTCGACTTTAATTTTGAAGAATGAAAAACATAATAACTATGGAAGATAAAAGTAGAACGATAGCAAAGCAGACAACAAGTGCAGAAGGGTGGATGCTTAAAAACGGCAATGTTGGTCAAACATTCTTTACCGAAAAGAACGACAAGGCTATGACTGCCTTTGCCAAATACTATAAGCGCAAAGTAAAAACCGAACGAATAATAGCCGTGACAGGGGATAAACTAAAACCAACCGCATATTCACTTACTAAAGTTACACTAATATGAAAACGAAAAGAAAAAGAGGCAAATCGCTAGATTA
>Ga0181347_1000714_pt1 | contig 11080 bp, 25 predicted proteins | sample Su13VDMM110SN_FD_130102 | JGI IMG/M metagenome (GOLD analysis project Ga0181347, IMG submission 130102) | Freshwater viral communities from Lake Michigan, USA - Su13.VD.MM110.S.N | ecosystem: Environmental > Aquatic > Freshwater > Lake | place: USA: Michigan | collected 2013-07-16
AGAGGCGCCCTCATCTTGACCACCACGTCGTTGGAAGAGGCGGTGAATGCCAGCTCCGTGCCAGGGACCAGGACCCAGCAGCGGCGGATGAGGGCCGGACCCGGATCGTAGCAGCCGCCGTCCGTGATGATGATGTACCCGTCGTACTTGTCGCGGTTGGCGTGGGCGTGGTCGCAGGCCGCCTTGAAGTCGGTGCCGCCGCAGCGGACCCGCCTGAGCTGCAACTTGCGGCCCTTCTTCCACTCCTTGTACTCCTTGACCACCACCTCCGTGTCGAAGGGATAGACGTGGAAGGTGACCAGCCGCGACAGCTGCTCCAGGGCGCCGAACGCCATGGACAGCCACTCGTCCGAGACCGAGCCGGACTGGTCCACGTAGATCGCCACGTTGGAGGTGTGCCCCACCTTGCTGCCGGGGTGGATGTAGGGGTACTTGCGGTGGATGCGCTTCATGGTGTGCGACCGACGAGCGCGCTGTCGCATGCCGACGAAGTTGCGGAGGACCGCCTTCCAGTCCACCTCGCCTGCCACCATGCGCCTGATCTCCTCGCGGATCTCAGCCGGCACCGTGCCCCAGGCGTTGTTGTTGTCGGCGTGACGCTGCGCCTTGCCAAGCGCCTCCTTGAGCTTGCCCTTGGCGATCTCGCGGTCAGCCTCGTCCAGGTCGTCCCAGCCGTCGTGGCTGTCGCCCTCGATGATGTCGACCTCGACCTCGCCGCCCTGGCCCTCACCGTCGCCGTCGCCCTCACCGTCGCCGTCGCCGTCGCCCTTCCCCTTGCCGGGGTTCTGGCCCTTGGTGCCCTTGAGCTTGATCTTCAGCTTGCCGTTCCCCTCCATCGCCTGCTGGTGGGGACCCTTCTGGTTGAGGCGGCCGAAGTACCACTCGCTGGCCTTGCCCTGTGGGAAGGAGGCGATGAGGTCGGACAGCGCCTTGAAGGCGGCCTGCTGATCGGGCTTCATGGACGCCAGGACCTCGGGCTTGATCACCAGCGGCTTGCCGGGGTAGAGGCCGCCGGGCGGCAGCTCGTCCGGGTCCAGCAGGCCGTTGATGGCGAGGTCGGTGGCGTAGTTCCAGGTCCGGTGCGGCATCTTGCGCCGCTCCACGACGTGGCGGTACACCAGGTGGTAGGCCTCGTGCTTGATGAGCCCCATGACCTGCTTGTCCTTCAGGGTGGAGAGCCAGGCGCCGTTGTAGATCAGCGTCGGGCTGGCGTTCCTGACGGTCACACCGGCGGTCGGGAACTTGTCGTCCCGGATCCGGTCGATGGACCGCAGGAGGGTGGCGAAGAAGGGCTCCACCCAGAGGAGGTTGACCAGGTAGGGATCCAGCCTGAAGGCCGCTGCCTTGACAGGATCCACCTCGTCCTCGTCCTGCCGAGGAATGTCGGTCGCCGTGCTGCTGCTCTTGTCCTGTGCCATTGTTGGCTCCTTGCTTGATTGTGGGCCCTGTCAGTCTCGGACCCGTTCACCTCTGGACCTTGTCGCCGCCGGAGAGGATTCACCGACGACGCCGACGCCCGCCCAGGATGGGCGTCAAGACGTTGAACCTGCCCTCTGCAGGATGACGAACTGAGCTGTGGTCACGAAGACCTCCCCGTCCCTCAGCAACTTGCAGTTCCATGACGCCTTCGTGCGGTCGACCTCCAGTATTGTGAAGGGAGAGACTGATACGTCCTTCCACCGGCGAAGCTGACCCCGCCTCACCGGCTCAGTGATCTCTGCCATGCTCACCTCCTTCGCGGATTGGCGGTGGGGCCGAAGCCCCACCGCCGCACCGACCTCCGTTACTTGACCCGGTTGCCGCTGTCCACCGCGGTGACCACCTTGTGCCCCATGAGCTTGTGCACCTTCTTGATGTTCTCCATCCGGCTGCGACCGTGGGCGCAGACCTTGGTCCAGAGGCTGAGGCGGAGCTCCTCGGGGAGGATGTCGAAGAACTCGCTGAGGTTGTCGACCTGCTTCTGCGACCAGTCATTGGACTTGCAGTGGTCGCAGATCTTCTCGATCAGGTCGTTCTTGCGGTCCAGTCCGAGGCCCTTGATCTTGGCCTCCTGCTTCTTCCAGTCGTTGAGGACGTCCTCCGCCTTGGTGCGGAGCTGGGAGTTCTTGACGAAGTCCTGGAAGGCCAGGCTCGTCTCGATCCCCAGGAAGCCCTGGCTGATGTGGAGGAAGAGCGTCGACCCCGGCTCGGCGTCCACCTGGGCGTGGCGGAGCGAGATGTCCAGACGCTCCCAGCTGCGCTGGCTGGGGTACACCTTGCCGGGCTCCATGGGGCCGGTGTGCCGCAGGTGCTGCGGGTTGGCCATGATGAAGTCGGTGACGTCGCTGCTGATCTTGCCGTCGCCCTTGGCCCACGCGAGCCAGTCCTCCACCGTGGCCTCGACGTCCGCAACCCAGAAGCGGTCGAGGAGCGCCGGGTCCATGTCGTTGACCTGGTATTCAGCGGAGGCGTTGACCGCGCTGTAGACCCGGGTCTCGGGGTGGAGCTTGTGGCCGTTGAGCTCGCGGTCCAGGACGATCTGGAACGCCGCCTGCATGACCTCCGGCGTCGCGCGGTTGAGCTCGTCCAGGAAGAGGATCCTGGGCTCGCGACAGGCCTGCATGTACCAGTCCGGCGGGGCGAACCGGGTCACACCGTTGACCAGCTCCGGAAGGCCGACCAGGTCGCCCTCCGACATCTGGCTGAGGCGGCGGTCCACGACCGTGAGGCCGAGCACCTTGCCGACGTGTCGCGGCATCGCCGACTTGCCGATGCCGTGAGCGCCCTTGAGGAGGATGCTGATGGAGGCGGGAAGGACGGGAAGGACCGTGAGCAGCTGCTTGATTTCCATGATGATGACTCCTGCTGACCGAGTGGGCGTGTGTGTGTGTGCCCGGTTGATTGACTGACGCTGACTCTGACTTGAGGATCCAGGTGGTCGGGGTCGGACCGACGCTCTCCATGATCCTGCGGCCACCTGGAAACCGCAGGAGCATCTGACTGACTGTGCTTAGAAGTCCACCTCCTCAGCGACTGTGTCGCTGTCGCTGCTGTCTGCCTCGGGCTCTGACGCCTCGGCATCGGGCATGCCGCCGCCGACCGACGCCATCAGGATCATGAAGGAGTCCTGACGCGACTGCAGCTTGGCGACCTTCGCATCGAACTTCTTGATCGCTGACTCCTTGATCTGACCCTGATCGCGGATCTTCTCGACCATGCCGCCGACGGTCACGGCGTTCTGCATGGAGCAGTAGATCCGCGCATCCTCGGCGGGAGCGACGAACGCCACCTCGACGAACCGCGTGTGCCCGACCTCCGCCTCCGAGGTCGGCATGAAGAGCTGGAAGAGGCGGACCGCCTCGTCCCGAGTTCCCGCCATGACGTGCCCCAGGGTGCCGCCCGCCTCGTAGTCGTAGTTGTGGGCGCGCCACACCTTGGGGTGGGTGGGGTCGCTCTCCAACTGGCGCTTCACCCGGGTCACAGCCCCGTCGATCACCGGCCAGAAGCTCTTCACCTTGCGGGTGATGTGGTTCTGGGTGACATGGCGGTCCGCGAACCACCGCTGCTGGGAGTACTCACGCGCCTCGAGCTCCGTCAGGGACCAGAACGCGTCCCAGAGCTCGTCGTCCGTGACCTCCCCGCGCTTCCGGATGCGGTCGATGACGCTGTCGCTGATGTCCTTGATGTCCATGCTACCTCCTGCCCTGTGTGTGATCGAGGTGGGCGGGCTGGACCACCTCGAGGCTTGATGTCCTGATCAGCACTGAGCCGCTCGCTGTTATCAGCTCTGACATGATGTCCGTCTGGCGGACGACCTGGCCGACGAGGGTCTGCGGTCCGCTGTGGATCCCGCGAAAGGTCCTGCCGATCACCAGGTCGCCGACTCTCGCCCCCTGGGCCTCCATCACCCTGCCTGCCGCGGCGCCCATCGGGCGTGCGCCGCTCGGATCCACCCCTCGATCGGCCCATCCGCGTCGTCGATCCGGATGTCCATCATCATCTCCTTGCCCTTCCACATGGACCGCGGCGGGGTGAGGCAGACGCACGGTGTGCCCGAGGCGTAGTTGCTCACTCGGCCGTTGGCCAGCGTGACTGGGATCCCGAAGAGGGAGGTGGGCGCCCAGAGCTCCAGCCTCTCCGTGGGCTTGGGCCGGAAGAGCGGGTCCTTCCTCGTCTTGGTGGTGGGCTTCCTGGCCGGCGTCGGCGCCGGGAGGGGATCGTCCTCCTCATCGTCCTTGGGGGCCAGAGCCGCGTTGACCGCTGTCACTGCGCGGGCGTCAGCCGCCCGCTGCAGGATCAGCTTCCGGTTGAAGGCCATGTTTCACCTCCTGTGTGTGTTGTGTGTGACTCTGCGCCCTGCTAGCGTGTCCAGAGGACCGCGGTGCAGTTCACGCCGTTGTTGTACATGGGGCCGGCGTAGGTCCAGCCCTCCTCGATCATCGTCTTAGCCACTGTCACCGCAAGCTCCGGCGCCTCGCGGCAGTTGAGCTTGATCTCAGCCTCGGTGGGCTTCGCGGGCGCACACCCCGCCATGAGTGCGATTACGATCGTCAGCATCACTTCGTCTCCTTGTTGGTTGTTACCACGCCTCGGGACGGAGGGCGGGCTTGTCGTCGATGATCACCACCCTCACCACAGGCATTTCCACGGGGCAGTCCCCGTCCTCATCGAGCGTGCCGGATGAGCAGTCCCACTCAAAGTAGTTTTGGTAGAGCGTGTACCCGTCCTCATGCACTCTGACGGGGTTTCCGACGCCGCCTCTCCAGTTGTAAAACCAGGGGTTGCCGTAGAGTGCGTACGGGTCTTCGTAGCCTCCGCCGCCTGTTGAAGAAAGTCCCCTCCTGCTGTCATACACCGAGGTCGTGTTCACTACCCACGGCGGATCCAGGGGATCCACCTTGGCCAGCACACACCCACCGGGCCAGTTGGAGTTTGACAGCTCGGTTCCGTCTGCAATGTAGTTCATGGGGTAGTACTCCCCGTCGAACTTCAGAAGATCGAACCTCTTGATGGCTGCACCGCAGTCCACCTCGTACTCGGTCACGACCACCGACGACGCCGGAGTCTCAGGATCAGGAGCAGACTCCAGCGTGACCACACGGGTGCGGAGGCTGTCAAGCTCCTCCTGAAGTGCCGTGAGGTCTGCAGAGTTGTCCGGGCACTCGCAGGCCTCCTGATCGAGGCTCCTGCCGGGGTTCTGGTTGTTGTTCTGCAGTCCCTGGTCGGACTTGCAGGCGAGAAGCAGAATCGTGAGCATCACTTCGTCTCCTTGTTGTTGATCTGGTCGTAGTCCTTGGCCTCCGCCTCGAGATCGGCGAACAGCTCGTCGAGCTTTCCCTGAAGGGCTGCGGCCCGTCCCTTCCTCTCCGCCTCCAGCACCTCCTTGCGCCTCACGCGCTGCTCCAGGATCAGGTTGCCCCGTCCGTCGTGCCCCAGGCCGCCGAGCCGGACCGAGGTCACCTCCGCCTCGTCCAGCGGGAAGCCGACCCCAGAGGCCGAGATGCCCGCCATGTCCGGGTCGTGCCTCGCCATGGAGGTGATGTCCTCCACGAACTCCTCGGCGCCGTCGCCGTAGGGGTAGATCCGGACCACCTCGTACCCACTCTCGGGCGGCGGCTCAGGCTCCCACTGCTTCTGCCATTCGTTGTCCTCGCTCATGTTTCCTCCTTCTGTGGATTCACCGGGGCGACCAGGGCGAGTGTGCCCGACTCATTCCAGTCGTAGCAGACCACTTGCTCTCCCGCGGCGGTGCAAAGCGCCTCCATGAGCCGAACCGCCTCGTCGATCTCGGCGTCATCAATCTCGTTGGTCATGCCTCCGCCTGCTCCTTGTTGTTGATCGCGTCCTGAACGACGATGTCAAGCGCCGCGTAGAAGCCTGCGATCATGTCTGGATCGAGAAGCGCGAGCCTGTCGACCTCAGCCACGATCTTTTTTCTGTTCGCTGCGTGGAAGACTCGGATTTCGCTCTCCGGCGTCGGCTGCACTTTCACTCGGTCGTACTTGTCACGCGGATGAGCATGATAGAAAACGGCGCACAGCGTGCGCCACTTGCAAAGGATCTCGCTCATGTCCCACGCGGCGGAGATGATTTCCGCGCGGTTTGCCTCCACGAAGGCGTCGTCCTCGTCGTGGCGCCCTACAGCGCGTGGGCGACCCAGCAGGACGCCGAGCTCTCGAATGACATCGCTCATGATTCCTCCTCCTTGTTGTTGAAGTCAACTTTCTCTAGCCACAGATAGCAGACCACCCGCATCTGTCCGTTGACCAGCACCCTGGGATACGACTCCAGCACGTTCCTGTGGGTCACCCGCCTCGTCTCCATATACACGCCGATCTGGCCGTGGAGCTCCTTCCTCGCGGCGTCAACGATGACAGCCGCGTTGGGAATGTCCACTCGGACCAGCTCACCCCTGGTGAAGCGCATCATCCGATCCTCTCCAGCTTGATGGGCTGGTAGATCACCAGATCCTCGGAGTCCATGGTGTGGAGGACGATGTGCTCATCGTCGTCCAGCTCATCCGACGTCCAGCACATGAACATCTTCTTGGGCTGGTTCTCAGCTGTCACCAGGAACTCGAAGGCCTTGTTCCAGCCGGACCGAGTGCCCTCGTAGTCCTCGATGTTGTCCACTGGCCCGACGTATGTGCCGATCACGGGCTGCTTCTCGTTGTGGGCTGGCTCCTCAGGCGCCCTGTGGTCGCTGCGGTGCTTGAGGTCGGTGAGCTGGTAGAGGCCGCCGACCTGCAGGTTCTTGCTCAGCGTGTCTAGGATGCGGTCGGAGATCCGCTCGCAGCTGCGAGTCCACTGCTCCATCTCCTTCTCGCTGTCGCCGTCGCCGTCCTCGTCGCTGTAGGCGCCGAAGGCGAAGATCCCCTGACCGGGGTCCTGCTTCACGACGAAGTCGCGCATCATCTTGTAGGCGCGGTTCTCGCGCTTGTAGGTCTTGGTCTTGCTCATGCTGCCCTCCACGACTTTCTGCCAGGCTCGCCCATCAGGTAGCGCCGCCTGAAGGACTCGTTGTTCTTGATGCTGTCCGCGTGCTTGGTCAGCCACACGCCCAGCGCATGGTGCCTCTCCTCCCTGAGGATCTGCCACACCTCCTCGAATGCCGCGTCCTCGTCGCTCATGACTCCTCCTTGACGTTGAAGATGTCCTCGATCGCCTCGCGCATGGTGACAGCCGCCTGAAGCTCGGCGACCGTCAGCTTCTCCTCGCCCTTGAGGTGGCGGCGGGGGTTGCCGCACATGTAGCAGCTGCATGCCGCCTTGGTCTTGACGAACTGGTGGGCGACGCGGTCCAGCCAGCGGAGGTCGCTCTCCTCGTTGCGGTTCTTGTCCAGCTTGAAGCTGTGCACCTGCCGGCCGCGCTGAAGCATGCGGTCGCGTTGGTGGCGGTTCTCTTCCCTGCTCATGATCCACCTCTCGTGTCGATTGCGTTGTCCATGTCGTCCTTCAGCTGTCGGTACACCTGCGCGATTGCGGTCAGCAGATGACCGTCTCTGCGCTGGATTGCCCTCAAGTGCACGCTGTGCTCTGAGTGCCGGCAGGCGCGCCTGAACCATTCCAGCCTCTCTCGCATCGTGCCGTACTCCGCGTTGACGTGGAGCTGCAGGTAATCACGCATGTCCTGCGTCATGTTCCCTCCTAGAAGACGTAGTTGATGATCTGCAGCAGGCACCAGGCGATGCCTGCGAGGACGCAGTAGAGGCTGATTGCTACCGCTGAGGAGATGCCCCCGACCACCAGGAGCTCAGCGAGCCCGTAGGTCGCACGGTCGACCCGCTTGTAGTTCTCCACGATGCGCTTCATGTTCATCACTGCTCGTCCTCGCAGTTGTGATGGACGATGAGGACCTAGGTGCCCTGGAGCGTTGTTGTGTCCAGCTCCAGGATCTGGACAGTCGCCATGTCGCCCGTCTCCATCAACCTGCGCGCCTCCTCGGTCGCGTAGAACTGGGTGCGGAAGAACTGGGTGGTGAGCTCACTGACGGAGTCGCAGTGGCGGTTGAAGTTCAGGATGTAGATCACGTTGCCTCCTAGTTGTTGTTGATCGTGACGGTGTCGGTCGGCACCTCGAACCCATTCACCCAGTTCCTGAGGCACGTCCCGCAGACGTCGAACGCGAGGATGTCCATGTCCTGGGGGAACTCGTCCCCGTGGCCCCCCTCGATCCGGATCTCGTGCATGTCCTCTGCGACGGTGATGCCGCCGACCTTGAAGGTCGCCTCCTTGCCGCACTTGTGGCACTTGATCGCCACATCTCCCTTCCTGCTGATCATGCCTCCTCCTTGACAAGGATCAGCTTGTCCAGGAACGCCGGGTCGTACAGGCTGCTCACCTGTGGGTGCATGATCGCGAGCCGCGCGGTGGGAGAGATCGGCCTGCCCTTCACCTCGCGGTCCATGATCACCCTGTAGACGACGTCCTTCACCTCCTGACTGATCTTCATCCTGTCGTCCTCGCCCCCGTAGAGCACGATCGTCGAGTCCGGGTGGAGGAGGGACGCGATGTGGATCTCGTGCTCGAGCCTCTCCGACGTGGTCACGAAGAAGAGGTTGATCACCAGGGTGGACGCGTGGTTGAGAAGCGTCATCCCCAGGTGGTTGTTGTCGGCCTGCAGGGCGATCGCGATCTGCGGGTTCCCCTCCTCCAGCAGGAAGGTGAGGGCCCTGGCGAGGTCCCTGCTCCTTTGGGAGACGCTGTTCTCCCGATCCGCAGCTCTGATGATGTCCTCCTGGTTGCGGTCGTGGAACCGCTTCAGCTCCTCCATCGGAATCCGTCCCTGCTGGTAGTCTTCACACATGATGAGGTACTTCTTCGCGATGCTGCTCATGCTTCCTTCCTCCTTGTTGTTGTCTGTTGATCTGTCGCCGAAAAGTGGGTCCCCTGTCCGTCAGCCTTAGCCCCCGCGTCCCGAACCGATTCCCCCACCCAAGACCGGAGGGGAGCAGCGGGAGCGCGCCGGGAGAAGACAGAAGAGCGGCGGGCGGCGGGCCACGGGACCCACTTTTCGACGACCGATCCTGGTGGATCGGTCGCCTTTCTGTCTAGGTCACAGGACCATGTCGATGATGGAGTCCGGAGCGTCGACCAGGCTGAGCATGATCTCCAACGCCTGGTTGGCCTCGTCGATGATCTGACGCTGGGCGCCGATCTGCTCGTTCAGCGCGGCCACCTTGCCCATCAGGTCCTTGCGGAGCGCCTCAAGCTTCATGGCCTGGCACGAGGCCTCGGACATGCGGACCTCGGCATCCTCGAACGCCCTGGTGAGCTTGGCCTTCTTGGCCTTGACGTCGCCGCCGAGGCTGAAGGTCTCGATGACGGTGAGCGTCTGAGTTCCCAGCTGCGCCTGGCACGCCGCCATGACATTGAGATGGTTACTGCTGTCCATCATGGGGACGATGATCTCAGCGGGCGGAGCCGGGAGCTGCTCCTTGACCACGACGTCGCGGTTCTTGGTGCGGGTCTTGAGGAGCGTCTTGACCGTGAGGGCAGGAACTCCGTAGAGCTTGCACGCTGCGGTGTACTTGGTGTAGTCCACCTCCAGCTTCTCGTGGCCGTTGACGGTCACCAGCTCGCACCCGATCTCGTGCCGAATGGACGACCCATAGGCCCCGAGTGTGCCCCGGCTGCAAGGCGCTTTCATCTTGCTGAAGACCTCCTTGTACATCAGGGTCGGGTCAGCGAGGAGGATGAGACGCGCCTCAGAGTAGATGGGAGAGGCGGCCTTGGGCTTGTAGTGTGCCATGTGTGTGTCTTCCTTGTCTGTTGGTGGGCAGGATCGCCCAACGGCCTATGCCATCCGCACCTGTGGGGGTGCGGATGGCGCCGTGGCTAGATGTTGATCAGGTCCCGTGTGTACGTGTACGATGTGTTCCTGTCGGGTGGGAGGCGGTCCCACCCGACGATGATGGACACCGTGCCTGCGTCGCAGACGAAGGGCTTCCAGGCCACGGTGCCCAGATTGCCCCTGCTGTCAGCGACCCGTGCGCCGATGGGAAGGCGCTGGATCGCGTCCTCCAGGTCTGCAGCGGTGTCCGCCGGATCTCGAGTGCGCATTAGATCCTCTCCTCCCAGTCTGGACGCGGCCTCACCGCCACACCAGCGCCTTGAGGGCGTCCTCGGTGAACTGGCTGGCGAGCATGTGGAACTTTCCCTCGCAGTCCTGGACCACGACCTTGAAGGGGCCATGGTACTCGTTGCTGAACCCGAAGACGCGGTGATTGAACTTCACCTGTACGGGAAAGAGCCCGAAGAGCGATGTGAACTTGCGGTCAGGCACACGGGTTCTGCCGCTCATGTGGTCTTCGACGAATGTGTCCTTCATGTTCTCTCCTAGAGCCAGTAGTAGATGAGGGGTGAGATCATCGCGAGGGACACGATGACCGACAAGAGCCAAGCGTAGTCACTCTCACAGTTGCACTGCATGTCATCTCCTGTGCGTTAGCGGACAGCGTGGTGGGTGGGGAGGCCTACCGCGGACGTGCTGAGGGTGACTCCGTCCGATCCCCTGCACGGGGTCTCGGCTGTCGCCTTGCAGGCGGGACAGCGTCGCGCCCAGGCCGCCCGCCATGCCTTGATCCTGTCCTCTTCGCTCTTCTTCTTCATGTCATCTCCTTGGTGACAACGGCAGAGGCCGCCCACCCCATTGATGGGATGAGCGGCTTGCCTTCATGACTCGTCTCTCTAGACCCAGCACTTGTGGATGTTGTAGGTGAGGAGGGTGACGCCCTCTGACCCCTTCTCATTCTCAAGCGAAGCGAGGATCTTGCGCATCAGGGGCAGGCTTTCGTCGCCGACCTTTTCCATCTCGGCGACCAGCTTCCCCATCCACTCGACCAGCGGCTGACGGACCTCCTCGCGGCGTTTGTTCATCGCCTTGCAGATGTGGAAGATCTGCGCTGTCTCAGTCCCCGTCCTCGCCCGAGGATCCAGGACAGTGAGGTCGTACCAGTCTCCGGTGTACTCGAACTTGATCTTTTCCATTGCCTCTCCTTGTGTTGGCAACGGCAGAGGCCGCCCACCCCGGTGAGGAGGTGAGCGGCATGCCTTGTGGTTGTGTGTGTGGTTGTGCTTGGCTTGTGCTAGATCACTCGCCGCC
>Ga0181347_1000716_pt1 | contig 11066 bp, 16 predicted proteins | sample Su13VDMM110SN_FD_130102 | JGI IMG/M metagenome (GOLD analysis project Ga0181347, IMG submission 130102) | Freshwater viral communities from Lake Michigan, USA - Su13.VD.MM110.S.N | ecosystem: Environmental > Aquatic > Freshwater > Lake | place: USA: Michigan | collected 2013-07-16
GTTCTTAAGGTAATCGCACCAGTAGTTCCAAGTCCAACAGATTGGTTATAAGTTAGAACAATATTAGGACTACTTAAAGCACTCACTCCAGTAGCACCATCAGTAGGACTAAATGAAGTAATAGTAGGACTGAATATAAGTTTATCACCAGTTCCTATGAATTCATTTGCAGACATCGCTGATGCTGTAATGATACCAGAAGTATTTACATTTCCAGCAGAACCAATACCAACACCAGTTAATCCAGAACCATTACCAACAAAACTAGTTGCAGTAATGATACCAGATGCATTAATGTTTGATGCGTTTGTTTGTCCTGTAAGTGTTGAGATACCAGTAACAAGAAGATTGTCTAACTGTCCTGTTGTTGTTACAAGTGATGCAACCTTATAAGCAACTGATACTACTTCATCATTTAGGTTTGCTGGTGTTGTAAGAACAAATGTTGTTCCACTAGTCGCAGTAAAATCAGTTCCTTCTGTAAGTCTTACACCATTTTGATAAACCTCAATATACCCAACAGTATAAGTTCCGGTTATAGTAAAGACTGTTTGTGATGCTGTTGCTGTATAGATGTTACGAGTATAAACATTCCCATTGTTTGCGTAATCAACAGGAACAGCAGGTCCTAATGAAACACCAGAGAAACTTAAACCATTTGTTGGTGCAGTGGAGAATACAATATTAGAACCAGAAACTGAATAATCATCAGTTGCATCCTGGATTACACCACCAAGGTTAATGATGAGTGATTGTGATGTTGGTGGTGAGATTGATAATGCACCAGATGTTAATGCAAAAGTTTGTGTTGAGTTATTAAAACCTGAACTTATATCATCTAGTGTTTTGATTTGACTGGAAGATGCTGCACTAAAACTAATCCATACAGTTCCATTCCACTGATACGAGAACCCAGAGGTACTATCAGTGTAAACTTGATTAAGTGTAGGACTATTAGGAAAGTTGAGAGCCATTATCTGTACTTTTTAGATATTTATGTTATTAATAGGTTTGTTTAATTACTAATCTAAAATATTATCCACTAGTATTAACTTGCTTTTATTATTTATCCAAGTTATAATAATTAAAAACAACTATGATAATTCTTACAGGTTCCAAAGGTTTTATTGGACAAAACTTTCTCAAATCTCTTCAAGAACCAATCATAGAAGTAGAACAACAATACTGCTTTGAGTTTCTTGATAACTTTAAGAACTGGAATGAAGTCTCTTTAATTCTTCATCAGGGTGCAATCTCATCAACCACTGAAAGAGACATTAACAAACTGCATCATTATAATGTTGAGTTTACTCTACAACTCTTTGAGAAAGCAATAGAATATCAAATTCCAGTGAAGTTTGCATCTTCTGCAAGTGTTTATGGAAATACCCAAGGTGAAATCAACCCATTGAATTATTATGCAATCACCAAACTACAAATTGATTACTTCATTCAGGATAATTTGAATAAGTTCTCTTCCATTCAATCTTTTAGATACTACAATGTCTATGGAAACCAAGAAGACCATAAAGAAGACCAAGCATCTCCAATCTTCAAGTTCACTAAACAGGTAAGAGAAACTGGGAAACTGAAACTCTTTACTGGTTCTCATCAGTTTTTAAGAGACTTTGTGTGTGTGAATGATATTGTAAATGTAGTACTAAACAATGATAAACCATCAGGAATTTATGATTTAGGTACATCAAATCCTATGAGTTTTCAGGAAGTTGCAGAATTAGTCATACAAAAAGAAGGTGGAGAAATAGAATACATTCCATTTCCAGAACACCTCCAAGGTAAATATCAAACTTATACTTGTGCAAAGAAAGAGTTTGATTATTCTTTTAAGTCAGTTGCTGATTATCTTAAAGTTTGAGAGTTCATATTTCTTCCACCACTCCTCCCAAGTAATATAAAAGTCCTTATGAATATCCCATTGAATTTGTAGGGCTAAAGAACTAATAGGACAGAACTCTACATAACCACGATAGAAATAGAGATGATTGATGCTCTTATCTTCACAGCATCCATCATCATATGCAACATGACCAAACTTCTCAAATAAGTCCCAGTTGTCCTGCAATAGTTTTATAGTCATCATAGTAGTGAACTGACTTGCATGAGTGGTTCTCCAATACTGGTCTGTCCCAGGAACAACTTTACAACCAATTGCGATATTATCTGCATACATTAAGTATCGTGGGTCATGATTTCCTGTAAGAGTAATATCCTTTCCTACCTTTTCTGCAAAGTTCTTATAGTTCTCGTGCATATAATGTATTGCTTTCTCATGATGTAAGAAATCATCCTGAACAAAATACACATGATTTTTACCATTATCTCTTGCATAAGAATAACATGCAAGAATAGATTTCATAATACCAATCCCACCAAGTTGAGAGAAAGTTACATTAAAGTGAGATAGTCTCAAAATACTTTCCAATACAATTAAAAAATCCTCACTAGAATTATCATCAAAGACTTGTAGATGAATGTCTAGATTTGGATTTTTATATCTTGCATAATTCAATGAGTTTACCAAAGAAAGAATACATCGTTTTGATACTTCTATTTTAGGAACACCAGGATATCTTAATTTTTCCTTTGCATCAGGAAAAGCATTACTTCTTGAATGAGATTGTAATACTACAAGTAAATGTTCAGTTAACATGAGTTATTCTATAACTATCATTATCAAAGTGTTGTGTAGAGAACTCAAAGAGCTCTGTGTCTTCTAGTGCAAGCATTTGGTGCCTCAATTCTCTGTAAATATGAAACTTATCTCCTTTCTCTAAAATGATTTTACTTGCTTTGTTGAAGTCATCAGTGTCTCCATAAGTGAGTAAAATCTTACCTGATTGAATATAAAAAGTTTCGTCTTTAAGTTTATGATAATGAAAGGAACACTTCTTATCTTTTACAAAGTACAGAAGTTTACCACAGTATTCTTCACTATTACAAATCCACTTCTCAAATCCCCAAGATTTTGGAACAAATTCAATTGAAGAAGTCATTTGCACTCACTCCTTTATCATCAATGTATGTATCACCACTTGGTTTACCTAGAATTAACTCATGATACTTACAACCCCAGATATACAGTTGTATTTTTGTGAGTGAATAAAACTTTTCTGTTGCTTTTGCAATATCATCATTATACCTTCCCATTCCACGAGCAGTGAAATACTTAATCGTGTGTCCTTCATCGTATAAAGAATTAATCTTTTCTATTCGTTCTTTTATAGGAATACTACCTTCATACTTACAAGAAGCACAGTCTCCATTAGTACAAATCGTACCATCAATATCAATCACATAAGTTTTCATATCAAATCAATATTAAATGAAAAAGTTAGTCGCATTTTATTTTTATGTTTTGGTTCTGCCTTAACACCATGTTCTAGATATGGTGGAAAGAGAATAATATCTCCATCAGTCACATAAGGTGAGAATGTTTCACAGAGACATTCTGCAAGTGCTGTTTTCTCATGTCCAGGAAACTTATGAGTTCTGTACCCATAATCACTTCTCTTAAAGGTTGTTGGTGATGCATTTTTATTATAATATATTCCAGACCAAAATGGAATTTTTGTTCCTACTTCTGGAAGATGTGTATGTTCTTCCTGTCCCTGATGTTCATGATAGATGTTATACCAGAATTGAAGAAATTCAATATTTGTTGGAATTTTTAATTGTTGAAAGGCTTCTACAATATTTTCATGTAAGTCTCTTTTGAGATTATCTCTTATATGTGCAGGAACAAGTTTATCATTATCAGTAATACCAGGAAAGGATGAGTTCACTGGAATTTTCCAACCCTCTGGACGATTATCTGTTTCTGGTATTTCTGGAAATGAATACTTATGATGATGCTTGAATTGAATTTTGATTGCTGGAACTGGAAACATTCCAATGAGATTAAAGTTTTGAGACATCTTCCTCTGTTAATACATAAGTTCCTGAATGAGACACTGCAATAGAAGCAACTTTATTTGCAAGTGGTATTGCTTCTTCTATTCTACCATATTTTAGAAATCCATACACTAGTCCAGCAAGAAATGTGTCTCCTGCTCCTACTACATCATAGACATTTACATTTTCACCTGGATACAGAACATCATCATATTCTGCTCCTTTACTCCCATGAGTTATAATAAGGTTACTATACTTTTGATTTAGTTTACTATATTCCAAGTCATTGATTTTAATATAACAATTGTATTCTGGAAGTATTGTTTTCTTTGTATCAATAAACACAGGACACTTTGATGAATAAACAATCTCAAAGAGTGCTTCTGTGGTTACAAACCCTTTATTATAATCACTAATCACCACTGCATCATAATGTTCTTTTGGAATTTCATAAGACATTGGCTTCACAGAAACTTCTTCGTCTAACCTTAAAATTTGTTGATTGGTCTTTTCATCAATGTATCGTGTCTTTTTGATTTGTTCTTCATTAGTCAACATATAAACTTCAAGACCAAAAGAACAAAGATTATTATAGACATTCCAGCACATTCCTTGACGTGTTTCTGTTCTCTTATAATCAAGAATGGGTACTGGTGCTTCTGGGTTTAATCTTTTGACTTCCCCATAACAAAAGACATCCAAACAACTATCCCCTATTAACAATACTTTGAATGATTTTTGTGGTTGAATATCCATCTATTCTATCAAAAAATAAAAGTTGCTTTGCATGTTCACTACCAATCACTCTTTTGTTTTTATAGTCACTTCCTACTATCATTATATCAGGTTTTATAATTTTTACAAGTTCTATAAGTTCTTCTTCTGTGTTGAAGATAAGAACTCTGTCTACTGCTTTAAGATTTTCTAAAAGAAACTTTCGGTCTTCTTGATTGTGAATTGGTCTTGTAGGTCCTTTGAGTTCTTTTACTCTTTCATCACTATCTATTCCAACATAAAGAACTTCACCATGAGATTTAGCAAAGTTCAAGAGTTCTATATGAAATTTATGAAGTATATCAAAGCAGCCATTGACGAATACTTTAATATGGTTGTGTTCCAACATAACAAGGTTCTGCTTTTGGTGTTCTTTCTTTTTCAATAAAAATCATAGAGTTATAAAAACAAATCTCTTTCAGGTCAGGAATAGAAGTCACATAATGTTCTTCAACAAACTCACGATTTACATCCATTGCAAAACGACTTGCAATCTCTACAAAGTTATTTGGATTTTTAATACCACCATTATAACCAGACCAAAGAGCAGTATGAGTATCTTCAATCACATAAACACCACCATTGTTCAGTTGTGAGTAGAGGTTTACAAAAGATACCATTACATCAGTTTGAATATGAGAACCATCATCAATAATCACATCAAATGGACCATATTTTTGAGAAATCATATTGAGAAATTCTGGGTCATTTTGACTTCCCACTTCTGTGTAAATTTGTGGTTCTTCAAATTTAGTTCTTGGGTCTATATCAATACCAATGATTTTTACACCAGGACCAAAGTACTTCTTCCAGATTTGTAGTGAACCACCATAGCAGGTTCCAATTTCCAGAAGAGTGAATTGCTTTCCAACAAATCTTCCAAGATGTCGGTCATAATAATCAAAGTAGTGCTTCCACTTTCCACTATTACGACCAGTATGAGAATAAAATACTTCAGCTAGTTTCATTTTGATTTTTAATAAATTCTTTAAATTCAGGTGGACCAACAAGGTCCCAGGTTCCATGAAGTTGATACTTTACAGGAACATCCATCTTTATTATCCATGAAAGCACTTCAATCGTGAGTGGTTTTCCTGCCTCACTGATTACAAGATATTGCCCATTAGTCCAGTTTTTTACACTGACGATATTTTCAATCAGTTGAGGATGCATCCATTCAGGAAGAAGTCCTTGTAACCATGCACACTTATAATTTCTACAATCTTGTGGTCGGTCTTCATAGATTGTACATTTCTCACGAACAAATCTACAAGGATTATTTGGTGTTACCCATTGTCCATAGATTTGATTGCTTAACCATTTACAGCAGAGGTTACATTCTCCACATTCTCGTGTTTTATATTCCATGGAAAAATAATAATTGAATAAGTCGGGCATCTTGATTTGTAGTTCCAAACCAATTACCATTAGAGTGAAAGAGAAATGGATTAAACATTACAAGACGATTGTATTTAAAAGCAATGTTATCAGTCTCATCCCATTTGTTTCTGTCTTTACCTTCTATATTAAAGAAGTTTACCATATCTTCATGAGATTGTATACCATGTTGTGCTGCTTCTTGTTGTGTTGGTGCAAATTCCCATTCAGTTTGTTTATGTTTCCAGAACTTTGTACCACCAGTGGAATGAGTAATTGGAGTGAGATAAATCAATCCTGCCCATACTAATCCTGGATTTGGGTCAAAGTGAATATCTTGTGTACCATATTCATTCTCTTTGGTCATACGGAAATAAGAACACTTATTGCATGGTTTTGTTGTGAGTTCTTCACCTACAATTTGAGAACACATTTGAGTGAGTTCTTCCTTTCCATGTTCATATAAACTATCTCTTCCTGGCCAGTTCTTACCACCATATTCCTCATATTCAGTATTCAGTGCAAACTGACGAACTGCATCAGGATTGGAATAAACATTATCAACAACAATAATATTTTTACGAAATTGAGTATTCACAATCTACTCCATTGTTCTAATGTTTGTCTTGCAAGTTTAAGTGCTTCTTCTTTATCACCAGTACCAGTATGTATCAGGAACATTCTCATCCAGTCCTCCCAGGTAATTCCAGAGTACTTCAATCCATACTTTGCTAGATTATGAGAAAGACAGAATTCATCAGCATAGTGTCCCCACCCACGATGATTGAGACCTTTAATAGATAGGTCTTCAATCTCTTGTGTAGTATATGGAAGTGGTTCCCAGACATCGTGTGTGGACCTGTAAGACACTACAAAGTTAGTTGCTATACCAATGTCTCTTTCGTCTCTTAAAAAGTAATCTAGACGGTCTGTGTGAAACTTGGAACTGATATTGTAGTTGTCGTTAAATCCTACACGATGAGGAGGAACAATATTCATTACATCAGGAAAGTGTGGATGAATGAGCATATCAGCATCCACTAGAAGATTTAAGTCGTACCCTTTTCCATCCTTATAAACCTGCATCTTCTCATAGTTGATTGGATAGTCAGGAAACTTTCTTTCTGTAATTATATTAATCTCATAATCATTTCTCTGTGCATAAGACTTAATTGTAGGAAAGCACATTGCAAAGAGTTCTGGAAAGAAATCATTAATGTTTACAACATGAAGTAATTTTCTCATTTTACCAAGACTTATTAAATGTTGATTTTTGTGGTTGGATTTGTTGTTGTAGTGGTTTTTGTACCCACCATTTACCTTCTTCTATATGAATTTGGTCTTCTGGAAAGAACTCATGAACTGCACGAACAACATCAGGCCATGCTTTTGGACAGTAATCATCACCTAACATAATACCACCAGGTTTTACAAGTTCCCAGTAGAGTTTAATATCCACAGAAACACTTTCATAGAAGTGACCACCATCTACAAAGATTAAATCAGCATAACTCTTGTTCTCTTTAAGCACACGATAATAACTGATGCTATCTTGTGGAATAGGAACAATCACATCCTGATTGTTTGTGTGCATTGTATTTGCAAGAAACTGATAATACATGGTTGGATATCCATGTACTCGTTTCATGTCTTGGTCTGCATGTCCATGTTCAGCAGAACCCAACCAAGTATCAATACAAATCACCTTTGCATTTGAAATTTGATACTTCTTGGTTAGGTTGGCCATGTGCAATGCACTCTTACCTTTATAAGTACCAATCACATAAATGATTTGTGGTTTCGATTGTGAGATGATTTTCTCAAAGATTGGATGACTATTTTCAAAGGTATTTGATGGTTCTTTACCACCAAAATATTCCCAGAAAGCACGAATATCAAATTCGTATCTGGTATAATCAAATCCTTCATAAGGACTGACGTATGGTGTTTCTTTAATCAGTACTGGATTAGACATAATGTTTATCAACGTTTAAGGAAATTACAGTTCTTCTTGCATCAGTTGGTGGAACCTCATGATGAAGCATCGCAGGAAACAATACCAGCATACCATTTTCTGGTACAACTTTTAAGTCACCCTCAAAGATAATTGGTGAGCATCCAGGTTCCACATTCACATAATATACACATGCAAAATCACTTGGATAATGTGAGTGTCTTATAGCATACTCACCTTTCTCATATTGCATTGCCCACATGTTGAAGCATTTGAATTGCATCTTTTGTTCAAAGTATCCTTGTGAAACAAACTCACAAGCACTCAAAACTAAATCAACAATTGGTTTAAACTTTGGATTTTCCTCATGAGATTTCCAACTTGAATGCCAGGCTTTCACATTGCTCTCATTGGTTTCTGGATGTAATTGACGATGTTCCAGAATAACTTGTTTAAGGTAATCATTCAATTCTCTATGATTATCCAGAATTGTTGTAAATACTGGAAGTTCTTTTTTGACTTTTTGTGTATTAAATGTGTTCATTTTGATTTTCCATCTTCACTGATTGTTGAAAGTCCAAGATTATCATCATAAGCATATACCCCATCTTGAACAATTGGAAAGATATCACTTCTCATAATTGCATCTAATGAGTTCGCAATTCCTTGTTGTATCACATAAGACACCAGGTTCTTTGCAATCGTAGGGTCTATTGCATATGCATGTGCTCTACAAATGAAACGATAGAGACCTTTAAAGTCACTACCATGAGGTGGAATTGAATAGACTTCTTTTCCTTGCTGTTGTTGTTCTTTGGAACCTAGGTACACGATGTTATTATAAAACTTATGAAGTGTATATTGCCTTACCATTATAGCATCATGTTCCAGAATTACAATAGGTCTATCAATATCCAGACATAAACACCAGAGTGCATAGTGAGAAAGGAAACATGCGATTTGAGTATACAATAAGTCAGCACGTTGTAATCTTAAAAAGTTAATAAATGCTTGTCCTTTGAGCATATCAGGAACTTGTATTTCTCCAAGTTCTCCTACTGGTTGCCCTAGTTGATAATCTTGAAGTTTAACTTTTGATTGTGATGCATCAAACCCATAAAAGATTTTATAAGGTTGTTCTACTGCCTCACAGGATTGAGCACATCGTTGAGTGAACTTTTGTGAGAGTTCATTGTTTTGAAGTGAAATAATATATGCACTTTCTACACTCATATCATAATGATTGATAAAATTCATGAGAGTACTTGTTCACACTTATCATAGAAATATGCATTATACACCCTATCACGACTTGAAAACAAATGAAAGAACATCTCAACACTTAAAGAATTCATAAATGTTGTACCAATTCCATACTTTGGTCTTCCTTTTCCTAAATCCCAATCACATCCAATTGCTTGACGAATATAAGATTTAGGCATAAAGATTTCAAATTCTACTCCTCTTTTTTCTGCCTCATAAGTATAATGCTCACAGGTGTCTGCTTTGATATGGTCCGGAGCAAAGGTCATTTGTCCAAAGTCCTCATAAATTTGACGATTTAAACAAAAACATGAAGAACCAATATAAAGATGTTCATTATTCTCAATGTGCCCTGACCTTTGTGCATTTCCAATTATTACATTCTGTTCTGCTCTTTCAAAGATGTATTCAAGTGCATAAGAGTTTAATGGAATACAATCAATATCTAAAATGAGAACACTATCATACTGTTCACTAAACAACTGACCCACTCCATAATCAAGTGCCTGATAATGAATGATTTGGTCAATTCCTTGTTTACATAAGAGTGGATGATAATCTGCGGTAGTATTGAATTTATCCAGAACTTTTTGTTGATATGTTAAGAGGTTCTTATCAATATTATCATTATAATAAGTTAGAATTGCTCTTTTCATGTAAGTTCAGGATAAAATGTTTGATAGTACCATTCATTGTTTTGAAGAACCAGTTGTGATTGTTCAGGGGTCATGAACTGGGGCCATCTTGGTTCTAGTTTATTGAGTACTGTTCCTGTCTTATGAGATACCATAGAACGATAAACAGTATCGTGCTCATAATAATCTGGTTTTGGAATGTTCTCTAAATCATGTTCAAATGATTGTTCGTCCAGAAACTGATAAATGTGTTGAAGTGTTCCTCTTGGATTTTGATTGAAATCTTCGTGTCTTAAAAAGAAGAAATTATTTGGATGTTGTTTTGCAACTTCCATCAAATGTGGAAGCATGTGTAATGGTCTTCCAAGGTTAGCCATTCCATCAGTACAGTACAACTCCATTCGTTTCTCAAATGTATTGTGCTGAAATGGAACTTCTACATCACCAATCATAATATTAGGATACTTATTGATTAGGTTCTCAAAAGAACAGATGATATCTCTCAAATCACGAAGAATAATGAGATACTTTGAGTTTGGATTGAGTGCAAAGGTATGAGTAAAGTATTCTGCCCATACTCTTGATTTTGAGAATACAACTGGTTTATCAGTCATACTTTCAAACCAACCTTTAAGTCCTTGTCGTAGGAAACCAAGATATGCCTCATTGAGCACATCTTTATCCATCGCAATAAACTCACTAACTTGTGTGGAGATGTCTCTACAAGCACTAATGAGATATGGTGTTGGACAGGTTCCTGTTGTGAATATTCTTGGGTTCTCATTCAGGATATTCATTAACACTGATGAGCAAGTTCTGGGTAGTCCCAGACAGTAATGTAATTGTTGCATAATAAAGAATTGATTTTGTGTATTTATTATTGAAGTTGAGTTGCTAATGAATGACTAGAACCAGTGCTTATTGCACTCCATGTGGTTCCTGGTATTTGTACTGGTGATGAATAGACTGTTGTATTACTTTGTCCTAATTCTCCATATTGATTAATACCCCATGACCATAAAGTTCCATCAGTTTTAGTTGCTAGTGCATAATTACTACCACTTCCAAGATTATTCCACGTAGTTCCTGGAATTTGTACTGGTGATGATCTATCTGTTAAATTATTTTGTCCCAATTGACCAGAACTACCA
>Ga0181347_1000717_pt1 | contig 11065 bp, 12 predicted proteins | sample Su13VDMM110SN_FD_130102 | JGI IMG/M metagenome (GOLD analysis project Ga0181347, IMG submission 130102) | Freshwater viral communities from Lake Michigan, USA - Su13.VD.MM110.S.N | ecosystem: Environmental > Aquatic > Freshwater > Lake | place: USA: Michigan | collected 2013-07-16
TAGCTGGCACCCTAGACGTCGATAACGGTGGTACCGGCCAGACGACTGCCGCTGCGGCCATTACGGCTTTGACAGGCACGCAGACATCAGGTCAATACCTGCGTTCAAACGGCACAAACGCGGCTTTAAGCGCTATTCAAGTAGCGGACGTACCGACGCTTAACCAGAACACGACAGGCCAAGCAGGCAGCGTGGCTAACAATTTGACTGCCGGCACGGGCATCTCGTACAGCGCCGGCACAACCTACAACGGCTCAGCCGCTATTACGATTACCAATTCGGCGCCTGACCAGACGGTGTCGTTAACCGGCGGCACAGGCATCAGCACGTCAGGCACGTACCCCAGCTTTACGATCACCAACACCTTGCCAGACCAAACGGTGTCGCTAACCGGTGCGGGCACAACCAGCATTTCGGGCACGTACCCTAACTTCACCATTACGTCTAACGACCAGTATGTGGGTACGGTCACCAGCGTGTCCGGCACCGGTACGGTCAACGGCATTAGCTTGTCCGGCACGGTCACATCTAGTGGCAGCCTGACACTAGGTGGCACGCTGACCGGCGTGGATTTGGCCACGCAGGTAACAGGCACACTGCCAATTCTTAATGGCGGTACAGGCCAGACAACCGCCAGCGCAGCCTTTAACGCTTTGTCGCCGGTCACTAGCACGGGCGATCTGATCCTTGGTAACGGCGTCAACAGCGCCACACGGCTGCCAATTGGCGCCAATACCTACGTGCTGACATCGAATGGCACAACAGCAACCTGGGCAATACCGACCGGTTCGGGCGCAACGATTACAAACGACACGACAACGGCCACCAACGTCTACCCGACGTTTGCTGCTGCTACGTCCGGTTCGCTGTCAACTATATACACTAGCAATGCAAAACTACTATACAAACCTAGCACGGGTGAATTAACATCATCCCATTTGGTAGCTGGAAATGGTATAGTTGTCAACAACTTAACCGTTGGCACCAGCTACACGATTGCAGCTGGCACGTCTGGCATGTCAGCTGGCCCAATTACGGTGTCTGGTGGCGTGGTGGTGACGGTGGCCAGTGGCTCACGATGGGTGGTGGTGTGAACGAAATTACAGAACATTTTGTACCAAACCGCGAGCAGATTGACCGTTTGCAGGCTGAGATGGTGACGATGCCGCAAGCCAAATTGGTTACGGAGCATCATTTTTCACCCGGCATGTACATGCGCAAAGTGTTTCGCCCCGCCGGCACTTTGATTGTAGGCAAGGTGCATAAAGAGCCGCATTTCTTTTTGTGCGCTATGGGTGAGATTGTGGCGTGGACTGAAAAAGGCATGATTACTTTATTGCCTGGCGACGTAGTGGAATCACAGCCTGGCACCAAGCGCGTCACAATGGCGGTAACGGATTCAATTGGCATTACGATTCATCGCACAGATAAAACAGATTTAGATGAGATTGAAGTTGAATTAATAGAACCTGACGCTACTGCATTATTTGATGCACGTAATAACGTCAAAACAGAATTGATTGAAGGGGTCGCATTATGACTTGGGTAGCCGCAGCCACAATTGGCAGCGCCGTAATCGGCGCGTACAGTTCTAATAAAGCAGCTAACGCGCAAGAACGTGCAGCACGCGAAGGAAGCGCCGCGCAAGAACGCATGTTTAACAGACAAATGGAGTTACAAGAGCCATTTCGTCAAGCTGGCGTTAATGCGCTGCCCGAGCTGGTTGAAGCGTCTCGCTACACACCGTTTGGAATGGAGCAGTTTCAGCAAGACCCTGGCTACGGGTTTCGTTTGCGAGAAGGCATAAAGGCTTTGGATCGTTCGGCTGCTGCACGCGGCGGTTTGTTGGGCGGCAACCAAATGCGCGGAGTTACCCAGTTTGGACAGGACTTGGCATCGCAAGAATACACTAACGCATTTAATCGCTATCAGGCAGAACGCCAAGCACGGCTTGGCCCATTACAAAGTCTTACCGGCATGGGGCAAACCAGCGCTAATACGCTGTCTAACGAAGCCGGACAGTACGGGCAAAACATGGCGGCTAATGCTGCGCAGATGGGCAATATTCGTGCGTCTGGCTATGTAAACCAAGCTAATGCACTGACTGGCTCGTTAGGTAACTACATGAACTATCAACAAAGACAAAAGTATATAGATAGACTTCCTACGCAACCGCCTGCGGGTAATACAGACAATAGAACCACTACCCCTTGGGGCGGGTTTAATTAAGTAAAGGTAAATTATGCCCCCTATTGATTACACTATTCCTGGGCAAATTAAAGGCCTTCAGCTTGAGTCACCGATAAACGTGATGACGGAATTTGCGCAGCTGCAAGGGTTGCAGCAACAGCAGCAAATGAATGCGCTAAAATTCCAAGAAGCGCAACGCGACGCGCAAGAACGCAACGCGCTGGCAAAGCTCGACCCGTCTAGCCCAGAATATCTTACGCAGTTAAAACGTGTAAATCCTAAACTAGCGCTCGACTTTCAAAAAGCAGAGTCTGAAGCTGAGTCAGCGGGTATAACAAAACAAAAAAATAAGTCAGAGTTATTTCAATCTAAGTTAAGAGACTCGCGGTATTTTTTAGAGACTATTAATCCTGATTCACCTACTGCTGCGCAAGAATACATAAATTGGCACAAATCTAACCACGCTGACCCAATATTAGGCGCTGAGTTAACAAGACGCGGCATAACTGAAGACGCGGCTTACGCGCGTATAGACGAAGCAATTAAATCAGGCAGGCTAAAAGATTTAATATTAGAGTCTAAGTTAGGTATGGAAAAGTTTACTGAACTTACACCCGCGTTTAGAAAAGCTGAAGACGAACGGATAAATCTACAGTATTCAGATTATCTAAGCTCGCTCAAATCGGGGGAAACTGCGTTAAGCAAATTGCAGTTTATAGAGATGCAAAACCGGCAGCGCCCTAATGCTGTTGCGCCTGCACCAGCGCCTGCGCCTGCGCCTGCGCCTGCGCCTGCGCCTGATGCTGCTGCACCCGTGCCTGCTGCTGCTGCGGTTGATGCTTCTGCGCGCGCACCTGCTGCTGCGGTTGATTTAACAAACGTGCCGCTTGTTAATCGCAGTATCATGTTTAACCGACCAGCGGTTAATCAACGACCGGTTAACGAACTTGGTGGCTTTCAAACTGCCGCAGCGGTTAACAATCTTGCGGCTGCGCAAACGACAGATAGAGCCACGCCTGCAAATATTACAACGCAACCTGCCGGCGATAAAGACATACCACTAATACACCCAGCCGCCGAGAAACTGTATAACAGCCCTTTGGCTAGCGACAAAGCAAAAGCAGATGCTATACAGCGTAATTATGAAAACAAGTTTAAACAGACGGATAATCAGCGTGATTTTGCTGCTGCAAAAGCCGATGGTTATAAAGGTACTTTTCCAGAATACTTAGACCAACGACGGGAGTCTCCAGATCAGATGGAGTACCGAAGACTTGTAGCAAAAAAAGAATTTAACGGCACGTTTCTAGACTACAAAAAACAATTGGCAATGGCGGGACGCAGCGTAACTAATAACGCCGCGCCGGTAACACCCGTCACTATCCAAGACCCTAATAACCCATCTAAAGCCATAGTGGTTGATGGTCGTACAGGTAAAGTTATTGGAGCGTCAGTTAAAGAAGGGCCGGGGGTAGATTTAACGGCTAAAGAAAGGCAAACCCGCGAAGCTAAATACCCGCAAGCAACAGCGGCTATTAAAACTTACGAAAGTAAATCTGAAGAATTGGCTAGAGACTTAGAAGCCCTAGCTAGCCATCCAGGCTTGGACGGCATTAGCGGCGCTATTTTTGGCCGCATACCATCGGGCACTAAAAACAGCATGGCTGCACAAGAAAGATACAATTCAATTGTAGCTCGCGGCGGTTTTAAAGAGTTGGCAGATATGCGCGCAGCTTCACCTACGGGCGGCGCGTTGGGTAACGTGTCTAATCAAGAAGGGCAATATTTGCGGGATGCGTTTGGGTCAATTGGCCGTATTCAGTCAAAAGAAGATTTAGCCGCCGCGCTTATAGAGGCCGCAAAACGAGTGCGGGAATCAAAAGGCCGTATTCGTGAAGCATATGACATGACTTACGAATACAGAACTGGCGATGCTGCATCTGCGCCTGCGCCTGCGCCTGCGCCTGCACCTGCACCTAAAGCGCCTGCGGTTGGTGCTGTGCAAAACGGTTACAAATTTAAAGGCGGTAACCCCGCAGATGCAAAAAATTGGGAAAAGGTAAAATAAATGGCCGGCCCTTGGGAACAATATCAAACGCCTGCTGCTGCGCCCGCAGGCCCGTGGGATCAATACCGCGAAGACTCATCGCCAGAAATAACGTACACCTACCCGCGTGATGGCGGGGAGCCTACGGTTAAAACTGCAAACAAAATACCCAGCGCTCGTCAAGAAAGCGCCGCGTCATATTATGGCCGCGCGTTAATTTCACCCATAGCAGGTGTTCAACGAGGGCTTCAAGACATTACAGATACCGCCGCGTTATTGCTTTCAAAAGGCGTAGATAAGATAGCCGGCAATGACAACGCGTCTAAATCCATTCAAGCAGAAATTGATCGCCAAAAAGCGGCGTATAAGCAGCAATACGGTGAGTTTGGCGGCGGCGATGTAGGGCGTCTTGCAGGCAACGTAGTCGGCACCGCGCCTGTAGGCGGCATATTGGCAGCCCCAATTAAAAAAGTGGCGCAAATGGCGCCTTCATTGGCTCGCTATTTAACGCCACTAGCTACATCTTTAGAGTTGGGTGGGTTTAAGACTAATTTAGCGCCTGGATTAACATCAACTGGCGTTAAACTTGTTGGCGGCGGCACTACGGGCGCTGTGTCTGCTGCGGCGGTAAATCCGGACGACGCAACAACAGGCGGCGTAATTGGCGCGTTGTTGCCCACAGTTGTTGCTCCTGTCGCGGGAAAAGTTCTTGATTACGGTCGTAAAATATTTGATTTAAAAGGCACCAACTACCTTGAAGCAGTAGAAGGTAAAGGCCGCGACATTATTAATTTACTGCGAGCGGACGCTACGTCAAAAGTTCCCGGCAGTGCACCAATTGCCGGCGAAGTAGCCTCGCCAGCAGGCAGCACTAATTTTTCCGCTATGCAAGACAGGCTGTCTAGACTGCCCGGCGTAGCCACTGCATACGCTGAAAACGCTGCCCAAACTAACGCCGCCCGCATAGCGCAAGAAGATCGGATTAAAGCTCTGCGAGAAGGCGCGTTTAAAAAAGTATTAAATAAGATTGATAACGCGTTAACTAATGTAAGCCAACGCGAAACAGGCGAAGCGTTGTTAACGGCTGCAAAAGCCGAACAAAAATTGGTCAAGACAAGCGTTATTGAGCCGGCGTACACCGCTGCATATAAAGCAGCTGGCGACGCTAAAATAGATGTGTCCGGCGTAGTAAAGACCGCCGAAAACATACTAGAGCGCAAGCTGTCGGACTTTGCGCCAGAAACGGCACCTAATACAGTTCGTAAACTATTGGCGCTCAAACCTAAAGGCGACGCTGCCGCGCCATTAGGCAAAGGTAAAGTTTCGTCCAGAATCACCAAACCCGCGTCGGAGGCTACCGCGCCTGCCGAAGCCACGTTGCAGCAGCTTGACGACATTAGAAAAGCAATTAACGCTGATATTCAAGCGGCTAAAACTTCGCTAGTGCCGTCTTCCGACATGACGCTGCGCAACCTGTACAAGTTGCATGAGTCTATTGATGACGCAATTGGCAAGAGCGGTAACCTGACCAACGAGGCAAAATCGCTGTACGCCAAAGCGGTACAGACTTACCGTACAGAATATGTACCTCGCTTTAAAACTGGCATGAACGCCAATCTGTTTAAACAGACTTCGTTAAACGAGCCAAAGATTATGGCTGACGACGTGGTCGGCAAATATTTTCAACCTAAAGGCGAGCGCGAAGCGGAACAGTTTATTACGATGTTTGGTAAAGACCCCAACGCACTTAAAGTAACCAAAGCGGGTATAGAAGATCTTTACCGCCAAAAAGTTGTAGACGCTGCAACAGGTCGCGTTAACATGACTAAGCACGCCACGTTTATGAAAGACTATGCGCGGCCAATAGCGCTTATGGATGACGCCGGTATGGGGCTGCGCAAAGGGTTTGATGCTATTGGTGCTGACGCTGCTCGCTTGTCGCGCATTCAAGAGTTGATTGATAAGACAGGCAATAAGCTACGCCCGCCGTTGCCGCCAGGCTCCAACGCTATGCTGGTGGAAAAGCGCATTGCTGAAATAACTAAAAATCTGCCTCCAGAACAACTGCGCGCAGTTAACGCCGTGCGGGATGATTTGGCTCGCGAAGCGGAATACGTTCGGTTAGCTCAATTAGGCGGTGCCGGAACTCAAGGGACAGCCCTTGCTACTAAAACCGCTAAAGAAGGGGGTTTACCTGCGCCTAGTTTGCTTAGTGTGCCAATCACCATATTTAATAATGTTGTCAAACGCTTAGCGTTAAAAATGGATGATAAACTCGCGCTAGAAATTGCTCGCGAGTTAACTAACCCCGCTTTGGCGGCGCAGTCTATAGAGCAAGCAACAAACCGCCGATTTGGGCAAGAAGTCACAGATGAAATGCTGCGGCGCGCTGCGCCTTCCGTATCGCGTGCGGCTGCTCAAACGCCGGCAGACCGAAACAACCTTAATCGTAGGTGATAAATGGCTTCGCTAACCCCAACACCCAAGCAGCAGTTCTTCGACGCCAACGGTAACCCGTTAGTCGCCGGTAAGGTCTACACCTACGCCGGTGGCACGACGACCCCGATTGCGTCATACACCGATCAGACGGGCGCAACAGCCAACACCAACCCGATCATCTTGGATTCGCGGGGTATGGCCAACATCTGGTTGCAGCCAACCATCGCGTACAAGTTCCTAATCACCGACAGCACGGATGTCACCCAGTACACCACGGACAATATTCTCGTGCCTGTGGACAACCTGTCGTTCGGCTCGCCGCCCCCGATTGGTGACGTGGCGCCCAACACGGGCGCGTTCACGACCCTGTCGGCGACACAAGATGTGACCTTCTCCGGCTTTGGCTACGTGCAGATGCCCGTGGGCGTAACGACTGACCGTCCAGGCACGCCAGCTGAAGGCATGTTCCGCTACAACAGTACGCTGGACGTCTTTGAAGGCTTTAGCAATAGCCAATGGGGTCAGGTAGGCGGTGCTGCGGGTGCAACTGGCGGCGGCAACGACGAAGTGTTTATTGAGAACGACCAGACGGTCACGATCAGTTATACAATTCCGGCTACCAAGAACGCCATGACGACCGGCCCAATCACGCTAGGTGCTGGCTTTGTTGGCACGGGTAGTATTGCAGCTACGACACTGACAATTGACACGGCTACCTCTGGCGCTGTCGCTGTAGGGTCGATTGTCGCAGGTGTCAACGTAACGGCTGGCACGGTCATCACGGCGTTGGTTACTGGCACCGGTGGTATTGGTACCTACACGGTTGACATCTCGCAGTCAGCATCGGTAGATGCAATCACTGCGGCGGTGATTGTCACCGTCTCATCCGGCTCACGCTGGGTTGTTTTGTAAAGGATAAATCATGGCTTCAGTAGTTCTCTCAGGTGACACCAGCGGATCGGTTACGTTAGCGGCTCCTGCTGTTGCAGGTAGCACAACACAGACCTTGGTAAATGTTACCGGTACGTTAGCGCCCGTGGTGTCGGGTACAGCCGTTGCGTCTACGTCTGGTACGTCGATTGACTTTACTGGCATACCTAGTTGGGTAAAGCGGGTTACGGTAATGTTTAGTGGCATGAGTACAAGTGGAACAAGTTTAAAACAAATTCAACTAGGAACTTCAGGCGGCGTTCAAACTACATCTTATGTGGGGGTAGCAGTTTATGCTGGCCCCAGTACAGCTGGAGCCGCTTATACAAGTGGATTTGTCATAAGAAACGACACTGCGGCAGATCTATTGTCCGGAACAATTTTTCTTACTTTGCTGGATAGCTCTACTGGAAGTTGGTCTGCAAGTGGTTCATTAAGTGCTGGTGCTTACGTCCTTTTAACCGCGGGTTCTAAAACCCTTTCCGGGACACTAGACCGCGTCCGTATCACTACCGTCAACGGCACAGACACCTTTGACGCTGGCTCAATTAACATTCTCTACGAATAAGAGGACATCATGGCTGGAACTATCGTAGCAGATACATTACAAGCAGCATCGACAAGTACGTTGGTGCTAAAGAACGGTGTAGCTAACACGCCACCAACGATTCAGGATAGCGCAGGTACGCAAATTGGTACGTTCTGTCGTGCGTGGGTGAACTTTAACGGTACAGGCACTGTCGCTATTCGTGCATCGTTTAATGTGTCGAGCATTACGGATAATGGTACGGGTAACTATACGGTCAACTTTACTACGGCGATGCCTGATGGTAACTATTCAATTGCACAAACTTTGTTTGCTCAAGCATCAAGTAATGATGGTGGTGTAGCTGTTATTGCGTGGGGGACAACACCTTCAACAACAAGTTTTAACATGGTTACAGACCAACGGTCAGTAGGCGAATACGATCCAACAATTGTTTGTTTTTCCGTTTTCCGCTAATAAGGACTAATCATGAACTCACGCATAATTTACCCTAACGATAATGGCGGCATTTCTATCATCGTGCCAACTGAGTCGGTTGAAGCGGCTATGAAAGACATCCCTGCTGGCAAGCCTTACAAGATCATTGATGCGGCTGACGTACCTGCTGACCGTACATTCCGTAATGCTTGGACGGCTGATTTTACTGAGGTGACTGAATGATTACGATTGACTTTTCTAAGGCACAAGCGATTACCAAAGACCGACTACGTGTTGAACGTACACCACTGCTAGCTGCTCAAGATGTGGCCTTCCAACGTGCGCTAGAGGCTAATGGCGATACGGCTGCGGTTGTGGCTGAGAAGCAGCGTCTGCGTGATGTCACTAAGCTGGTTGATACTTGCACAACGCTGGATGAACTGAGAGTTTTGAGCTGCGCAGCGCCAGTGGTCGAGCCTGTGGCCGAGCCTGTGGCCGAGCCTGTGGCCGAGCCTGTGGCCGAGCCTGTGGCCGAGCCTGTGGCCGAGCCTATCGTTGAAGGAGAAGCATAATGTCCGTCATTATTAGCGGCACAGATAACTTTGTTTTAAACGCTGACAGCTTGGGTACGGCTGCTGCTGGCGCATTTGATTATGACGGTAAAGTATTCTACGCAACGCCTCAAGGCACACAGCGTGGTGTGGTGCCCAGCGCTCAGTTCTTTCGTTTAGATTCTGCTCTGGCCGGTGCAAACGTTAACACAGCGCAGAGTGTCTTTGGTGTTGGCGTTACGTTGTCATCAAGCACCGTGTACGAATTTGAAATGGTTTTTATAGCAACTAAAACTGTTGGTTCAACATCGCATAACTTTAGTATCGGATTTGGTGGAACCGCAACGTTAAACAATATATTTTACGAAGGGTTTGCACAATACCAAGGATCAACTGCTTACACAGACGGAAATAATACTAACAATATGAGCAGACAGACAGGGACTGTTGCTACTGCTTTAGCTATTGGTTCTGGGCTTACCGGTACCGGTTCGTATGTGGTTCTTTCTGTTAGGGGGACAGTGTCAATTAACGTTGGCGGCACATTTACTCCGCAGTACACATTGTCAGCAGCACCTGGCGGCGCATACACAACGGTAGCAGGCAGTTTTATTCGTATAGCCCCAATTAGCACATCTGGCGCAAACACCAACGTAGGTACGTGGGCATAACATGGACTCGCAGATCCTTTTTAATATCGCCGTGGCCATTGCGGGCTTCTTCGGCGGCTGGATTCTAAACAACATCCACCGATCCATCGACCGGCTAGACGTGGACGTGCGTGCCATGCCGCACGTTTATGTTACCCGTGAGGACTACCGCGACGACATGCGCGAAGTCAAAGAGATGCTGGGTAAAATCTTTGACAAGCTAGAGGCCAAGCAAGACAAGTGACGTGGATCCGCTAACGCTACTTGCGGCTGCTAACGCTGCGGTTGCGGCGGTCAAAAAAGGCTGTCAACTTTACAAGGACATCAAAGGCGCGGCGGGCGAAGTCAAGGGTGTGCTGGATGACTTAAAGTCCCAATTCGGGAAGATTCAAAACCCCACAAATGCTCAGAAAGTCCAGTACAACGAAGAAGTCGTACGGGTGCAGGAGATAGCCAAGGCCGACCCGAACAACGTTTTCTTGCAGATTGGTAACGATCTGGGCGCCTTGATGGACGCGTATGACGAGATAGGTCAAGCGTTCTTAACGCAAGAAGCAGAAGCAGCAAAAATCTACACGGGCAAGGATTCGGTGGGCAAGCGGGCGTTAACCCGTGTCATTATCCGTTCACGATTAGACGCCATGTTTACCGAATTGCGCGAGACAATGGTCTACAGAGCGCCGCCAGAGCTAGGCGACCTGTGGGGCAAGTATGAGAAGATGTGGAAACAGATCGTTATTGAGCAAGACGAAGCGCATAAACGTGAGACTGCAAAGATACAGATAGAAGCTGCGAGGCAACGTAGACGGGCAAGGAAAAGGAAGGAAGACGCAGTATGGGTTGGAGCAATCCTTTTCGTCGTAACGTGGTACGTCGCAGTGCTAGTCCTGATTCGGACGAGCCACACGTACCGTGGACTCTACTCATCGCCGTGGTGGTCTTGTGTCTTGTGCTAGTGATCGCGCTGCCCGTTATGGGTGTCATGTATATAGACATGAACAATGCTATGTACAAGGCGGCGGAAGAGACACGCAAGATGAAAGAGCTACGGTTAAAAGTTTTACGTGAACTAAAAGGGGAAGAATAATGCTAGGACTTGACGCGCTGCTGGGTATCGGCGGCAAACTGATTGACAAACTGATCCCTGACCCAGAGCAGAAGGCCAAGGCGCAGTTAGAACTTGCCAAGATGGCGCAGGACGGCGAGCTGGCCAAGATGGCTAACGAAACCGACCTGTACAAGACAGAACAAAATAACGTAACCGATAGGTGGAAAGCGGATATGGCGGCGGATA
>Ga0181347_1000718_pt1 | contig 11049 bp, 16 predicted proteins | sample Su13VDMM110SN_FD_130102 | JGI IMG/M metagenome (GOLD analysis project Ga0181347, IMG submission 130102) | Freshwater viral communities from Lake Michigan, USA - Su13.VD.MM110.S.N | ecosystem: Environmental > Aquatic > Freshwater > Lake | place: USA: Michigan | collected 2013-07-16
CTTCGATTAGTGAATTTAATTTTATTGCTGCTGTTTCTGATACTGTTACCATTATGCATACTTTAATCCGAAGAACTCATAGTTTTTATGAACTGATTCTTCATCACCTGCTTTAATTGCAATGTCTTCATCTTCATAGATTGCGCTAACAGGACATTCAGGAACACAAGCACCACAATTGATACAAGTGTCTGGGTCTATGAATAACTGACCACCTGGGAATGCTTCTTTACCTTGTGCTGCTACTTCAGAACCAGAACCTCCGACAGTTATAGGTCCGTGAATACAATCAACAGGGCATGCGTTAGCGCAAGCTGTATCCATACAATCAACGCAACTCTTACCGATAATAAAACTCATAATTTATAATTTATACATGCGATTCTTCAAATACAATTGCCTCTAACCCTTGTTTTACTCTATAATCATTAATAGCTGATTTAATAGCATCTTCTGCTAATACAGAACAGTGAATTTTAACAGGAGGTAAATTTAATTCCTCTACTAAATCCATATTGTCTATTGTTAAGGCTTCATTAATACTTTTTCCTTTTAACCATTCGGTAGCTACTGAAGAAGATGCAATTGCTGAACCACATCCAAATGTTTTGAATTTAGCATCAACGATTATATCGTTTTCTACTTCAATCTGTAAACGCATTACGTCTCCACATTCCGGAGCTCCGACTAATCCTGTACCAACGTTTGCTTTAGATTTATCTAAAGTGCCTACGTTTTGTGGATTTGAGTAGTGATCCAACACTTTTTCTGAATATGCCATAATACTTTATTGTTTAGGTATAATTGTTCCAACTGAATAAGTAGCGCCAACCGGAGCTTGTGTTACAGATGTTTCACCCGGCTTTGCTCTAATTGCTCTACGCATTGGGAATGCCAACTCGTTAAGTGGACCGAAACATTCTGCTATAGTTACACCATTAACCCTTTGTGGTAATATTTTACAAGGCATACACCACATATTGCTCATACTTGTTTCTGGCGTATTTCCAATTATGAATGTGCGATTAGCTGTAGGTAAGGTTTCCCAAGATGGAGCTTGCGGAACTGAATCGTAGTACCAAAAATAAGACCAAACTGTTTTATCTGTACTATCTGGAGTAACTGATGGATTTGGAACCAATATATTATTTGCAATTGAAAAACCATCCATTACAGGACAAGCAGCCACTCCTTCTAAAAATTCTTTTCCTTCTACAATAACTGTATTACCTGTTGCCCTTGCACTAGATGCACCACAAAATGCAAATTTACCTTCAACAATTACTAATGCTTTTTCGTGAGCAACTTTTGGTTTATTAAAGTTACTAACTAAAATTACAACAAAAACCGCAACCGCAAGTATCAATAATGACAATATTATTTTTTTCATAATTTTAGTTTTTTATGTTCACCCATTGTATAAATCCGTCTAAAGTAATATTTAAGTTATCCTTAAACCATTGTTGTGCGTCAGGATATAAGCTTGCTATAGGAATAGATGGAATTATTGGAATACTAGTAGTTTGCCATTGAGCCCAAGCTATACCGCCACCTGCATCATAATTATTAGAATAAGGAGGAGTTGGTGCAGAATATAGCATTGGAGATAAACCATCAATATTATTAGATGCAAATAGACCAGTCATAAGAGTTTCAGTATCAGGGAAACCATAAGGTCCTGAATGACTTACACCAACATAGACTTTTTTACCTATTTGTTTTATAGAAGCAAAGCATTGCTCAAAAGCTTCTAATAAACCCGCATCACCTTGTTCAATATCAAACATTACCCCGTCATAGCCAAGTGGTAACAAACCTTCATTAATACTTTGAGTATTAGTGTTTAAAATATCTGCAGTCCAATTTCCCGTATCAGCTCCGCCGCCTAAAGTTAAAATTTTAGATTGTGGAAGTGTTTCGAATATTGGGTCAGAATCCCTTAATGCACTAGCCAAATCAGGCCACCCGCTATATGCAATTCCAAGATTAATACCTTCAGGAAGATTATTACCTGCATCCCATGTTTGAAACCACATTCCAATTGTTTCTGATTGTTTCATTTTATTTGTTTTTTAATTTTTATTCAAAAATATAGTATTCCGTTCTATATAAATAGAGAAAGCTCTCCAATCAAGGAGAGCTCTCTTCACTTTACCGTAACCTATTAGTACATTCCCATATTAGGGTCTTCTTGTTTTTTCTTGTCATCTTTCTTTTCAAAGATAACTGATTCGGTTGTTAGGATAGTTCCTGACACAGATGCTGCATTTTCTAGAGCTGTACGAGTTACTTTAGTTGGATCTAATAATCCTGCTTCTATAGCATCTACTACTCTTTGAGTTCTAGCATTATAGGTAGCTAAGTTAGTTTCTGTACTGCTGTCTTGTACTTCTCTTAAAATTGAATAATAATCTTCAATACCGCAATTTAATAAGATTGTCTTAAAAGGAGCTTCGCATGCTTTTTTAACTATATCACGAGCTATTGCTTCATATCCAAACATAGGCCTGGGAATGGCTTTAACTGCTTGTATTAGAGCAATACCGCCTCCTGGAACTACTCCTTCAACTAAAGCAGCTTTTGTAGCAAATAATGCATCTTCTACTCTATCTTTTCTCTCTTTAATTTCAATATCAGAATTACCTCCTACTGAAATAATTGCTACACCGCCGATTAATTTACCTAATCTCTCTTGTAACTTCTCTTTTTCGTAGAATGAAGTAGCTTTTTCAATTTGCTCTTTAATTTCTTCAGCTCTTGCTGTAATAGCTTCTACTGTTCCATTCCCATCAACGATAGTAGTTGTTTCTTTAGCTACGTTAATTGTTCTAGCTTTACCGAACATTTCTACAAGTTGAACAGGAGTTAATTTATCTATCTTATGTCCTTTGTCTTTTGAAATAACTGTACCCCCTGTTAAGATAGCTAAGTCTTCTAATATTAAAGTTCTTCTTTCGCCAAAGTCTGGAGCTTTAACTGCAGCTACTGAAACAATACCTCTCATTTTATTTACAATCAAAGTAGCTAATGCTTCATCTTCGATATCTTCTGCAACAATTAATAAAGGTTTGTTATCTGAATTTACTTTGCTTAATGCATTTAATAATTCTGCTGCTTTAGTAATACGTCCGTCGTAAATTAAAATGTAAGGATCGCTTAATGAAGCATTCATTGTTGTATTATTAGTAACAAAGTATGGAGATTTATAACCTCTATCAAATTGCATACCTTCTACTACTTCTAAACTTGTTTCGCCTGTCTTAGATTCTTCAATAGTTACAATACCCTCTCTTCCTACTTTTTCAATAGCTGTAGAGATTAAATTGCCTACTTCTATATCGCCGTTAGCAGAAATAGTAGCTACTTGTTGGATTTGCTCTTGAGTAGAAATATCTTTAGAGATCTTCTTTAACTCTTCTACTACTAATCCTACGTACTTATCAATAAGCTTCTTTATTTCTACAGGATTAGAACCTTGGTTAATTAACTTTAAACCTTCTTCTACCATAGTAGTAGCTAGTAATGTAGCTGTTGTAGTACCATCACCTGCTTCATTAGCAGATTTAATAGATACTTGCTTTACAAGTTGTGCACCTAAATCTTCTACTTGATCTTCTAACTCATGAAACGACTTAGCTACTGTAACTCCGTCTTTCGTAACTTTTACTTCGCCTGATTGATCTTTAATCAATACTGTTCTTCCGCCTGGTCCTAATGTGGAGCTTACTGACTGGTTTAATTTCTTAATACCAGCTAGTAACTTATTTTTTAATTCTGTTCCAAATACTGTTGTTGTCATGTTTAATTAATTTTACTGTAAACGTCTTGTTCTTTACAAATGAAATACTCATCACCTTCTACAGTGATTCTTAGAGATCCTAATTTAGGAATTAATACTTTATCTCCTACTACTAAGCTAGAAGATACTAATGTGTCGGAGTTGTAGTTATAGGTACCTGAAGTAGCTACTACCTCTCCCATTTCCGGTCTCTCTTTTCCTAGATCAGGAATTACGATGTTGCCATACGTTTGCTCGTCCTCTTCAATTGGACGAAGAATTAAATAGCCATTAAGTGGCTGTAATTTTGAACTCATATACTTAATTTATGTTTTTACTCTGTTATAATATCAATATCAGGAATATTTCTCAGAAAATAAAATCTTTCTTCTTTTTTTAATACAATATCTGCCTGTAGGTATTCCTTTAGGTTATCTACAATAGGCTTATCGTCCTCTCTTACAATTTTTACAATGTAATAGAGTTTATCTTGAAAGCTAATAAAGTCTTTTCTGATGAAATGCATAACTGGTATTTGGTAGGCCTATTTTTTATTTAGCTTTTATAGCTTTAGGTGTGCTAATTTCGATTTTACGAACTGCTTTACCTTCTCCAACTGGAACAGTTAAAATAAGCAAGCCTTTATCTAAGGATGCTGATAGTTCTGATAGATCAAACTTAGTTGAAATCTTCCAGCTTAAGTCAAAACCAGATCTTTTAATGCCTTTGTAAATACAGGTCTCTTGATCGAAAGGATGTACTTTCTCATACTTAATACGAAGTAAATCCCCCTCAACAAGGATTTCAATATCCTCTTGGCTAAGGCCAACTGCGGCTACTTCAAATCGAATGCCGTCTTGTGTTTCAAAAATGTCTACGGGGTGTGTTACTTTCTGCGTAATTGCAGCGAAATGTGACTGTGTGTCTTGTAAGTTTCTCCAGAGCAAGTCAAATGGATCTAGCTCAAATGGACGTAATAATTGCGTCATATGTTTTAGTTTTGTGTTCCCCTAAGGTGAACGGTTTAAAAATTGTTTATAACTTAAGGCCTACCAAGTACCTTATTTCTCATAAATATCTAGTGTCCGTCTTTAAAGTTGTTTGCAACCTCAGGAATTGCAATTAATTCTACGCCATCTAGCTTAGTTGTATTTTCCATACAGTCTTGTACAATCTCGCAAGCCTTTATTATATCCTCTATTCTTACTTGACAAATTAACTGGTCGTGAATCTGCGCAATTACCTGTCCTTTTATGTTTTCCTTACGGAATTTACGGTTTATTTGCAGGGCTGCACGGTTTACTATACTAGCTGCATAACTTTGAATTTGATAGTTTAAAACGTTATTTAAAGCGTTCTTATAGTCTCTATATAACGTAGTAACTGCATCTACTCCGTATTCAGCTTCTATACCTCTTCTAAATCGCCAGTCGTCTAATATCTTATCACCGAACATAGCATAAATCTCTTTTGCTTTAGGTAGATGTCTAATACGGCCTACCTTATTCTTAATATAACCATGCTCTTTTACAAACTTTCTAGAATTTTCTCTCCACTCTCTTAATTGTGGGAATCCATCTAAATAACCCTGAACAAGTCTTTCACCTTCTTTCTTATCTATTCCTAACGACATAGCTAATGCATAACCTGACATACCATAAGGCACGCCTAAGGCATAGCCCTTAGCAGTCTGTCTTTTAACAGGATCTACTTTCTTTAAGAAATTAGGTGCTTGAGTATGCGCACTAACACCTTCTAGTTTTTCAGTTTTAATAGCAATGTGAGAATAAAAATCTAAATCGTTATTAAAGATATCCTTTAAACCTTGATCACCTGCTACAGTAGCAAATACTCTAGGCTCTAATGATGCATAATCAGTATCTAATAACTTAGTTCCTTCATCGCAAATAAAGAAAGCTCTTACTACGTTGGTATAACCCATTAGTAGAGCCTCTTCTTGACCTTCCTCTAAGGGTTTAGGTAGTTGCTGTAAGTCAGAACCGTATCTACCCGATACAGTGCCATTTTGCTTGAAGTAAGGATAAAACCTTTCATCTTCTGCTGCATCTAAGAATCGATCAACATAAGCAGTTTTAATCTTAGTAAGTTTGTTATATAAACGTAAGTGTTTAGCCCATGAGTACTTATCGCTTATTGACTGAATCATATCCTCATCAAATTGAGGTTTACCTTTATCGGTAGAGGATAAGGGTTTTTCACCTAATACATCGAATGCAATCTTACCTAATTGGTCTTTAGATTGAATATTAAAGAATTGACCGTCATTATCTTCTTTCCATAAAGTCATACTAACCTTAGCTACTTGCTCCTTAGTTAGATAACTTTCATCGCCTGTCATTAAGAAATCCTTAATAGGTCCTTCTGCAAGAGATGTAATAGCTGGTTTGTTTATAGTAAATTTACCTGTTCTTTCTGATTTAGGTAATTCAATACCGTTTTGCTCTAATAGCCTTTGTGCAAAAGTACCTTTATGCTTAGGAGGGTAAGCCGTTCTAGCTTGCTCTAATATCCAACCTCTTACTTGTGGAAGAGCTAATAACTCTTTAACAACAGCAGTAGCTTCTTCTTCTAAGTCTTTTGTAATAGTAGTTTGAGTTTCTTGAATAAGAGCTACATTAAGTCTAATACCGTGTTCCTCCATAGGAATAGTTACTTCTCTATAAACAGGCATTACCTCTTCTTCAAAGAAAAAATACTCTAAACCCTCTTCCTGTAGTACTTTCAAGAAATGATAGTAAATACGTAAAGTTAAATCAGTATCGGCGGCAGCATACTTAGATAGTATCTTCATATCTGCTTTATAAATCTCAAAGTTATCCTTCGATACAGCACCGCCGTTTGCTTTAATACTAGCCTTTAACTCTAACTGCTCTTCATTAGCTTCTGACTCTACATCTAAACCAATATCGGCTTGAACCATTTTAGCAATAGACTTTAATCCAAAAGGATTACCAAATCCAAATGCTCCTTCCTCTTTTACTGTATGTACAAGTAATGCGGTATCTGCATGTAATGCTGGAAGTAAATCTATACCGTAGAAGTTCTTTGTAAATCGAACGTCAAATGATGCATTATGCATTATTAACTTTTTCTTTAGCAACTGGTTTATAACATACTTTGCTAACTTATCGGCATTAGTACCTCCTATTTCAAGTTCTACTAACTGTTCATTTTTCCACTCACGAATTGGCATATAATAACCTTTACCAATCTCACCAGAAACAGAAAAACCAATAATTAAACCCTTACGGGGATTTAAACTATTGGTCTCTGTATCATACGCAACGAGTTCACTAGAATTAATATGATCTATTAGCTCCTTTAATGTTTCTTTACTAGTAACTGTGACATAACTTTTTTCTTGCATCCTATAATTCTTCTATTATACCTAATATTTCAGCTACTATAAAAAAACATCCTGCCGCCATTATACTATACGATAATAAAGCAATACCTGCTATAATACGAAGTACTGACTTAAATACGCTAATTTTAAAATGCCAATTAGTATGCGATTCTTTTTCTTGCATTATACTCTCTGTTTGTCTCCCTGAAATTGACCATCATACAACTCATCTACAGGATTACACTCGTGGAAATAAATTTGAGCTACACGAGCATCCTCTTCGATAAAGATAGTCTCATTTACTCGCATTACATTACCCATAAATTGAGTTTCAAATCCTGGATCGAATACTGAAGAATGAATAACGGTACCGTTTCTTAATAAAGAAGATCTTTGTCTAATAAAGCCTACATAATCTGCAGGTAATTTACATCCTTCCCAGAAGGTAATTTCATAAGTACCAGGATATAATAACCAACCCATATTACCGTCTAACTGTACTTTTTCAATATCGGAGTAGCCAGCTAAAGAAGTACTATTCTTTAATACTACTCCAATTTTATCTTGAGGGTTAGGTCTTATTTGTTTAACTGTTTGTAAAGACAAGTCATAACCAACTTGTGCTTTTTTACCTTTAGATTGTTCTAATTTAAGTAGACCTTTCTCTACTATTTGATCTGCATTTAACATAACTATTTTTTCTTTTTTGTATATGGAAATAATTTATTCAATAACGTCTTTCTTCTAGTACATCCGCAATCCTCATACCCGAGCATATGAGCAATCTTATCTGCTAGTCTATCAATATAGAAGAAATTTAGCACTTTAGCAACTGTATCTCCTAGGCCTTGTGACTTCATTATTTAGCTAATTGAATATTAGTATAAAACTCTGCTCTTGCTGAGTCTTCTTCTAAGAAACACCCAGAGAGTTTAGCAGTTTGCATAGAAGCACCTTGGTGTTTAACCCCTCTACAACTTACGCAATTATGAGTTGCATTAATCATTACAGCAACACCTTGGTTATTTTCACAGATTTTATCTACTGCGTTATGAATAGCTACGGTTAACTGTTCTTGAATTGCACCTCTTCTACCAAAGTGTTCTACTATTCTATTCAACTTAGATAAACCTACTACTCTACCGCCTTCGGTAGGTACATAAGCAATAGATACTAGTCCTGAAATTGTTTCATGATGATGACTACACATACTAGTAACCGGAATGTTACTTTCTTGAATAATTCCAGTATATCCATCACTCGGAAAGCTAGTAACTTCGTCAAGGGCTCTAAACCTTCCACTAAATTTATCATTTACATAAGCTTTAGCTACCCTCATTGGAGTATTAGAACTATTAGGATCATTCTCCCAGTCTATACCTAATGCAATTAAGAAATTACCGTAATGCTTTGCTGCTGCTTCAATAATCTGATGTCTTTCGTATTCATTTAAAGAATGTCTACCGTTATCAATAGCCTCTTTTAACTGTAAGCTAATACCGTTGGCACAACCTGCTTTAGCAAGTTCTAAATCGTCAATGTTTATATTTTTATCTCTTGTCATATTGTATATTATAGGTATTTTGAAATCTGCTCTAAACGTTCCTCTATAGTACCTTTTAAAGTTACGACTTTTTCTTGAGGTATATGCTCTTTAATAAACTTCTGTATAATTTCATCAATTTTAATCTGTAGTTCGTAACTTAATCTATCAGGATCACCTTGTTCGAAAGTAAATTCTATAGGTATATAGAAGAAATACTCTACTTGGTCTTTAGTCTCTTCAAATAAACAAACTAAGTTCTCGATATCAACATTAGGAGTTAGTATTTCAGAATATATAATACAGTCTACTAAACTACGAGTACTAATTACGTTTTTATGCTTTAAGTAGTTCTCATAAGCCCAAGCAGATAATTCATTAATTGCATACTGCTTTTCATTATTAGATAACTCGAGCATTTTACCAATCTTAATTACAGGGCGAGAAAACCCGTCGGTTACATAATAATCAGGAAATCTGGTAGATACCTCTTTTAATAAGGTAGTCTTACCAGTTCCATGCGATCCTATTAATATCTTCATAAGTGTCTTTTAGTAAAAATAGCTACTTTTCATCAAACTTCCAAATATCAGTAAAGAAATGTACCCAAGAATTTAAGGAAGTCTCTCGAAGTATAGCATAAGCTTCATCTATAGTATTTGCTCTATTAACGACCTGGTAGGCTGATACAACTTTACCGGCATCTAATTCCGGAATCACTTTATGAACTACTGATCCACAGTAAGGATACTTTTCTTGATTTCCGGCAACGTCTTCTTGCTTATTGAATCCTTTTAATTCCGGATAAACAGTAATTAATCCTGGATGTCCATTATAAATTTCTCCCTCTAAGTACGGAAATAAGCTTTCTGGAAGTATTCTTAAAAAACCGTGTAAGGTAATTAACTTTTTTTTATTAATTCTTGTCCGTAAGTAGTCTAACATGGAGGGTTTAAAAGGTATAGTACGTATTTCTACGTTATTTTCCCCAAGGATCTCTATGTTTCTCGGCGATACCTTAGTAATGTTATTAGTTACCACTAAACTAGGGAGAATCCCAAGCATTTCACTAATAGCTACTACTTCTGAGCCTGTCTGAGATATGAATACTCCCCAACTATCTATTACTTTTAGTTTTTCCATTATTGACCCATTGCTTTTTTAGTATAAAATCCTGTATCAATTAATTCAGGCGGAATTAAATACTGCTTAGATGCACGAACAGGATTGATATCTAATGAACCGCGTCTTGCATATAACAACATTACTACGCAATCTTCAACATCTGGATGATTCATAATAGAGTTGAATAATTTCTCACTGCAGAACTCATGAAATTCATTAACTTCACGTAATGCAATAACCTCTTTAAGTAAACCTTTTAGATCTACTCTGTTTTGCTTTGTAATAATACGGAAATAAGCCGTTCCTGTATCTTTTTGCTTTGTATGTCTACATCTTGATCTTAAAAGGTTAGTCATTACAAATAAATCTTCACCTTCTTCTGAAGGAGTAGTACTAAAATGAGTCTCTTTAGAAGCGTAGTCAGTAATTTCCATAGCCTCTAACTCCTTATTACCTATTAAACGTAACATATCAAGATAGAATGACCCTGGATCTCCTTCGTATAACTTCTCTTCTCCTTGTCTAAAGAAAGATACCTTAGCTTCAGCACCAATGCATGCGCTAATATCTTTAGCTACTTGATTTTCGTAGTTTTCAATAGCTTGCGGAATAGTATTTCCCATCTTACACATATCAAACGTATTTAAGTAAAGTTTAAAAGATTTAGACTCTACCATAAATTCAGAACTAGCAGGACATACTATTTTTAAAGTACCTGCCATCGGTAAACCGTTATTTAACAAAAAGGTTGCTTCATGGCAATGCCAAGTATCATAACCTACAAACTCCTCCCCTGTAATACCCCAATCTTGACGTGCAAGAATACGTGGCATAGGATTTAATTGACTGGGATCGAATTGATCTGTATAAACTGCGTAGGAGTTAGCTGAACCTAAAGATCTAGCAGCTGCTTCTGACATATTACTTACTGACATAACTACGGAATGTTTTTATATTTTTAAAGATAAGGTTTATTTGTTCTTCTGACAACTCAATATCTAAGTTATCTGCTAATTTAGCTTTCGGTTTAGGTTGAATTAAACCATGAGGTCCTAATTCATTACCTACCCAACCGTTAATAACTGGTGAACTAGTATCTAATGAATAGATAAGTCCTCTTAGTACAATGTTTAAATCGTTAATCAAAATAAACTCTACTGGATTCTGACATCCTAGTAAGTGGAACTTAGGTAAACCAATGCCCATATTAAATCTATTTGCATACCACCAGTTTAA